>Ga0163147_10000048_pt1 | contig 149954 bp, 119 predicted proteins | sample OliLakLV19MP6G1_FD_148597 | JGI IMG/M metagenome (GOLD analysis project Ga0163147, IMG submission 148597) | Freshwater microbial mat bacterial communities from Lake Vanda, McMurdo Dry Valleys, Antarctica- Oligotrophic Lake LV.19.MP6.G1 | ecosystem: Environmental > Aquatic > Freshwater > Lake... | reverse complement strand
TAGTGGTCGCGCCGGTGCTCCACAAATAGCTTGCAAAACCTAATGGCGCGCAAAGCTCAGTTGAAAGTCCCTGGCAGATGGATAAATCACCGGTGATAGAACAAACCGGCGACGGATTAACGACAACTGTAACGCTGCAAGTGCTGGAGCAGCCATTCGCATCAATAATAGTCACGGTATAAACGCCAGCAACACTGACGGGAATACAAGCGGTAAGAGCGCCTGTATTCCACAAATAAGTTGCCGCGCCGGGAGGTGCGCATAGTTCTGTGGATTCCCCTTCGCAGAGCGATAAATCGCCAGTAATGGAACAAACAGGCAATGAATTGACCGTGACGGTGGCGCTACAGGTATTGTTACATCCATTTGCGTCCATCAAAGTAACGGTGTAGATTCCCGAAGTACTTACCGTAATGCAATTTGTGGTCTGGCCGGTATTCCATAAATACGTAAAACCCGCAGGCGCACAAAGCTCGGTTGTTTCCCCCTGGCAAATGAATAAGTCGCCGGTGATAGAGCACGCCGGCAGCGGGTTGACGATTACGGTCGCGTTGCACGTGCTGGTGCAACCGTTCGCGTCTATAATTGTAAGAATGTAATTGCCCGAAGTGAAAACTGTGATACATTGAGTCATAGCGCCGGTGCTCCACAAGTAGGTCATACCGGGAGGGCCGCAAAGCTCGGTTGTTTCGCCCTGGCAGATGAATAAATCCCCCGTAATGGAGCAAACCGGCAATGGGTTGACGGTGACAACAATGTGATTTGATTCGGCAATGCCGCATTCTGTAGTATTAGTTACAAAATATTCGCCGCTGGTGCTAACAACAATGGATGGCGTTGTTGCTCCGGTATTCCAGACGCCGTCAATATTGCCGGAAAGGGTCACGCTCCCTCCGATGCAAAACGACGTTAGGCCACTTGCGGTGATGACTGCTGGAACCGCCGGTAATCCGATGGAAATTGTGTTGCTGAATAAAGAAATGGCACCCTCACGCGAAAGCGCCCTGCCAATGAGATCCGAGCCTTCTAATAAGTTAATGGCACCATTAACCAAGAGTGTTCCCCTGAAAAGGGAAAAATCGCCTAAATCAAATTGGCCATTAACTTGCCAATACACATTACATAAGGAGGCACCGTTGATTAGTGTAACGCTCGAAAAGGTGCTTGTCGCAAATGCGCCGTCTATCTGGAAAATAAATAAGGCGTCAGGATCACCCTGGCCATTCAAAGTTAAATTTCCATTTAAAGTCGAAGCTGCCCCCGTACAATAGATGTTGGGGGTGAGGGTTTGCCCGTTTCCCAAGGTAACCCCGATTACAGCACCGCAGGTAAGCGCGGCCACAGCGCCGTATGCAGCATCCACATCTACTGCAGCCTGCGCGGATACTGCGTCGGCCACATGAATATCTCCCATGACGACTCCCGGAGGAAAACCAGAGAATGCCCCTACATGGGTGCCGATATCGCCGATGATGGAAGATGGTCCAAGATTGTCGAATGCACCGCCTGCGGTAAATGCCGCAAAACTGGTAGCGACGCCCAAGTCGGGTGCCTGACTAAAACTGGCCTTTGGCATTAAAATCAAAATAAATGCCAATAATAAGTTTTGTAAAAGATATTTCATGTTATTTCATATTTTTGTAATAAATCAACATTCAGTACCTCAAAATTGACCTTTTATATTTGGAAGAATATTACACAATTAAATGAAATAATTACATCATTCACACCTTTTATGGTCTGAATGATGAGCTTTTGTTTTGGAAATAAAATAGGTTGGGTAGGAGACACCAGGACGGCATCTTAAATTCATGTGTCGGGAAAAGAATAGGGTAAAAAATTAAACCTTTTTAAAAGTAACATCCAGCAAAATTCGTGTCAGGATATACGATCCGATCAGGCTTATCATGAGTCCTTCAACCAAAATAAAAAGACTGGCTGTAAAAGGCGTGAGGTATTCCCCCATTTGCGAGTTTTGGCGCAGGGTCTCCAGAAATTCCGGATTCATCGCAATAAAAATCGTCATAAATACAGTAAACCCGCCAATGCCAATGACAGAAGCGCTCATTCCTTGCGCCACGCCCGCCATATATCTAACCATGTTTTCCGGGTTGTGAACGTAGTAGGATCTGATAGCCCAATACAGGCAAAATAACTGGATTACGCCGTTAAACAAGTGGAGTTCAGTGCGATAGCCCAAGCCCATAGCATACATAAGCAAGAAAAAAGCAATGAATCCCGCCAACATCCACAAACCCATTTTGATTGAAATTGCATGCATGGCAAGCTGGTTTTAGTTTAAATATCTTCTAAGTATCCAGGCGGTCGTTTCGTGTTGCTCCATCAGTCCGGTCAAAAAGTCGGCTGTTCCGGCATCCTTGTTTTTATCAACGCTATCGTCAATGTCTTTTCGTAATTGAACAATCACGGTTTCGTGATCTTCAAGCAGTTCTGATAAGGTATCTTTGGTAGATGAATATTTTCCCGGATTTTCTTTGATCGAAGACAGTTTCAGGAATTCCTCCATCGTGCCGATTGTTTTATGGCCTAATTTCCCAATGCGTTCGGCAATTTCATCAATTGCTGCTTCCAACTGCTTGTATTGATTTTCGTATAATTTATGGAGTTCCATAAAACTTTCACCAGTGACATTCCAGTGTGATTTTCTGGTTTTGATATACAAGGTCATCTCGTCGGCCAGCACGCTGGACAAAAGTGCTGCGCCGTTTTTTAAATTCTTTTCAGAAATACCAATATTGGGCTTCATTGTTTTTAGATTAAATGTGATTTTTAAGGTGACTTATTTTGATGTTTTATTGCGGATGATCAGCAGTATACCCCCAACGAGCACAACTCCACCAATAATAGGTGACCATTGGACAAAGTGGTTCTTTTTTTGGTCGATATCAATGGGGCCGATATCAACTACATTTTCCGTGGTTACATAATTGAATCCGGTATACGCGATCATCAGGATACCAATGACCACCAGTGCTATGCCGAGTACTTTTGTTTGCATTTTTTGAATTTTGTAATATGATTTTTAAAAATGTAGAAAGCACTGGGGTTGTAAAAAAAGGCTTTCACCTTTTGCTCACAACCCCAGTCCAAATTGGGTCCCCACCCTTTGACACAAAATTACTTCCTTAAATCCTGTAAAGCATTACACAATTTATTAGAAAAGTTACACAATTCCCACCTTGTTAAGGAACGTCGCAATAATAAGTTCCTCTTTTCGGCGTGAGGATTTTTTCATCGCACAAGGCGCGAGTAGAGAGCGTAGCCAAAGCTACGCGACCGACGAAGGCAATTGCGGGAAGTCCGGTGGAAACGCAATTTCGGCGTAGCCAAAAAGCCGCCGCCCAAATCGGGAGGTTATTTTTACGACGTTCCTAATGTGCTGTAAATTCGGATTGGGAGAGGTAGTGCTATCGGTCATTGATAAAGTCAGCCATGGTATAAAACACAAAGACCCATCTCGAATAGAAATGAGCCTTGTGCATGTTAATAGAGTAGTCATGGGATTTACCGTAAATAATCTACGGGGCTAAGTTTTTGAGATTTAAGTAAATGACCGATTTTGGGGCTAAATACTACGCAACTATCGGACTGTAAAGACAGACACTAAATTACCTTTCTTCCCTGAATAACTCTCAGCAGCACCACGATGACTGCAATAACAAGAAGTATGTGGATCAGACCTCCCGCGTTGTAACCAACGAATCCGATCAGCCATCCGATAATTAGGATGACAGCAATTATATAAAGCAAATTTCCCATTGTATCTAAATTTAAGTGTGAAAAAATTGTTGCATTTTGAATTCGCCTTATTCCAGCGTATTTTCAAATGTTTCTAACATGTTTAAAGCAAAAGAACCAGCAGCAGAATAACCACGAGTAATGCTCCGACAGAAATATATACACCGCCTGAAGCTTGTTGTTTAAGCTCCTTTTTTATGGAACGTACTTCTTTGCGCAGTGCTTTTTTTTCTGATGTGTTCATATTGGAACGATCCATCTCTTTAATTTCTGTTAGCCGGGCCGTCAATACCCGCACTTCTGCCGACTCAACAGGTGTTGTGGAGGTTGTCGCAACAGGATCAGTTCCCGACATTGCGCTCAATTGCATAGGGAATACTGACAGCATTAAAAATGCAGCCATTGCATACGGCGTTAGTTTTTTCATTTTAAGCGAAATTTAGCATGTGAATTAATTTTCACATCGATACAAAGGTGGGTATCTTTAAGTCTAAAATCGTTACACAACTTTTGAAAAAAATTACATTATTCACACATTCTCTAACGTGTTGCGCTTTTTTTGCTTGATTTTTTTGAAAAAGGAAGGCGTTAGTCCCGTGACTTTTTTAAACTGGTTGGATAAATGCGCTACGCTGCTGTAATTCAGCATATATGATATTTCTGTAAGGTTAAGCTCGTTGTATAACAGCAACTCTTTTACCCGTTCTATTTTGTGCGCGATGATGAAGTGCTCAATGGTAATGCCCGTTGATTCTGAGAACAGATTGGAAAGATAAGTATAGTCGTAGTTTAGTTTTTCACTGAGGTAATTGGAAAAATTAGTTTTGGGTGTTTCCTCAGAATAATGCACCATCTCAACGATGACCCCTTTTATTTTTTCAATCAACGCCGCTTTTTTGTCCTCCATCAACTCAAGGCCGGACGCTGACAAAGCAATTTTTAGTTGCTCGTGCTGTTCGGCAGTGATATTTTCCTTGACCTCTACTTCGCCCAGATCCACTACGATGAAATGCAGCCCGAGTTTAGTCAACTCCGACTTGACCACCATTTTGCAGCGAATCGAGACCATGTATTTGATGTAGAGTTTCAATGGATTAGTTTATGAATCGTGAAAGTAATTTGACTCCGGAAGAGCGGATCGGGTAATCTTTTTGAGCAATCTATCGCCTTGGAAAGACGATGATACCGCCCAAAGATAACAAAAAACTCCGGTACGCCTGTAGGTACGAAGGATTGAGTTCAGTTTTTTTGGCATTCACACCTTCTATAAACCCAACTTCACCATTTGATGCATTTTTTAGACTGACCATCAATCAGGCACATCTCATCAATCAGGCGAACTTATTTTTGTTGCAAAGAGTAGATTGACCTGAGTTCTGACTCTTATTCATAAACAAGAACATCTCGTAATGGAAAAAATGTACATCCTTATCGCATTCCTTTTTCCGGCATTTATTCCGGAATACAATCACATTGCTGTTCCTCAGCGCCAGGAAGTTGTTTTATCAACCACGTCTTGCAGTATTACAAATCTTACGATAGACAATGTCAGCGGGTGTCAGGACAACGGTACCGCGGATCCTTTTGACGATTTTTTTACGGCTGACATTTTGGTAGAATTTGTTGATCCCCCCGCAACCGGACAATTGCGTGTTGAGCTTGGCGAAGATGCTATGTCTGGAGGAGGACTTCTGTCAATAGATGTAGGGGACATCGCAGACCCGGGAAGCCATACTTTTGAAGCGATTCGGGTTAAAGCGGACGGGGACACCACGGAAATTCCCGTATCTTTTTCTGCTGCACCGTCTTGCAGAGAAACAATTACGAATGGCCCGGCTGTGAGCAATTGCTCCGGTTCATTGCCTTGCGAGATCACTGGTGTGACCATTGACAATATTAGCGTATGTAACAACAATGGCACAGCCGATGCGTCCGATGATTTTTTTACAGCACGGGTATCTGTAAGCTTTTTTAATCCCCCGGCAACCGGTGATTTGCGCATTGAGCCGGGAGGTGATGCCCTGCCCGGCGGCGGAGCTACTTCTGTGCCGGTTGGCAGCTTAAATGAGTTTGGCCACAGTTTCAACGGGGTTCGCTTTAATGCGGATGGAACGGTGACGGTAGCAGAAGTAGAATTTACCGCCGATAATGGCTCCTGCGTAAGAACCGCCACAAGCGGAGCGGTAAACAGTTGCTGCGATCTGACCATCGCCAATATTACAGCTACGGCAGAAAGCTGCCCCAATGCCAGTGATGGGAGTATTGCGATAACTGCAACAACGAGCACAGGTCCATTGACTTATGCCATCTCCGGATCAGTTAACCAAAGTAATGGTACGGGTGTTTTTACGGGTTTGCCCGATGGCACTTACGCCATCACGGTGACCGACAATGGTGCATCAAATTGTACGGAGAGTGCTTCGGCATTAGTTGGCGCAGGCGCAGACCAGATACCTCCTGTTACGGTTTGCCGGAACACAACAGTCACCCTTGATGCCACGGGCAATTATACCCTGACGACGGATGATGTACTTGACATCGGCGCTTCTTCTGACAATTGTGGTATCGTAAATATAACCGGCAAGTTCCCCGAAACAATCAGTTGTGTACAAGTTGGCCAAACCATCCCGGTAAACGTGACGGTGAACGACGGAAACGGAAATGCTGCGACTTGCACAGCGCAAATTACCGTGCAGGAAGGTTCGGCTTTGCCAGCAGGTTTTAGCGGCGAAAATATTGGCAATGCCAATGGGACGAATGCCTTTCAGCCTTGTACCGGCCAAAAAATCATCCTCACGTCTACTGGTTTTTCTACTTCTTCCTCCGATGTACATCGCTTTGTTTCGCGCCAATTGTGCGGGAACGGAGAAATCATCGCCCATGTAGTCAGTGCAGGCGGTGGTGGTTGGGCTGGGATTACGCTGCGGGAAACAACGGCACCCGGTTCTAAAAAAGTGGCTCTAAAAACGCAGTTTTCGAATAATATCCGACGGGAAATCCGAACGGCGACGAATGGGGCAGTCAGTAACCTGAACTTCTTCCGCCCCCAGGATACCTGGCTGCGATTGGTGCGCAACGGCGGCAATTTTTCCGGATACACTGCGATGGACGGCGTAAATTGGAATTTTGCCTTTTCGGCAACGGTCGGCATGGCCGGTTGTATCCGGGTTGGGTTGTTTTCAGAAAGCATCAATACAAACATAGTCACCACAGCAGTTTTTGATCAGGTGGTAATCACGGGCACCGCCGTTCCTTTGGTCGCACCCGGCATCGGGTCGGTAGTCGTATTTGAAGCGCCGGACTTTCAGGCGTATCCGAATCCGACAACGGGCGAACTAACCCTTGACCTGAGCGCTTTTGCCAATCATTTGGTGCGCCTCGAAATCAGTAATGTACATGGGCAAACCCTGAACGTGCTGAAACTAAATCCGGCAGACGGCCACACGGAACGCCTTGATCTTTCCCAATTCCAGGCCGGAATTTACCTGATCGCTGCAAAATCAGAAGGATGGCCCGCTGTTGTAAAACGGGTCGTTTTCATGGATAAAAAGTAAGTTGGCAAGAGGCAAGTTGGCAACTTGCCAACTTGCCTCTTCATTTCAACAAAATCTCATATATCCTATCCAACGTCTTTTCTATAGCCGCGTGTATGGGGCTTTCCGTAACCGTTCCCAGGTTAATTCCCATGAACAGGTACAAGTTTTTTCCGGGGAAATAATACAACTGGCACCCTGCGCCAATGCCACCGCCGCTGTGGCCGTATGCGGTTTGCCCGCAGATGGTGGCGTGGTCTAATCCCAAGCCGTAGGTTGGATTCCCATCCTTGTCCGTGAACCCACGTCTTTATGACATCCAGCGTAGCCTCAGCAAGCAATTGATTTTCCATGAGACCTTTCAAAAACTTCACGGCATCAACGGGCGTGGCTACAATGCCATCATCGCCGATCATGGCAGCTACATTGTTTTGTTGCAGTTGGGACGCATTTTCCAAAATCCCATTGCTGTACTAATAGTTGAATGCACTGATAAAAGGAATCAAGACCACGAAAAGGGGGATATCCGGGTGGTAGGGGTTCCTGAATTTGGGCATTTTCGGCATGGGCAGGGTGCAGTTGGTAGACTTGGTGAAATGATTGATCTACACCATTTCACCGAGCCTGATGTACTGAATTTATCGCACGGTTTTCAAAAGTTCCGATTTTAAATCATCGAATGGGAAAACCCGAAACTCCAACATTATTTTGTGCCGGTTCTTCCATCAATTTGCAGCCGAGGGTAAAGCGTTTATTCCTAAACTTGCTGAGTCCATAGAACTGGAAGAAAGGATCGCAATGAGGTAGTTGTTTGCCCAATCCGCCACACTTTTTTTAAGGGCATCGCTGCCGCTTTCTATGTTCGGCCAAACGAGGTTGATGGTCAGACAATTGTAGCGGAGGGTGTCTGGTTTGTCGCAGTCGGTTCCATGCGTTTTTTCGTATCGGAGGTTACCTACTACAGGCGTTGTTTCAGGCGTTTTTGTGTCGTTTTTGCAGGAGTAAACACCTGATAGTAGTAACACAAAGAAGGATGTCAAAATTGAGTTTTTTATTGTTGTTTGTTTTGAAAGTGCAAAGAAAGCAGTTTAAAGCATTGTATTACTTTGAAAGACATCACATTGTTGAAAATCGTAATTTTCGATTTGAAATTTGTTTCGCTTTGGCTTTAAATCTCTTGTATCTTTACCCTATGAAATTTTTAAAACCAATGCGTTGATGTTACTAAAAAGAAATAATTATGGAATCAAAAAACATTAAAGCTTGTGGATTCCTGCAGAACGTGTGATAGTTGTAAGCATGACCTTGAGCAATATTGTTTAAACGGGTTTACGGGAACCTACAATGGGAAAGAAAAATATTTAGGAACGCAAACTTTCGGCGGGTATTCCGAAAAAATTGTGGTGGATGAACACTTTGTCCTGAAAGTTCCTTCCAACTTAGATTTGGCTGCCGTTGCGCCTTTGCTTTGCGCCGGAATTACCACCTGGTCGCCGCTTCGCCACTGGAAAGTTGGGAAAGGCAGTAAAGTAGCGGTGATCGGTTTGGGTGGATTGGGTCACATGGCCATAAAACTCGCAAAAGGATTAGGTGCCGATGTTACGCTCTTTTCAAGAACGCCGGGTAAAGAAAAAGACGCGCTGCAATTGGGCGCAGATGCCGTGATCATCTCAACAGACGATGCTCAAATGAAGTCGGTTAAAGGAAAGTTCGATTTGGTCATTGATACCGTTCCTTATGTACATGATGTGAATCCTTATGTTGCTGCATTAAGTATCAGTGGCACGTTGGTTTTGGTTGGTTATCTGGGCGGATTAGAACCTGTTTTAAATTCCGTACCCATGATCCTGGGAAGAAAAGCCGTAGCCGGTTCCGTGATCGGGGGTATTGCCGAAACCCAGGAAATGCTTGATTTTTGCGGGCAACACAACATCGTTTCAGATATTGAAATGGTCAACATGCAGGACATTAACGAAGCTTATGAAAGAATGCTGAAAAGTGACGTTCGTTATCGGTTTGTCATTGATATGGCTTCGTTGAAGGATTAAAAAATAATTCTTATTTTGCGCTATGTTTCAATAAAATGCTTTAAAACCACCCTATTTTCTTCACATACTTTACCATTATGGCAACCTTCACATTAAACATCAACGGAAAGAAACAGCAGGTAGACGTTGATCCCGCCACGCCCATGCTTTGGGTGCTGCGCGACCACCTCAACCTCGTAGGCACCAAGTACGGCTGTGGCATCGCCCAATGCGGTGCCTGTACTATTCACCTCGGCGACGTGGCCATGCGCTCTTGCCAGTTGGCCGTTTCACAGGTCGGCAACCAGGCCATCACGACCATCGAGGGGCTGTCCGAAAACGGCGACCACCCGATGCAAAAAGCCTGGATAGAGCACGACGTGCCACAGTGCGGCTACTGTCAGGCCGGGCAAATTATGAACGCCGTCGCATTTTTGAACGCCAATCCCAACCCTGACGATGCCGAAATTGAAGCTGCTATGCATGGCAACCTTTGCCGTTGCGGCACTTATACCCGCATTAAAGCAGCTATTAAAACTGCGGCGGCTGGTTAGATTTGACAAGTTTTTAAAATTCATCAAATCTCCAGTCTACAAATTCAATAAATTCAACTCATCAACATGGCACTCATAAAAACATCATACGGCAGGCGTTCCTTTTTAAAAACTTCGGCCCTCGCAGGGGGCGGCATGATGCTCGGTTTCAGTTGGCTGGCTACGGCTTGCGAACCTAACTCAGAAGAAATGCTGACCATGCCCAAAGAGTGGTTTGAGCTGAACGGCTTTTTGAAAATCGGCGAAAACGGCATTGTTACCATCCAATCGCCTAATCCGGAAATCGGGCAGAACGTAAAGACTTCCATGCCTATGATTGTCGCAGAGGAACTCGACGTAGACTGGAAAAATGTCATCGTAGAGCAGGCACCACTCAACACTGCGTTGTTCGTCCGGCAGTTGGCAGGCGGCAGCCAGTCCATCCGGCAAGGCTGGACGGGGCTTCGCATGGCGGGTGCTACCGCCCGGCACATGCTCCGGGAGGCTGCGGCCCAGGCATGGCAAGTTCCGGTTGAAGAAGTCACCACTGAAGCCGGCGTTTTGCACCATAAAGGCAGCGGTAAATCGGCAGGTTATGGCGAAATGGCCTCGGCAGCCGCTAAAATTAACGTGCCGGAGGAAGTGAAGCTGAAAGAAGTAAAAGACTTCAAAATCATCGGTACCTCTCGCAAGAACGTGGACGGTCAAAAAATCGTGACCGGGCAGCCGCTATTCGGGTTGGATTACCAACGCGAAGGCATGCTCATCGCTATGATTACGCACCCGCCTGCTTTTGGCATGAAACTGAAATCGGTGGACGATTCAACAGCGAGGGCAATGCCCGGCATCAAAGACGTTTTTACCATCAATACGTTCAAGGAAGGCTACGAAACACAATGGTGCGACACCAGCGCCTTCCCCGAACTCGTCGTCGTGGTTGGCAATACGACCTGGGAGGTGATGAATGCCAAAAAGGCACTGAAAATAGCGTGGGAACTTGCGCCGGAAAAATCCAAAGTAATGGACATCTTCGGCACAAAAATGACCGTGCGCACTCCGGCAGGGCTGGAAAACACCAGCATCCACAACGCCAAATTGGCGGAAATGGGTGCCAAATTAGCCAAGGTCGTTCGCAAGGACGGCGACCCGGAGGCAGCCTTCAAAAATGCAGCACAAGTCATTGAGCGCAGCTACTCCGCACCTTTCCTCGCCCACAGCACGCTGGAACCAATGAACTTCTTCGCCCACGTAACGGCGGACAAAGTGGAACTTGTGGGCCCCATCCAGACGCCTGAGTTTATGGAAAAAAGCGTGGCTGCCCGACTGGGGATGCCATTAGAAAAAATAGACATACAGATGACCCGACAGGGCGGCGGATTCGGCCGGCGACTCTATGGCCACTTCGTGGTGGAGGCAGCGGTCATTTCACAAAAAATGAACGCGCCCATCAAGTTGGTTTACACCCGAGAGGACGACATGACCTTCGGCAACTACCGCCCGGCATACTACGTCACCTACCGCGCGGCTTTGGATTCCAACAAAAACCTCATCGGCTTCCACGTACGGTCTGGCGGGATCCCGGAAAGCTCGCTTGCCGCAAATCGGTTTCCGGCAGGTGCCATAGACAACTACCTTGCCGAAGATTGGGCATTAGATTCCAACATCAGCGTCGGGGCATTCCGGGCACCCAGATCGAATTTCATCGCCGGGGCAGAGTCGTCTTTCCTTGATGAATTGGCAGAGGCCATGGGTAAAGACCCCATCGAGTTTCGCCTCGAACTTTTGGATCGCGCCGGGAAAAACCCCGTTGGCACAGAAAACGACTACGAAGCAGCCCGGTACGCCGGGGTGCTTGAATTAGTCAAAGAAAAATCGGGCTGGGGCAAAGACCAGGCTGGCGTTCACCGGGGCGTTTCTGCCTATTTCTGCCACAATTCTTATGTGGCACAGGTCATAGACCTTGTCTTGGAGGACGGCAAACCCGTGGTGCAAAAAGTCTACTGCGCGGTTGATTGCGGCATTGTCGTGAACCCGATTGCAGCCATTAATCTCTCAGAGGGCGGCATCGTGGACGGCATCGGTCATGCCATGTACAGCGCCATCACCTTCAAAGACGGCGCACCTGAACAAAGCAATTTTGACAAATACCGCCTGATCCGCCACAGCGAGGCACCAAAAGCCATCGAAGTGCATTTCGTGAAAAACGAGATAGACCCGACGGGACTCGGCGAGCCGCTGAACCCACCCATTATTGGCGCGCTCGCCAACGCCATCTACAAGGCGACGGGCAAGCGCGTTTACCACCAGCCTTTTCTTGGAGGCACGCAGGTGTTGGGGTAGGGGCGTGTTGAATATGAAACAGAGGCTGTCTCATAAGGTAAAAGGCAAGAGGCAAGTGGCAAGTTTGCAAAACCTGGTTTTTGCCCCTTGCCAACTTGCCCCTTGCTTCTTATGAGACAGCCTCTGTTTTTTGAGAAAACTAAGGAGCGTGTCGTAAATAACTTACCGGTTTGCGCGGTGGCTTTTTCCATCAGGCTGCGTTGATCGTTGATAGGCGCAATTTATTCCATTCCCACAAGTCAATAGAATTGATCTATAAATACATAAGATATATAGATGAATGGTATCGTAAAAACCTTATAAATTTGTCAGGTTAAATGATACAAAATTATCAAAAATGGAAAATAATCAACAATCAAGCACATCAGCATACGATGTCAACGGTGAAAGCAAATGCCCGTTTATGAGTGGCATTCTCACGAAGGGTGCCGGCGGTGGCTCCTCAAACCGCGACTGGTGGCCTAACCAATTGAAATTGAATATCCTCCGCCAAAATTCTTCCCTTTCCAATCCGATGGGCGAGGCGTACAACTATGCAGAGGAGTTCAAAACCCTCGACCTGGATGCCGTGAAGAAAGACCTTTTCGATTTGATGACCGCGTCTCAGGTATGGTGGCCGGCCGACTACGGGCACTATGGGCCGTTTTTCATCCGGATGGCGTGGCACAGCGCCGGTACTTACCGCATCGCTGACGGTCGTGGTGGCGCGGGCTCCGGCACGCAGCGCTTTGCGCCGCTCAACAGCTGGCCTGACAATGCAAACCTCGACAAGGCCCGTTTGTTGCTCTGGCCGGTCAAACAGAAATACGGCAGGAAAATCTCCTGGGCTGACCTGATGATCCTTGCGGGCAACTGCGCCCTCGAGTCAATGGGCTTCGAAACCTTTGGTTTCGGCGGCGGACGCGAGGATGTTTGGGAGCCTGAAGAGGATATTTACTGGGGTTCCGAAACTGAATGGCTGGGCGACAAACGCTACACCGGCGACCGCGAATTGGAAAATCCGCTTGGTGCCGTCCAGATGGGGCTCATCTACGTGAATCCGGAAGGTCCGAACGGGAATCCGGATCCGCTTGCCGCAGCTCGTGATATTCGCGAAACTTTCGGCCGCATGGCGATGAACGACGAAGAAACGGTTGCGCTGATTGCCGGCGGACACACTTTCGGCAAAACCCATGGTGCTGCCGATCCCGGCAAGTACGTGGGACGGGAACCCGCAGCTGCTGGTATTGAGGAGCAGAGCTTCGGCTGGAAAAACACGTTTGGCAGCGGCCATGGAGTCCACGCAATCACCAGTGGCCTCGAAGGCGCATGGACTACGACGCCAATCCAGTGGAGCAACAACTACTTCGAGAACTTGTTCGGCTTCGAATGGGAGCTGACCAAAAGCCCGGCGGGTGCCCATCAGTGGAAACCGAAAGGTGGCGCTGGCGCAGGTACCGTGCCTGATGCGCACGACCCATCGCTGAAGCACGCGCCAACGATGCTGACGACAGACCTTTCCCTGAAAGTGGATCCTGCCTATGAAAAAATTTCAAGACGCTTTTTCGAGCATCCGGATGAGTTCGCAGACGCATTCGCCCGGGCTTGGTTCAAGCTGACGCATCGCGATATGGGGCCACGCGTGCGCTACCTCGGCCCGGAAGTGCCTTCAGAAGAGCTGATCTGGCAGGATCCGGTTCCGGAAGTTGCGCATGAACTGATCAACGACCAGGATATCCTTACCTTGAAGGACAAAATCCTTGCTTCGGGATTAACGGTGTCTCAATTAGTTTCTACCGCCTGGGCATCGGCATCAACGTTCCGCGGATCCGATAAACGCGGTGGCGCCAACGGCGCACGCATCCGTTTAGCACCGCAGAAGTATTGGAAAGTCAACAACCCGACTCAATTGGCAAAAGTGCTGGAGACGCTGGAGGGCATCCAAACAACGTTCAACAGCGCTCAGTCCGGCAAGCAGGTTTCACTCGCCGACCTGATCGTGCTGGGCGGATGCGCAGGCATCGAACAGGCGGCCAAAAATGCCGGGTTTAAGGTGATGGTTCCTTTCACACCGGGACGTACCGATACGTCGCAAGCGCAAACCGATGTCGAATCCTTTGCCGCGCTTGAACCGGCTGCAGACGGGTTCCGCAACTACAAGAATACCCGGTACGCAATAGCGGCAGAAGATATGCTGGTTGACAAAGCGCAACTGCTGAACCTGACCGCGCCAGAGATGACGGCTTTAATTGGCGGTATGCGCGTCCTGAATACGAACTTCGATCAATCTCATCACGGCGTTTTCACCAAGCGTCCGGAAGCGCTCACCAACGACTTCTTCGTCAACCTGCTCGATTTGGGTACGACCTGGAGGGCAACTTCGGATGCCCAAGACGTGTTTGAGGGCCGTGATCGTGCGACAGGCGAAGCGAAATGGACGGGCACCCGCGTTGACCTCATCTTCGGTTCGAACTCAGAGCTACGGGCGCTTGCTGAAGTCTACGCCTATGCAGACGGTCAGGGGAAGTTCGTGCGCGACTTTGTGGCGGCATGGAACAAGGTGATGAACCTTGATCGGTTTGATTTGGCTTGATTTTAGGAAAGTATGATTAATCGTATAAAAAGGTGGTTTGGCAACAAACCACCTTTTTTATTTCCTTACGTTGAGGATATGCCGAACAAGCTCCCGGAACGATCCCAAAGCAGCTAATGGTAATTTGGAACGGTAATATCTGTACGCAACGGCAATTTTTGCAACAAAGCAGTAATATCAAAGGTTATTCTGAAGCAACGTTTTTAAAAATCACAAAACCATGCCACTCACCAAACTCCTCCTCGCGTACCTCCTCACCACCCTCGTCTTTTTCGCCATTGACCTGACCTGGCTGGGACTTATTGCCAAAGGGATTTATGCCAAATACCTCGGCAGTTTTCTCAGCGACCAAGTCAACTGGACAGCCGCTATTATTTTTTACCTGCTATTCATTGTGGGCATATTTTTGTTCGTCATCCTGCCGGCCGTAGAAAAATCCTCGATGCAACATGCGCTGGTATACGGGGCGCTGTTTGGCTTCTTCACCTACGCTACTTACGACCTGACCAACTTAGCCACGCTCAAAGGCTGGCCGTTGCCAATTGTTTTCATTGACATCATCTGGGGCATGGTGTTGACGGGTTCGGTCAGCCTGGCCGGATATGCCATCACCCAATACCTGAAATCATGATTTGGGAAACGGTTGTTGAGGTCGCGGGATTGGTATTCCTGTACGCGACAGCGTGGTTTGTGGTGTCGCTGGTTGCCCGCCGCAATGACGTGGCCGATGTGGCCTGGGGGTTGGGTTATTTATTGATCGGTCTCTACTTGGCGGGCACACAGGAAGTGACCACTATTTCGATGCTGGTTTATAGCTTGACTGCTATTTGGGCGCTGCGCTTGTCGGGCCATATTTATTGGAGGAACCGGGGCAAAACGGAAGACTTTCGATACCTGCAATGGCGGAAGGAATGGGGGAGGTGGTTTTTCCTGCGTTCTTACCTCCAGGTTTACCTGCTCCAGGGGTTTTTAATGCTGGTCATCGCTACGCCGCTGCTTGCTGCTGGCACTTATGGAAGCGACGAAACGGGGATTTTTACCTTTTTGGGCGTCGGCATTTGGGCAATCGGCTTCTTTTTTCAGTCCGTGGGCGATTACCAGTTGATGCAATTCCTGAAAACGCGTAAAGACAAAGAAGCGGTGCTGCAAACGGGTTTGTGGCGCTACAGCCGCCATCCGAACTATTTTGGTGAAATCTTAATCTGGTGGGGGCTCTTTTTAGTCGTTTTGCCGCTTCAAAACGGTTGGTTGGCCATCATTAGCCCGATTTTTATCACTTATTTGCTGGTTTATGTCTCCGGCGTTCCGTTACTGGAGCAACGGTATCGGGACAACCCGGCGTATCAGACGTATCGAAAACAAACCAACGCGATTATTCCCTGGTGGCGCAAAGTTCAGGTTACTTAGCACTTTTAAGATTAAACTTTAAGATTACACAACGTCTCGCGGAGTTACACGGAGTTTGTGATTACTCCACATAGAATTCCGTGTAACTCCGTGTAAAGAATACTATAACTTTGTTTGTTTTTACTCCTTCGGAATTTTCTTGTTAATTTAAATCAAAAACTAAAAAATCAGCAATTGATAATTTCAAAAAAATCGCTCTCGGAAAAATCAGAAGGGTAGGCTTCGTAATATTAAACCTGAATACTGGGTATACATTCCTTCAACGTACTATATTTTCAAAAATTTTCACTTAAATTCCGTGCTCAGAAACCTGATTTTACCCCAAACATGGTTTCCCAAAACCACATACAGGCAATACCTTTACACTCAAGTTGACCGTGCTCTTAGAGCTTGTTGGGGTTTTCGTCAATCGGCTATGAGTGGCAAATTTTATTTTATACTGCGTTGATTTTTTTCGCCATAGCTGCCGGCTATGTCTGCAAAAATCGCCTTGTCTAAAATAAAATTTCCTCGCACTCGCGCGATCACGAAAACCCCAACAAGCTCTTACTTCAGGTAGATAAAGCTATGGAAATGACACCTCGGTTTTCGCATTAAAGCGCGAAAAACTAAGTTCTCGAATGCAATTGAACGGCTCCGAATGCTCTTTTCGGGGCCGTTTTTATTATCCCAGCCTTGATATTCAGGATGTGGAAAACACGCATGGCGCAAATCGGAAGAATTACCTAATTTGGCAGGCAAAGAAAAAACCAACACATGCCTGTAGAACGTCCTCCTTTATCTCAAATCATCATTTACGCAATGGGGCAATTGGGCTGGTCGCTGGCGAGCTTTGGCGCAGCGAACCTGCTGGTCTATTTCTACCTGCCCCCCGAAGCGTCAACCGGCGTTTTGTTTCCCGCTTTTATTTTCCAAGGCTCTATTTTGGGAATCGCCGTGATTGGCCTCATTAATTTCAGTGGTCGCTTGTTTGATGCGATTACAGATCCTATTGCTGGCAACTGGTCGGATCGCAGTGTGTCCAAATTTGGAAAGCGGAAAAAATTCATGGCCATTGCCGCCGTCCCATTCGCGTTGTTTTCATTCCTAATTTTTTTTCCGCCAAACACTGGCGAAAGCACCCTGAATTGCGTCTGGCTCACCATCAGCATCTTTTTGTTTTATTTGTTCATGACCCTGTACGTCATTCCCTACACTGCCCTGATTGGTGAAATGGGACACCATCCCGATGACCGCATGCGCATCAGCACGGTCACGTCCGTCACCTGGGCGTTAGGATTCATGATCGGGAGCAATGCGTATGCTTTGCAGGCTTATTTTCAACAACAACAATCGGCTACGGCAGCATTCCAGATCACCATTGGTATTTTTGCTTTGACCTCCTTAGTTTTTATGCTCTTGCCGGTGTTCTTTTTGAAAGAATCGCGTTATTGCCGGCAATCGAAAGTAGAGACCAACGCCTTTCATGCCGTACGTGCAGTGTTAAAAAACCGAAACTTTATCCCTTTTGCCATAGCCGATTTGATGTATTGGCTGGCGCTTACGTTCATCCAATCCGGGGTGGGCTATTATGTGACCATTCTGATGGGATTCCCGCAAGAACAGGCGACGCTTTTTCTAACCATCAGTTTTCTCACCAGTCTGTTGTTGTATTGGCCGGTGAATGTCATCGTCCGGCGCGTTGGCAAGAAAAAAACGGTGATTGCCGCTTTTTTGGTTTTTAGTTTTATCTTTGGATTGACCACAATCTCCGGGTTATTACCGGTTTCAAAAGACGTCCTGTTTTACGTCCTTTCGTTGTCGTCGGGTTTTCCATTGGCGGTCTTTGGCATCGTTCCGATGGCGATCATTGCCGACATCCTGTACCAGCACGAAGCGGACACGGGCGAACAGCACGCCGGGATGTTTTACGCAGCCCGCAACCTAACCATGAAAATGGGTATTTCGTTGGCCAACCTGATTTTTCCTTCGCTGTTGTTGCTGGGAAAAAGCGTCCAAAACCCGCTTGGCGTGCAATTGTCTACGCTGCTGGCGATGTTGTTTTGTCTGGCAGGTTGTTTTGTGTTTACACGTTATCAGGATCTAAGCAAGAAGTTTTCACCATTATGAATGTTACAGAAGCCCGTTCTGCATTAAAAAAGTACTTCGGTTACGATCAATTCCGGCCCATGCAGGCCGAAATCATCGAGCGCGTCTACCGGGGTAAAGACGCCCTTGTGCTGATGCCAACGGGTGGAGGTAAATCGGTTTGTTTTCAGATTCCGGCACTGACCATGGAAGGCGCCTGCGTGGTGGTTTCGCCCCTGATTGCCCTGATGAAAGACCAGGTGGAGGGCCTGCGAGCCAATGGCGTGCGCGCAGCATTTTTGAATAGCAGTCTGGGCGGAACAGAAACCCGGCAAACGGAAGACGACTTCTGCAGCGGACGGATTGATTTGCTCTACGTTTCGCCGGAAAAAGTAGTCTCCCAGAACTTTTTGCCTTTGCTTCAACGCGCAAAAATCAGCCTGTTCGCCATTGACGAGGCGCATTGCATCTCGGCCTGGGGGCACGATTTTCGGCCTGAATACGCCCAATTGCGCTTTTTGAAACAACAATTTCCCGCCATTCCGATGATTGCGTTGACGGCCACAGCGGATAAAGTGACGCGGCGCGACATCATCGAACAATTGGCGCTTCAGGATCCCGAAACGTTCATTGCTTCTTTCGACCGACCGAACATTTCATTGGAAGTGCGCCCCGGCCAAAAGCGCATCGAACAGATCCTCAACTTTATCAACCAGCGCCCCGATCAGTCGGGTATCGTATACTGCCTGAGCCGAAAAAGTACAGAAGAATTAGCCGTTAAGCTGATGGGAAAAGGCATTCGCGCAGCGTGTTACCATGCCGGTATGTTGGATTCAGACCGCTCGCGCATCCAGGAAGATTTCATTAATGACAAAACGCCTGTCATTTGCGCGACGGTTGCGTTTGGCATGGGTATTGACAAATCGAATGTGCGCTGGGTCATCCATTACAACTTGCCTAAAAACATAGAGAGCTATTATCAGGAAATCGGGCGCGCTGGGAGGGATGGTGCCAAAGCGGACGCGCTGTTGTTTTACAGCTATGGCGATGTGGCCATTTTGCAGGACATCATTTCCAAGAACGAAAGCGAAAATACGGAAATCCAGTTGGCCAAGCTCGACCGTATGAAACAATACGCGGAAGCCTTAGCTTGTCGCCGGCGCATTTTGCTGAGTTATTTCAGCGAAGACCTGAGCCAGAATTGTGGCAATTGCGATGTGTGCAGCAACCCGCCCCAGTTTTTCGACGGCACCGTTATTGCCCAAAAGGCCCTTTCTGCCGTTTACCGGATGCGCGAAGAAAGCGGCATTGGCATGTTAATTGATGTGCTGCGCGGCTCGGGCAAAAAGGAAATTTTTGAAAAAGGCTATCAAGATTTGAAAACCTACGGTGCAGGCCGCGACATTGGCTACGGCGAATGGCAGCATTACCTGCACCAACTGATCAACCTCGGCTACATCGAGCTGGCGCCGGATCGCCACCACGTCGCCTGCCTCACTCCCGCCAGTCACCGGGTGCTGTTCGACAACGAAAAGGTAGCCTTGGTTCGGATGGCCACCGTTCGCGAACGTATGGAAGCCGAACAGGCGAAGGTCAAGGTGACCAAAGAACGCCAGCGCTCGCGGGGCGAATTGTTTGAAGAACTCCGCCAGCTTCGTTTGCGCTTGTCGCAAAAACAAGGGATACCCCCTTACCTTGTTTTCAGCGACGCAACCTTAGAAGAAATGGCTGCAGCCATTCCCCGCGATGAATGGGACATGCAGGATATTTCCGGGGTTGGAGAAAAGAAAATGCAGCAATTCGGCGTTGAATTCCTTAAAGTCATCAACGATTACGCCCGAAGAACGGGTATGCCGGAAAAGCCTGCTTTAGTCAGAGCCCCCACGCCGGTCAAAACGCCAAAGCCAAAATCGCCGACCACTTTGCAGGTCACGCTGGAATTTTTTCAGGAAGGTGCCACGCCGGAACTCATTGCCCGGGAGCGCAACGTGAGCTTAAATACCATCTACGACCATTTGTTGCAACTCCTTGAGGCAGGCGAAGATATTCCGATCCGGAAAATTGCATCAGAGCAGGAAATCAGGCAGGTCAAAGCGGCGCTACCCAAAATAGAAGGGCCGCCAAACCGACTGCGACCCATCTACGATGCTTGCGGCGGGGCGATTCGATATGAGGTGATCCGGATGATCCTGGTTCACCTTGAAGAGAAAAAAGTGTAGGAATAGGACTTTTTTTCTAATTTAGCACCTTAATATCAAAGTTGACGGGGACATGAAAAAAATACTGCTTTCGTTATTCGCATTGCTCTCATTGGCAAGTGCTTGCAAACAAAACGACGCTTCCAAGTCGAATCAAAAGGCAACCACCCAGGTCGGTCCGCCGGTAGATACTTTTATCTGGAGTCCGGAGAGCTTTTCTGACAAGAAAATCATCCGCTATCAGATTCCAGGCTTCGATAAACTTTCCCTGCAACAAAAAAAATTGGTGTATTACCTGACCCAGGCGGGGTACGCGGGCCGCGATATCATCTGGGATCAGAATTACCGACACAATCTTGCCATCCGGCGCACCATGGAAAAGGTAGTGAAGAATTTCCAGGGCAACCGCAATTCCGACGACTGGAAAGCTTTTCTGCTTTACGCAAAAAATGTTTGGTTTTCCAGCGGCATTCACCACCATTATTCCAATGACAAATTTGTTCCCGGTTTTTCGAAGGAATACTTCATCAGCTTGATGGGATCGGTTGGTGCCCGGTTGAGCGATGAAGCGTTGCGCGCTATGTTCAACCCGGAATTTGATGCTAAAAAAGTGTCGCAAAATCCGGAAGACCTGCTCAAACATTCCGCAGTCAATTTTTATGACCAGGGCATTTCAGAAAAAGAAGCAGATGATTTTTATTCCCGCAAAAAGGCGTCCCTTAAAGATCCCCGTGTTTCTTTAGGCCTCAATTCCAAAGTGATCCGCAACAGCCGCGGCCAACTCGAAGAGCGCGTTTGGAAAGTTGGGGGCATGTATGGAAAAGCCATAACGGAAATTGTCGGTTGGTTGGAAAAAGCGGTTGAAGTGGCGGAAAATGAAAAACAGGGGGAAGCACTGAAATTGCTGATCGAATACTACAAAACCGGCGATTTGGTCAAATGGGACGAATACAACATCGCTTGGGTGCAGGCCACGGAGGGCGATATTGACTACATCAACTCCTTCATCGAGGTTTATCAAGATCCTAAGGGCTACAAGGGATCTTATGAATCCATCGTGCAAATCACAGATTTTGACGCTTCCAAGCGCATGCGAATGGTGGCTGAAAACGCGCAATGGTTCGAAACGCATTCACCCATTTTAGAAGCGCACAAGAAAAAAGACGTCACGGGCATCAGCTACAAAGTGGTGACGGTCGCCGGGGAAGCCGGAGACGCTTCGCCTTCAACACCAATTGGGGTCAATCTGCCCAACGCGGAATGGATCCGGGCAGATCACGGCTCGAAGTCAGTGAGCCTCGGCAACATCATTGAAGCGTATAACAAAGCGGACGGCTCCGGCCTGCTCAATGAGTTTGCACACGATTATGAAGAAAAAGAACGCACCCGTAAATACGGCGAAGTAGCCGCTAAACTGCATACGGCCTTGCACGAGGTCATCGGCCATGCTTCCGGGCAATTGGAAGAAGGCGTCGCTACCCCCGCCGAAACGCTGAAAAACTACGCTTCGCCGCTGGAAGAAGCCCGCGCCGACCTCGTGGCCTTGTATTACATCATGGATCCCAAACTGATCCAGTTGGGCTTGATGGAGTCGCAGGAAGTCGGAAAAGCGTCTTACGATCAATACATCAAAAACGGGTTGATGCTGCAACTCCGGCGCATCGAACCTGGCAAAAGCATTGAACAGGCCCACATGCGCAACCGCCAGTCAGTCGCTTCCTGGGCTTGGGAGCGCAGCCAGGCCGAAAACGTGATCTCCAAAGTGACCCGCGAAGGCAAAACGTTTTTTGAGATCAACGATTACGAAAAACTGCGCGTCATTTTCGGAGAATTGCTGCGCGAAGTGCAGCGCATCAAATCCCAAGGCGATTACGAAGCCGGTAAAAACCTGATCGAAACCTACGGGGTAAAAGTAGACCAGCAAATCCATGCTGAAGTTTTGCGCCGCTCCAGGCCGCTGAATATCCCACCGTATGGCGGGTTCATCAATCCGCGTTTAGTTCCTGTTACGGGCACTGACGGAGAGATTACGGACATCCGTGTGGAGTATCCGGATAATTTTATGGAGCAGATGCTGGAGTATGCGGAGAAGTATTCTTTTTTGCCGGATTATAATTAGTGTCCGTCTTTATAGTCCCGTGTCTGTTCTTTAGAGTTCGAGAACAAGGCGTGTTTTGCCCCAAAAATGGGAGTTTACTCGCGTAAATGACCAGTTTTGGGGCAAAATACAACGCAGTTATCGGACTATAAAGACAGACACTAATTAGCCAAAATCCTTACCTTTGCTCGCAAAACTTCGTTTACCATTGGCAGTTGTCATCTACTACATCGTGCTTCCTTTCATCTACGGGCTCTCCCTGCTACCGTTCAAGGTGCTTTACGGGCTGTCCAATGTTGTGTTTGTGCTGCTGTACCACCTGTTGGGATACCGGAAAAAAGTGGTGCTGACCAATTTGCGGAACGCGTTTCCTGAAAAAAGCGAAGCGGAAATCCAGACCTTGTGCATTGCATTCTATCGTTATTTATGCGACCTGTTTCTGGAAATTTTCAAAACACTGACGGTATCGCCCGAAACAATGTTGAAACATTGCTGTTTCACAGACCAGGCGCAGGTTGTATTCGACGAGCTGGCGGAAAAAAACCAAAGCGTCGTACTTGTGTTGGGGCATTTGGGGAACTGGGAATGGGCAGGCAATACATTCAGTTTGTTGTGTAAACAACAGTTGTATGTGATTTACCACCCCATTGCTAACCCATATTTTGACGGGCTAATGTATCGGATGCGGATCCGGTTTGGCACGAAATTGATTGCCATGAAGGAGACGTACAGAGCTATGCTGGCGCAAAAACAGGAGATCTCGACAACAGCTTTTATTGCAGATCAAACCCCTTCAACGATTCAGGCAGCCTACTGGATGACCTTTTTAAACCAGGACACGCCGGTTTTTCCGGGAACGGAAGTCATCGCCCGAAAACTGAATTACCCGGTTGTTTACGCGCGGGTAATGCGATTGAAGCGGGGGTATTATGAAATAGACGCAGAAATTTTGGTTGCAAATCCTGCGGAAACGCAGGAAGGAGAAATATCGGAAAAACACACCCGGCGCTTAGAGCGCGACATCCTCGAACAACCAGAAACCTGGCTATGGACGCACCGGCGGTGGAAACATAAACGTCCGGTAAAAGATTAAAAAACACGATTTCAAACACAGACATGCTGCAAGGAAAAGAACTTATTCGGGCAACAAGACCCTACGCGCAGGAGCAACGGGCAAAAAGCTGGTTTCACGTGCTCTCTACACTGACGCTCTTAATCGGCCTTACTGCTGTGATTCTTTTAGTGCCGGTTTGGCCGGTTCGCATCGCGTCAAGTTTCATGCTCGGTTTAGTCATCGTTCGGATGTTCATCATTTACCATGACTACATGCACCAGTCTATATTACAACACTCGGCTTTTGCCAATGCCATAATGACCCTTTTCGGGGTGTACATTCTGGCACCCAAAAGCATTTGGAAGCGTTCGCACAACTACCACCACGACCACAACAGCAAGTTGTTCAGCGCGAGCATCGGGTCTTATCCGATTGCCACCAAAAGCAAGTTTCTGAACATGACAACCTCCGAACGCCGGGCTTATTTAGCCATTCGTCATCCGTTAACGATCACGTTTGGTTACATCACGATGTTTATCCTGGGCATGTGCGTAAGTTCTTTTACAAGCAGTCCGCGCAGGCACTGGGATTCGCTATTTGCATTGGTTTTGCATGCGATTTTTATTGCCTTGGTGATTGTATTTTTCGGATGGCAGGTCTGGCTCTTAGCGATTTTTTTTCCATTTCTGATCGCCACAGGCATTGGTTCTTACCTGTTTTATGCCCAGCATAATTTCCCGGGCGTCGTTTTTCAGGAAAATGCAGACTGGGCGTACGAAAAAGCAGCACTGGAATCTTCGAGTTATATGGTCACGAACCCGTTTATGAGTTGGGTAACCGGCAATATTGGCTACCACCATATCCATCACCTGAATTCGCGCATTCCATTTTACCGGCTTCCGGAAGTCATGCGCGATTTCCCGGAATTGCAAACTGCTGCCAGAACTTCGCTAAAATTCAGGGACATCAAAAATTGCCTAAGTCTCAAAATCTGGGACCCGGAACGGAATAAGATGATTTCGCTCCGGGAATTGCAGGGGGCGTAAAAGGCAAGTGTTCCGGGTATGGCATAGTTTCCACCCGCGTGGAATTTTATCTTCGGCATAAGCTTGAATCATTCCAACAGACTACCCGATGCGTTTCGCAGCATCAACCGGCCATGCACATCGAAGATCAGGGCGGTCGTAGGCTGGGTCGGGTTGCCTTCCTGGAGTCGGATATTAAGGTGCCCCCGTGCAGGATTTGGGAAAAGAGTCATATTGTCTTTCGAAGCAGTTGCTACATCACGGAGTTGCTGTCAGCAACCCCATCCCAACGGATTACTGGTTCTATTCCTCCCTCTCCGAGCAAAATGCTTATATTTGCCAACGCTTACCGCAAAAAGTGTTAGAAATGGATATCCGCAGTGCTGAATACCAGGGGAGTTTCACGACCGAAGCGGCGTGCCCCCAAGACAATAAACCCGAATATGCCTTTGTCGGGCGCTCGAACGTAGGCAAGTCGTCTCTCATCAACATGCTCTGTAGCAGGAAAGCATTGGCCAAAGTTTCGGGCACTCCGGGCAAGACCCAAACCCTCAATTTTTTTCTGATCAATAGCGCCTGGCACCTGGTTGACTTGCCGGGCTACGGCTATGCACGAACGGCCAAAACAAACCGAAAGAGTTGGGGGAAAATGACCATCAACTACCTGTCGCAGCGCAAAACCTTAGAATGCGTTTTTGTCCTGCTCGACTCCAATATCCCGCCCCAGGCGATTGACCTGGCTTTTATGACCAAATTGGCGGAATTAGAAATTCCTTTTGTCATTGCTTACACCAAAACAGATCGGGTTTCAAAAAGAGTTTTGAACGACAACATCAAAGCCATTCAAAAAGCGATGTTGCCCCGCTGGAATGAATTGCCCACGCAGTTTATCACCTCCGCAGAAAAGGGAACCGGACGAACAGAGATGCTGGAATTTATAGGCCAGGTAAACGCACAGATTGCTGCCATAACACTATGAGCGAAGAAAAAAGACAATACCAGCCGGTTTTTCCAGACATCGAAGACTGGCCGATTCATAAATTGAGCGAAGACCGTCGCTCCTTTGTTAAGGAGATTGACGAGTTTATGTTGCAACGCTTACTGAAGCAGTCCCCCACGCAGTTGACCGATTTGATCGCCAAAACTATTTTTCTGGAACGGATCCGCATCAAGGAAGAAGCCTGGAAAGTGGATCCACCGAATGAACGCCAGTTCTGGCGGCGCATCGGCAAAAAATTGGTGCGGAGTTCGCTCGACCGGAATGATAAAGAAGCAAGTATAAACAACAAAGAGATCCTGCGGGAAATCATCCATCGCTATTCAGAAGAAATCGTCGGTACTTTTCGGGTTGGCACGTTTCGTTTTGCGCGGCGCTTTCTCACGTTTTTCTTTACCCGACTCCTGAATACTGCTGCCGGCAAAAACATTACGCGATTTTGGGGTAGCCGCTTTCGGCTTCAGGATCGCTTCATCGTAAAAGGAGAAATTGAAACGGTGCGCAGCCTGATGAAGAAAGGCACGGTGGTTGTGGTGCCAACGCATTTCAGCAACTTAGATTCTATCCTCATTGGTTACGCGCTGGACGCTTTTGCAGGGCTTCCATCATTTTCCTACGGTGCAGGGCTGAATTTATACAATACAGGCTATACGGCATATTTTATGAACCGCCTCGGCGCTTATCGGGTAGACCGCCGCAAAAAGAATCCCATTTATCTGGAAACCCTCAAAACTATGTCGAATTTGTCCATCCAGCGCGGGGTCAACACCCTGTTTTTCCCAGGGGGCACGCGTTCGCGCGATGGCATGTTGGAAGATAAACTAAAGCTTGGATTATTGGGATCGGTAATCGAAGCGCAACGGGCGCTCTGCCAGAAAGGAGGCGGCAAGGTCTTTGTCGTTCCCCTGATTTTGAGCTACCACTTTGTGCTGGAGGCAGATTTTTTGATTGAGCAACATTTGCGCCAAGTGGGCAAAGAGCGCTATATGGGGCGCGACGCTTCGCACAGTCCCTGGCGGATTTTCCAATTTGTTTGGAAGTTTTTCGCAGAAGGCAACGATGTCACTATTTCCATCGGCCAACCCATGGATGTCTTGGGCAACCCGGTGGATGCAGATGGCAATAGCTTTGACCAGTATGGCAACTGTATTGACATCGAAGCTTACTTTAAAACAAAAGGAGAAATTCGCGAAGATTTGCAGCGCGAATCGGAGTATACCAAAATTCTGGGCGACCATATTGTAGAGCGCTATCGCAAGGATAATATCGTGCTTACCAGCCATTTGCTTGCTTTCGCTGCCTTTGAAATGTTAAAATATCAAAACCCGCGACTCGATCTTTACGGCCTGCTTCGCCTCCCGACTGACGATTACGTTTTTTCCAAAGAACCCCTGCACGAGGTTATTTCCCAACTTCGGGAAGCCTTGCTGCAAATGGAACACCGGGGCGAAATTAAACTGTCGGAACAAATACACTGGGAGGTAGAGAAATTAATTGAAGATGGGATGGCGCATCTGGGCAATTATCACCTGACGGAACCTTTGTACCAGGATAAAAAAGGACAAATCCTCAGTGATAATTTTAAACTGCTATATTTTTACCACAACCGTCTGGAAAACTATGGATTGCAGCGCAAGATCAAGTGGAAGCAATTGGCCTTGCAGGAAGTGGAATGATCTTGTTTTAAGAAATCAGCGCTCATGAACTTTATCGTATTCGACCTTGAAGCAACCTGTTGGGAAGGCAGCCCGACAACCCTGCAACAGGAAGTGATTGAAATCGGAGCCGTTTGCCTCGATGAGTATGGCGATATTGACAGCGTTTTTCAAAGCTTCGTCCGACCCATGATCAACCAGGTGCTTTCGCCTTTTTGCACCCAGCTCACCGGAATCAGTCAAATTGACGTGAACCGCTCCGGGCGTTTTCCGGAAGTGGTTCGTGCGTTTAAGGATTGGATCGAGGTTTATGACGAAGACTACCTGCTTTGTTCCTGGGGCAATTTTGACAAAAAACAATTGGTGGCCGATTGCCGCCTGCACGACTTGGATGACGAATGGCTCGATCCACATATCAACCTGAAACAACAATACCACGAATTTAAAAAGCTGCGCCAGCCCCGCGGCCTTAAAGCTTCCGTTATTGCCGAAGGGCTGGAGTTTTTAGGCCGCCACCACCGCGCCATTGACGACGCGGAGAATCTGGCGCAGATTTTTATTAAGTATCGGGATTTGTGGCGGTATTAGTATTACGTGAACAAGCTTTGCAAATTTCTCGTTCCTACCTCATCTCCTTCATCACCACTCCCATCTGTTCCACCAAAAAATCCACATTGGGGCGGGTGATACACATCGGTGGTTTGATTTTGATCACATTGTGTTGCGGCCCGTCCGTGCTGAGCAAAATGCCCCGCTCGCGCATCCTGTTCACCAACCAGCCCGCCTGTAATGCCGCTGCTTGTCGCAAATGGGGATCGGAAACGAATTCTATGCCCAAAAATAACCCCGAACCGCGCACATCGCCAATCAAAGGATAATACACCTGCAATTGCCGCATTTGTTCGAGTAGGTAGTTGCCGACCTCCTGCGCGTTTGCTTGCAGGTTTTCATCGTATACGACGTTCAATACCTCGTGTGCAATCGCACAAGAGACCGGATTGCCCCCAAAAGTGTTAAAATACTCCATGCCGTTGGCAAAAGCCCGGGCGATATCGCGTCGTACCGCCACTGCACCGATCGGGTGCCCGTTACCTAATGGTTTTCCGATTGTGACGATGTCCGGAACAAGGCCATGCAATTGAAACGCCCAGTAAGTTGCTCCGGGGCGCCCCAGCCCGGTTTGCACTTCATCCGCGATACACAGGCCGCCGGAAGCCCGCACCTGCGCGTAGATTTCCGAAAAATAACCAGGCGGAGGAACGATTTGTCCGCCGCAGCTCAGGATGCTTTCGTGGATGAATGCCGCTAATGGCGGTGTTGTTTTTAAAACGGTTTGAGCTTGCCGGATAATCTCCTCTTTAGGATGTCGGTAGGGATCCGGCATCGGCAATTTATGGATATGCGGCAAAGCGCCACCGCCACCCGGCCCGTCAAATTTATAGGAACTTACGGCCACAGAAGCCGCTGTATTGCCGTGGTAACCACCTGCTATCACCAGCGTATCCTGTCTGCCGGTGGCGGTACGTGCCATGCGCAGGGCCAATTCATTGGCTTCGCTACCGGAATTGACAAAATAGCAAACTTCAAATTCCGGTGGCAAGGTCGCCAGCAATTCCCCGGCCAATCCGACGATATTCGGATGGAGGTAGCGGGTATTTGTATTCAAAACCGCCATTTGACGCTGGCCTGCACGCACCACCCGTTCGTGCTGGTGGCCCACATGTGGCACATTATTCACCGCGTCCAAATAACGGCGGCCTTCGTGGTCGTACAAATACTGCAAATGCCCACGAACAATATGCAGCGGGCGCTGATAGGAAAGGCTGAGGTTCGGCCCGAGTCTTTCGCTGCGCCGTTGAGACAATCGAAGGTCGGGTGGAGTAGGGGAGGCACCCCAGCCTGCCAACGGTGCCGGATCGGGACATATACTCGTCCACACGGCCCGTTGATCCGGATAAGCTACGCCCGGGTAATCGCCTGAATTGCCCAATAAATCGAGCATCACCTGAAAATGCAGGTGGGGCGGCCAATTCCCATTTTCCGGACGCGGCCCGATATCGGCGACGTGGGCACCCTGCTCCACCTGCATGCCCACTTTCCAAGTGGCAATGGAAGCCCGGCTGAGGTGGCCGTAAAGGGTGTAAAAAGTCAGCCCCGGTTCCGGCGTATGCTCCAGGATGAGTGTGGGGCCGTAGTCGCGCTCGCCTTCATTGTCCTGAACCGCCAGCACCACACCCGCCAGCGGGGCATAAACTGCCGTATGCGCTGGTGCCCACAAATCCAGTCCGAGGTGTACGGTTCGCCAGTGCGGGCCGTCGTTGCTTTGGATCGTATAGCTGTCAGTGGTGTAAAACGGGCGCACTTCGTTGTAGCCACCGACACCTACGGCGATGCCTTTTTCTTCCAGCAGGTTTTCAATTACCCGTTCAAACCGGTCACTGTCTTCAAAATTGCGGTTGTGGCCGATGTCCAAACTCCCCACGCTGAGGTCGAGCCAGCCGGTGGCAGCGCCCGCAGGAAGAGGAACGATCGGGGCGGGGGCGTTGAATTGGGTAAACCATTGATTGAATGCCGGTCTTTGTGGACAAGGTTCCCAATCACAGGCATGCCGGAAGGTGTAATGTGCCAAGGCTGGCGGGATCTTATGCCATTTTTCAAGCAGGCTCCAAGCAGTGCGGTCGCTGATTTGCAGGTATTCATTTTCGGGATGTTCCGAACGGTTCAGCGCAGAAACGGTGACGCTGATGCACAACCGGGCGGCTACCAATGGAAAGAGAGCGGCGGCTTCGGCCTCCTGCAGGGGGTATTGGCGATGGTATCCCCGCACGACGGCTGCTGCGGCAGCTAAGGGATCGGGTTTGTCTATGACCGCGTATGCAATGGCAATGGCTAAGTCGCAAACCGTACAGGAATACAACGCGTCGCCGTAATCAATCAGGCTGATGACGTCTAACGGCACGAATGTCGCTGGATCCAACAAGATATTGTAATCGTTGGCATCGTTGTAAATGACGCTCTGGCGCAATTGATTCAGGCGGGGCGTGACCTCAGATTTAAAAAGTGACAAAAAATAAAGGAGGATCTTTTTTTGATTTTCCGGGAACAGCTCAAAGTGCAGTTCAATCCACGGCATTTTTATCACATCCCATTTCAAATAACGGCGCGCTTCCGGGTGCTCAAAGGCTGCCAGTGCTGCATCAAGCACGCCCAGTGCTTTGCCTAAACTTTCCAAAGGAGCCGTACCGGCGGGCGAAGATTTGCCCCATACACGGCCTTCCACCCAAGAGAGTACCCGGACGTATCGGTTTCCCCCTTCAGCGCCTTCCAGCAAATGAATGGTTGCTCCTTTTTGGCTGAGAATAACCTGTGGGAGCCGGAGGGGAAGCGCCTGCTTCGCTAAGTGTTGTAGCAGTTTGTTTTGAAAATCGAGCGATTCCAATGAAGTATCGGGATGGGCAATTTTCAAAACAAAGCAGGCACCGTCCTGCCGGGTCAGTTTGAAATTAAGGTCTATTTCCCCTGGCAGTGCTTCGATCAGGCAGTTTTGAAAACCAGGCCAGGATTGAGCAATATGGGCGACATCAGGCAGTTTGATCACAGATTTGGCATGTTCCACAACGCGGTGATTTTTGATGGCAGAAAGATGGGGAGGATGTGGTAGAATAGCAACCTTGGGTGGTGTTTTTATTGGTACAAGGTGGTGCTGTCACTGCGACGGGATAGAACAGGCAGCATTTTCCCCTTTTTGGGAATCTGAATCGTATCAAAATAAGTGTCGTAAAATAAAAATACTTGCACTTATTTACGTTTTTTGCAGCTATCTTTCATATTTACGACACGCTCCTAAAACAAACGAATAAACATGACAAAAAAGCTAAACACCTGCTTTTTGCTAATGGCTTTTGCGCTGTTTGCCAAGGCGCAATGCCCGAATGGAGAGTCCGAAATCTCCATCCTTATTGCCCCCGACAACTACCCCAATGAAATTTCCTGGACTTTAAAGGATAATGCCAGCCAGACAACCCTCGCTTCTGGCGGGCCTTCAGGCCAGATCGTGTGTGTGCCATCTTCCCAGTGCATACAGTTTACCATCTTTGACAGCTTTGGAGATGGTATTTTTTTGCCGGGCTATTGTCGTGTTTTGCTCGATGGCGTTGAGGTATTCCACACACACGGACAAAGCTACTTCGAACAATCTATTGTCCTGAATTGCCCTCCCGGCACCACTTGCACCTCGGCGCTAGTTGTAACGGAAGGCGTGCATACGGCACCAGGCCCGGATTTTTGGTACAGCTTCACCCCACAGATCAACGGCAATTATACCGTCACGACCTGCGATTTGAACAACACCTGCGATACCAAAATCTATGTTTATGACCACTGCCCGCCTTCCCAAACGGAAGGGCCGCTGGGCGTCGTTGCCTACAACAATGATTTCTGTGGCACCGGAGCGGAGGTTACGATGGCTTTGACGGCTTTCCAACCTGTTTTTATTCGCATTGGCGATGACGAGCTAAATTGCGCCGGACAAAACATTGAATGGAGTGTGGCTTATTCAGGCCCGATAGCTGGCTGTACGGATACTTTAGCGTGTAATTTCAATCCGTTGGCGGAAGTCCCGGACTCCACTCAATGCGAATACCCGCCAATCGGGCACACCTGCGACGGACCAGACCTCGCGCCCGGGTACGAAACCTTGGTAAACAGCTTGCAAATTAACAACAACCACATGGCGCAGCCCTGCCAGGTTGCTGAAGGCTGCCTCCTCGGCACGGGAGTGCGGCAATTGTTGTATTACGGGGTTACCATTTGGAACTACGGCAATCAACCTTATTATCCGGGCACCCCGACCAATAATCCGAGTGCTTACGAATGGGCGGAGTGCCACGGCCACTTCCATTACATGGGTTTTGCTGAATCATACCTCTACGACGAAAACCTCCAGCAGGTAGACTTTGCTCAAAAGACCAGTTATGCCATCGTTAACACAAATTGCCTGCCCGGTGTAACACCGAATGGCCCGGCTTTGGCACCCGGTTGCGGCGATACTTACCCGGCGGGATACGCCTGCCAGTGGGTGGACATCACTGACATCGCTCCCGGGAACTATACCCTGGTTCTACGGGTAAATAGCCCGCACCTCCCGGATTATTTAGGCCGAATTGAAACCAATTTCGACAATAATGCTGTGCAGGTTTGTTTGTACATCGGTGTGGAAGCAGACGGTGACAAGTACTTTAACCTTATAGCCGATTGTGAGCCTTTCGTAGACTGTCAGGGGATACCGCTTGGCGCCAATGCGGAAGACTGCTCGGGCGAGTGTAACGGGAGCCGCATTCGTGGTGATTTAAACCTCGACACCCTGCGTACGGATGCCGACGTAATCGCTTACATCGAACAGATTATGGCTGAAGACTTGGATCCAATCAAGTGTAACCAACTGACCAACGACACGACCTTCACCGTGCTCGACGTGGCTCGCTTGAATGGCTGCACCCGCTTCCAAGAAGACGAACATACCCATATTGGTGGCGGCGGGGGCACCCATAGCCATTGCAATTTCCCTTTCCACGTGATCAACCAGCAGGAGTCCGTTGAAATCGGTCTCAGCAATATGAACGCCAATTATTTTGATATCTACGCGGCCAACAACCTGACCTACCTGCTTGGTTTTGACCTGCAAATTGAAGGCGTAATCATTGATTCAGTGGTGAATGTAGCCGGTAATTTTAATCCGACCATTTCCTTCAACCCCAATGGACACGTTATGGCCCTGGCGTTAGATGAGTTTCCTTTGAATAAATATTTCGACGGCCAGGTGCTGCGGGTCTATTTCACAGAGCGCCTGAGCAATACAGTTTGCATTTCTGCCATTTACGATGCAGTGAATGCCGACGCAGAACGCATCAGCTACGAAATTGGCGATTGCCTCTTCGTGACCGACGCTGCCGAACTGGAAATTCCGGTTTCTTTCGGCATTGCGCCGAACCCGACGACCGGCCAGGTCAACGTGACCATCGAAGGCGGCCTGCTCGGCGACGCCCGCTATTACGTAACCGATCTGACGGGTAAAGTAATTGCCTCCGGCGCCCGTCAAGCCAACCGACCTGAATTTACGCTGGATTTATCCGGACAGGCTTCAGGGATTTATTTCCTTTCTATTGAAAATGAACGATTTGTGAAAACAGAAAGGTTTGTGATTCAACGGTAAGAAAAGAACACTTGGTAGAATCTGAGTAGATTCTCTTTCAGGAAAATAAGAGCCTGCGATGCCATGAGTTTTGGTGTTGCAGGCTCTTTATTTGCAACACATGTTTATCTATATAAGGTTTTACTCAGTCGGAGTTTTCTTAAAAAAAAAGGTAAACTAAACAAAAGCATTCCATTAGGCCTGAGAAAAGGGAAAGGGTAGGAGGGCGGTGAAGTTCTCCATGCGAACTTGATTTGATAATCTAAACATCTTCTTTCTCAATCCATTTCCCAACTTCCGGCGCCACATAGTTTTCCATCTGTGCCAGCAAATCTTCGATGCGATCACTAACCAACAGCATTTTTTGGTTCGATTCCTTTAAAAATTCCTGGTCACTCATGGTTTGTATTTGGGCACACAGTGCATCATAAAAGCCGGCTATATTCAAAATGCCGATTGGCTTTTGGTGAAGCCCAAGTTGCGCCCAGGTTAGCATTTCGAATAATTCTTCCAGGGTGCCGAAACCGCCAGGCAGCGCGATCACGCCGTCGGATAATTCGTGCATTTTCATTTTCCGCTCGTGCATGCTTTCTACCACAATCAATTCGGTCAGGTTTTCGTGCGCGACTTCTTTTTTTCTTAAAAACCAGGGTATGACGCCGATAACTTTGCCTCCGGCGCTCAGTACGCCTTCAGCTACCGCGCCCATCATCCCGATTTTCGCTCCGCCATAGACCAACCGGATGTTCAATTGTGCCAAAGTTTTGCCGAGCGCGAATGCCTGATTGGTAAATACAGGGTCTGTGCCGGAGTTTGAGCCGCAAAAGACGGTGATGCTATGCATGGTTTTGTTTTTAATTCATGGTTTTTCAGTCGGGTAGATCCCGGGAAATAACAGTCCAGCAGGACTAAGGAGCGTGTCTGGACTTTAGGGTTCGAGAGCAAGGCATGTGAAGACCCAAAAATGGGAGCTTACTCGTGTAAGTGACCAGTTTTGGGCCTTTGCATAACGTAGCTATCGAGATCTGAAGACAGACACTACACATATACATCCAGAATCACCAACCCGCTAAAAGCCAGGCTCGCAATACCGTTGGTCGTAAAAAATGCCAGATTTACCCGACTGAGGTCATTGGACTTCACAAGGCTGTGCTGGTAGAGTAGCAGGGCACCAAAAATGGCAACGGCGACCCAATGCAGCCACTCAAATTCAACATGAGCATCGGCGACAGCAAAACCTGCGGATAAGACAAGGCCGAAGCAAAGCAGATGCAATAGGGAAGACAAGCGCAGTGCCCCGCGTTTGCCAAGCAACACAGGGACTGAATAGAGCGCTTGCTCGCGGTCGAATTCTTCATCCTGGAGCGCGTAAATGATGTCGAAGCCGGAAACCCAGAACAGCACAGCACCGGAGTAGAGCAGCGGAATGAGGTCAAAACTACCGCCCGCAGCTAAATACGCTCCGATGGGTGCCAGCGAAAGACCCATACCCAGCACAAAATGACAAAGCCAGGTGAAGCGCTTGGTGTAGCTGTATCCCAACACAACCAACAGCGCGATGGGGGAGAGGTAGAAACAGGTTTTATTGATAAACCACGTGGCCGCAATGAACAACAGGCTGTTGGCTGCGACAAAAAACAGGGCTTCCCGCGGGCGAATGACGCCAGCAGGGATTTCGCGCTGTTGGGTGCGGGGATTTCGGATGTCAATATCGCGGTCTAAATAGCGGTTGAACGCCATAGCTGCACTGCGTGCAAAGATCATGCACAGCAAAACCAGAAGCAGCGTTGGCCACTGAAAGTAGATATTGGGTTGCAGCGTCGCTAAAAAAAAGCCCAGCATAGCAAATGGCAATGCAAAAATGGTGTGGCTGAACTTGATGAGCGAGAGGTAGTTTTTCATCGCTTTTGCAATTCGATAAAGAGTTCCCGACCGGCGCGCGGCTTGATGGACGCGTCGCTGATCGCTAAATGAAGCCTATGAAACCAGGGCGCAAACAGGCGTTCGTATTCTTCCTGTGTGCCGCCAAAAGGCGGGCCTTCCTGCTCAAAAGGAAAGGCGAACAGCAGTCCGGCCAATTTGCCACCCGTCGCCAATAAACCGGCAGTTTTTTCGGCATAAGCCTCCCGTAATTCCGGCGCAATGGCGCAAAAAAAGGTTTGCTCTAAAATCAGGTCTACCTGCAATTCAAGTTTAAAAAAATCGGCTACGACCAAGTGCGTTTCTGGAAAATCAGGCGCTTCGCGGCGCAGGTACTGGAAAGCAGACGGTGCCCAGTCGCAAACATAAACCTGTGTAAACCCTGCGTGGTGGAGGTAAATGGCTTCATACGCGCTGCCTGCTCCGGGTATGAGGATGCGGAGGTTTTTATCGGCTATGCGATCCACGTACGCTTTTAATGCAGGCGATACACCGCCGAGATCCCAGGGCGTGTGTTCCTGCCGATAATTGTTTTCCCAAAATGCAGCGTCGAGCATGAATTTGAAGCTTAAGTAAAAAATCAAGAATCCAGCGTCTGTTCCTCATCTTCTTTCCTTGATCGGGGTATAGCGCGCTCTTCTTCTGCGGGTTGCTGGCTGCTTTCCCGGAAACGCACCTTCAGTTTATACCGCTTGTTCATAGAAGAAATCATCGGCCCGAACAGCGTATCCATCAACTCGGTGGCCTGCGTTTTAGCCTTTTCCATGATGTCGCTTTCGATCGCTTCGCGGCGGAACTCCTCTCGTAAAATATTGAAACTCTGGTTAAGGTTCACGCCTTTCACTTCGCGGAGCCAGCCGATGTCGAGTTTGTCAATTTTGGGATACACCTCGTGGGAAAGCACCTGAGGCTCCGGCAGGGTGACGGTAACTGTTCCCGTTTTGGCGTTCAGGCTGACGTCGAAATAGTCGTTCAGGCGAAAGCCAACCTTCAGGATGCTGATGGCCGTGATTTCGATATCGGAGGAAGAGACCGAAAATCCCCAGATTTTGGTCTGCAACTGCTTGTTGAGGCCTTTTTTATCACGTACTTCCATGGTGGCCAATTCGGCGACCGCCCGCTCCACTTTTTCCTGCAAAAGACCGCGCGAACGGCTAAAATCCTCAATGGCAGCCCGTTCTTCCATGCGTTTAAGCATGGGTTGCAGGGCTTCGGCGATGGCAATACCGCAGGGAGTATCCACGCTTTGCCCTTTGGCATAAATGCTGCCTGCTTCATTGGTTTTCACCAAACTGGTGATGACGTGCGTGACCAAAAAACAGGTGTATTTCGCAGCTACCTGGTTCAGCACCTCCACCGAATTGGCCGACTGGTTGTCGTACCAGGCCTGGTAAATCGCAGATGTGCTGTCTTGCAACGCAATAAAATCGTTGTAGTACAGATTCTTGAGATAAGCATGGTGTTTTTCGTACTCGCCTTTGAGCTTAGCTTTTATGCTTTCGTCCAGCCCCATGCGATCGGTCACGTGCTTGAGAATGGACATATTGATCGTATAGACCAGCTCATCGAACTCCCGGCGGTAGCGCTGCGGGTTGTTCATGATGGCTAAGGCGTCTTCCGGATCCACAGACACTTCAAAATCAGCCGGTTTGTAGGTCAGTTGAAACTCTTTTGGGATGCTGGTATAATTGCTCAAATCCCCCCAATATTTTCGGTAGATCAGAATGCCTGCAACGATCAGCAGCCCGAGCAGGAGAATCATTCGGCCTGCATTTTGCGCTTTTTGTGGTGGTGGTGAATACTTATTTGCCATCGTTGAAGTTGCTTTTGTGAAAAGTATAGCAAAAGTAATAATTTTACCACTGCACGAAAGCTGCAAATCTATGTACGACACCGAAACGACACATACCACCCTCAACTGTAAGGGCCGCTTGTTGAGCTTGGCGCAGCCGTTGGTGATGGGCATTTTGAATGTCACACCGGATTCGTTCTACGATGGCGGTCGTTATGCCGTGGTAGATGCGGCGTTGTTTCAGGCGGCGACCATGCTGGAAGAAGGCGCGGCCATGATAGATATCGGGGGCATGTCGTCGAGGCCGGGGGCAGAGATTTTGTCACCTGAAGTAGAATTGCAGCGGGTTTTACCCGTGATAGAAGCCATTGTAAAGCGCTTTCCGGACGCTGTTTTGTCCATTGATACCATCCACAGCAAAACAGCAAAAGCCTGTGTGGAAGCAGGTGCCGCCATAGTTAATGATATTTCGGGCGGCCGATTGGACGATCAGTTGTTCCAAACCGTTGCAGATTTGGGTGTCCCCTACGTACTCATGCACCTGAAAGGCGTGCCGGGCAATATGCAGGGGCAAGCCGTTTACGAAGATGTGGTGACCGAAGTGCTGGATTTTTTCATCGAAGGCATTGGCCGCTTGCGGGCGCTGGGGGTGAAAGACATCCTGCTCGATCCGGGTTTTGGTTTTGGAAAAACGGCCGAACACAACTTTCGGTTGCTGAATAACCTGCATGTTTTTCAAATCACGGGGTGTGCTTTGCTTGCTGGCATTTCACGGAAGTCCATGATTTGGAAAACGTTAAAAATTACACCCGGTGAAGCACTGAATGGTACGACCGCGCTACATGTTGTGGCGTTGCAGCAAGGCGCCCGGATATTGCGGGTACACGATGTGTGCCCTGCAGTAGAAACGATCCGATTATGGCAAACGCTGGCGTCAAATGTCTAAAATATGAAGTCTAACATCTAAGCAATTTGTGAACAACCTGACCGAGCACAACATCAAATTGGCCAGCCTGCGCTACCTGAAGGAGTACTACAAATTCAGGCCGCGGTCAGGAGAAACCAAAATCAGAGCCGACATGCGCGGGGAAGGCGGTATTGTTGCGGACGGTTACCTCACTTTTACCAAGGAGGATGGAATCCCGTTTATTGCCACGCTTGAAGCAACATCTTATACCACTAAAAAAGAGGTGCGCTTTAATTTGAAGTACGAAAAATTGGGCTGGGATTGCGCCGCCATTGCCTTATCGTTTATGGCCGTCCTGATGTTTTTTAGCCACAACTTGGGGTTCTATGCAGCGTTGCGGTTGGGGCTAATTGTTTCATTAGGGATATTTGTAACGGTTGTCTCTTTATTTTTCCTGCTTTTCTGGTTTTTGTTGTCCCGGATGCGCCGCTACCGATTCATTCACGCCATCGAACAATTCAAAGAATACAACGCCGACGAACAGTGGGTCGCCATTGGAGAAGATGTTTTTCCCGCTTACACCGATCGCTATTTTCGGGAGTTGCAGCGGCAATGCATCTATTTTGGTTTTGGATTACTAGTCGTAAATGAAGCGTTGAAACCCCGCATGCTCATCACCCCGGCACGCCAGCAAATTTTTATGGGCCGGCGCCGGCTGGTTCAATTTATTTCGATGAATGAGCTGACCCGGAGAATCGGGGAGAGCCGCTATGGGGCCTGGGCCAAACAGTTTACGACCCCGCGTCTGGACGAGGCAAAGCGCTGGTTAACACCCTACCGCTCTACGTTTAGCTACCATCGCCGCCACTATCCGCACCAAATGATCATCATCTCTATTTGTCTGATTTCCATGATGGCGTTATTCGTGGCAGAGTGGGGAAAAAGACCGATTCGGGTCATTGAACAGGACGACTACCGCACCGAACTGGAAGCAAAAGCCAAAACAAATAAGCGCGAATCTTTTGGGTTCGATGTGGACAGCGCCTCGGTACGCCCTTTCAATACCCACGTAAAACCCTATATTGTGATGGGGCCGGGTGCCAGGAAAAACGGCAGCGACGACTTCATCCTGTCGGTCAATTCCGATGAAGATCTGACGTATTACGATTGCTCCAGGCTTTTTTTTCAAAGTGCAAAATACATTGTGCAGGATACGGTTGTGCGGACGGTGGATTTAGCCGTGCGACGCATTTACGACCTCAAAGCGGCCGGGGTTAAAGCCAATGCCCTGTGGCTGGGGTGTTTTGGCAACGACAACCGCTACGTGGTTTTTCCGGGCTTGTTGCACCCCAACCGGCAAGACGCTGAAAACAGCCTGCGTGCTTATGCGGAAATCTTAAAAAAAGCGAAGGGGAGCCACCAACTGCAAATTCGGTCTCTGACCCTCAAATAAATAATTGATAATGAAAAAATACATCCTCGCCCTCGACCAGGGCACCACAAGCTCGCGAGCCATTGTTTTCGACCACGAAAGCAATATCGTTGCCATCGCTCAGCAAGAATTTACCCAAATTTTTCCGCAGCCGGGATGGGTAGAGCACAATGCCATGGAAATTTGGGCTACCCAGTTGGGTGTAGCCCAAAAAGCCCTGCAACAAGCCGGAATCAGCGCTTCAGAAATCGCAGCCATCGGGATCACCAACCAGCGCGAAACCACCGTTGTTTGGGATCGCCACAGCGGCGAGCCGATCCATCACGCGATTGTTTGGCAAGACCGACGCACTGCACCCCTGTGTGAACAGTTGAAAAACGCCGGACACGAGGCACTGGTGCGCAATAAAACTGGGTTGGTTATTGACGCTTATTTTTCCGGAACCAAAGTTCGCTGGATGCTCGACAACGTGCCAGGTGCCCGGGCAAAAGCGGAAAGTGGCGACCTGTTGTTCGGCACCATAGACAGTTGGCTGACCTGGAAACTCACCGACGGGAAAGTACACGTAACCGACTATTCCAATGCCTCCCGTACGCTGCTTTTTAATATCCATACTTTGGAGTGGGACGAAGAATTACTAACGCTTTTGGATATTCCGCGCCAGCTGCTACCGGCAGCGCTTCCTTCCAGTGAAATTTACGGACACACAGCGGAGCGCTTGCTGGGCAGCGCCATCCCCGTTGCCGGAATGGCAGGCGATCAGCAGGCGGCGTTGTTCGGACAAGCCTGCCACACCCCCGGCATGGTGAAAAATACTTATGGCACGGGCTGCTTTATGCTCATGAACACCGGAACGGAGGCCGTCACTTCAACCGCCGGGTTGCTGACAACGGTGGCTTGGGGCTTGAACGGCCAGGCCACGTACGCGCTCGAAGGTAGCGTTTTTATTGCCGGAGCCGCCATCCAGTGGTTGCGCGACGGGTTGAAAATCATTGACGAATCCCCTGATTCTGAATTTTTTGCGATGAAAGTACCCGATACGGGCGGAGTGTATGTCGTACCTGCATTTGCCGGATTGGGCGCGCCATACTGGGACATGTACGCCCGCGGTGCCATTTTCGGGCTTACCCGGGGTACCAGCAAAGCGCACCTCGTGCGCGCTACGCTGGAATCGCTGGCCTATCAGACCAAAGATGTCTTGCTGGCGATGGAAAAAGATGCCGGTGTTGCCCTCAAAACTGTTCGGGTGGATGGCGGGGCCTGCGCCAACAACCTGCTCATGCAATTTCAGGCCGATATTCTCGGAGTAGAAGTTCAGCGCCCGATGATTGTGGAAACCACAGCACTTGGGGCTGCTTACCTGGCCGGTTTGGCTATCGGGTTTTGGACGATGGAGGATATTAGCGCTAAATGGCAACTCGACCGGGCTTTTCAGCCGAATATGCCGGATACGCAGCGGGATCGCTTGTATGCGGGTTGGCAAAAAGCGGTGGAGCGCACGATGGGGTGGGAGGAGAGCTGATTTTGAAAATCAAAACATTGTGAAATGGATAAAATAACTCACTATCAGCAAATTATCTTTGATTTGCTTCAGGAGTACGCTGCCATTCCTCCATCTTATCCCACTTCACTGAAGGACGAAGTAGTGGCAGATACTGTGCGGAATCACTTTCAACTGGTCTCACTCGGTTGGGAGGATGGGAAGTTCGTTTATGATGTTGTCTTTTATATAGACATCCTTGATGGCAAGGTATGGATTCAGCAAAACAATACGGAGGCTGACATAGCTGCCAAACTGGCTGAACGAGGCATTTCAAAATCTGATATTGTCATTGGATTTCAACATCCGTCAATGCGGGTACCTTCTACGTCCCCCTTCTCTGAACAGATAAGGCTCCCCTTCGTGGAGTACTTGCACAGCTCCGCTTTATTGTCTAATATTGCGCCGTGAATCAGTCAAAAAGAATACGGATCAGTGTCTTTTTAGCCTTGCTGGCGATGTTTTCCATCGCCTTGCAGCAAGGCCATGCTGCTGTTTCACAACTCCGGGGTGCAAACCATGCTAAAGAAGACGGGGTTTATTTAACCGTCAATACTCCCGATTTTATCTCAGTTGGTGAGCAGAAAAACGGCTTTAGTCTGCAGAAAACCGTTGGCAAACCTTCGTTTCAAACCAGACTTTCCTCGTGGCTGGGCAACCCGGCTCAATACCGCAACGGCGATGTCGCAGCGGTTCGTTATTTTTTAGCTTCAATAAACCGCGTGGTCAGCCTTGAGCCGCCGGATCTCGTCTTTCCTTTTCATGATTTTTGGTAATTCCATTTTGCTTTTCTATTTGATTTTCAAACAATTATTTTAACCAAGCGGGTTGCTTGGGAGGCCTTGGATGCTCTCCGGAGTTACCTTTATCACGATCAGCAAACTATGGGATTTTCATCCACATTTATTGGAATCGTATGCATCATACTTTTCTTCGTACCCATCTATTTATTGAGCCGTTCGGGCGCTAGAAAACTGAAACAACGGTTGAGCGCGCTCCTGGCCTTTAGTGAAAAAAACGGACTCCGGTTATCAGCAAAAGAAGCCTGGAACGACTGTGCGATCGGAATAGATGAAGCTTCAAAGCAAGTAGCCTATGTGAAAAACACTGAAGTAGACCACCAGGAAGTATTAATTGACCTGAAAGATATTGCGCGGTGCAACATCAACAACGTTTCCAGAGAAGTGAAAACGAGCACTGGAACCCAACGCATAATCGAGCAGATAGAATTGCAGTTTTTCTATAAAAAAGCTGAAATCATGCCAGTTTCACTTCAATTTTATGATGGGAAAAAGCAAATGCAGTTGAGTGGAGAATTGCAAGTGGCGGAAAAATGGGTCGCATTGGTCAAACAAGCACTTTCTTAAGCGCAAACGGCTTTCATAGCACGGAGTTTTGCGGCGTTAATTTTTACGAGTTGCTCCGTGAAACTCGCTCAAACGCTACAGAACTCCGGGTTATTTACTAAATACATCCATTAATTGGTCTACAATGGCCTCAGGCGAGCGGTTCAAATCGGCAATTATCGCATCTTCTGGCCGCTCCAGCGCCTCAAACTGTGATTTCAAAAGTCCGGGTGGCATAAAATGCGCTTTTCTTTGCGCTAAGCGTTGTCGGATCAGTTCGAAATCGCCATCGAGGAATACCCAGGCTATCCGGGATTCGATGCCGTTTTCCAAAAGCCGGCGATAGGATATTTTTAAGGCAGAACACGCAAAAATTCCCCCGTTTTGTTGCGCGGCAGCATTTGCGGCCTGGTTGATGGCATGCAGCCACCCGAGCCGGTCGCTGTCGTCAAGGGGCTTGCCGGACTGCATTTTTTCGATGTTTTCAACCGAATGGAAGTCATCGCCGTCAAAGAATGGCAGTCCGCTGCGTTCGCTCAGCAGCTTTCCGATGGTCGTTTTGCCGGAACCAGAAACGCCCATGACGAAAATAATTTTAGGCAATTGAGCGGAAGGCGTTGTCATATCCCGTTGTTGGCGGTGAGGATGACCGGATAACCGTCCGTCACAATCAGGGTGTGCTCATGCCGGGCGACAAAACTGCCGTCTTTGGCCTTCATGATCCAGCCATCCCGGGGCGGATAAACATACCGCGCTTTGGTGGAAATGAAGGTTTTCAGTGCATTGCTCATCCCCTCCAGGTCTTGTTTCGATTGTATAGACATGCCTTCTTGTTTAGTGATGAAGGCAAAATTGCAAAATCCCGGATAATCTGCACTTCATTTTTTTGACTTACCCCTAAAAAATAAACCGGTATAATCTTTTACTCCATAATCCTGGTCGGTGAAACACCAGTCGTATTCGCCGTTTGGGCCTTCGATATAGCCGTCAAGGCTGACAGCTAAGTTCAAAATGATTTTGCACATAATTTATTTTTATGGGATGTAGTCGAAGGTTCATTGCACAAATATAATTGTAAAAAGTCCCAAAGAATTGCGTAGGTTGGAGGAAAATTAAGCAAACCCATTATGATCACCAGAATCTATGAAGATTACCGCCGGCTTTCGACCAATACTGCACGGGAAATTATGCGGGTAGTCCTTGAAAAACCGGATGCCGTGCTTTGTCTGGCAACCGGAGCAACCCCTTTGGGCGCTTATGCAGAGTTTGTTCGGCAGGCGAAAATGCAAAGAATTGACATTTCGGGAATCCAGTTTGTCGGTTTAGACGAGTGGGTGGGCATCCCGCCTTCCAATTCCGGCAGTTGCCACTATTTTTTGCACCGCCATTTGTTCCAGCCGCTCCAGATTGAACCCCGGCAAATTCATTTATTCGACGGGATGGCCGCAGATTTGCAGGACGTTTGCACCCGCATGGATGCGCATTTATCCGAATTGGGCGGCATAGACTTTTTATTGGTCGGCATCGGCGTCAACGGACATATTGGTTTTAATGAACCCGGGGTCTCTTTCGACCTCCAGGCACACGTTGCCGCGCTGGCTCCGGAGACGAAGACGACTGCGCAGAAATATTTCCAGGGCGAAACCGCACTGGAGCAAGGTCTTACCTTGGGCATCCGGCAAATCATGGATGCCCGAACCATCGTGATGATGGCCAATGGTGCCCGCAAAACATCCATTATTCAGGCGGCAATCGAACAGCCGGTTTCATCTTCGGTTCCTGGCAGCGTATTGCAACAACACCCTAATAGCCTGTTTTTTTTAGATGCAGAAGCAGCGGCACAGCTTCAGGATTCCAGTCGGAAAGCTTAACTTGTACAACGGCGATTGGTTCTGTGATGCAGCGCTGAACTCCAGTTCAGCGTGAAACCGGGAACGCTATTTTGCAGGGGCTCCGAACAGAGTTCAGCGGTACAATGCTTGAGCAGGTAAATTTCACCCACAGCGCCTTCCTTCACTAAGTGGCAGGCGCGTTCGTATTTTGGCGCAAAGCAAAGTTCTTCTGCATACATGAGTTTGACACGGGCAACCTGACAGGCAGCAACCATTTGGTCGGCTTCCTCCAGCGTGACCGGTAGTGGTTTATCAATGATGATGTGTTTCCCCGCTTCCCCGCTTTGGCCGCTTTGAGCGTTGCAGTTGCGTGTAAAAAATTTGGCAGGCAAATATCCACCACATCGCATCCCGATTGCTGAATGATCGCGTCTAAGTCGTTTTACCACTGCGGGATGTTGTATTTTTTTGCAAGTGCTTCCGCTTTCGCCTGGTTGCGCGTATAAACAGCTACAATTTCCGCTTCGGGCACAAAGCGATGATAGCTTTCCAAATGGATGTCGCTGATGAATCCTGCTCCGAGGATGTCTACTTTTACTTTTTGCACAGCTTTAGTTTATTTTTCCGGTATTTCAACAAATTTTGAAAAATCTCTACCTTCATCGTGAACAGTTTTTAATTTTGAGTTGGAGTAATGGTATTACTATCTATTTCTCAAAGTATCACTTAACAATAATCAAATCATGGCTGATTTTAGCAAAGTTTTCGAAAACAATGAGCAGTGGATTGCCAACAAAACTTGCCGTTTCACCCACCTATTTCGAAGACTTATCAAAAGGGTAACAACCTGAATATCTTTATATTGGATGCTCAGACAGTCGGGTTACCGCAGAAGAACTGATGGGGGCACAGCCGGGAGAAGTCTTCATCCACCGGAATATTGCCAATATGGTCATCAGCATTGACCTGAACGCCATGTCGGTCTTAAATTATGCAGTTAACCATCTGAAAGTGAAGCGCGTCATCGTATTCGGCCACTATGCCTGCGGGGGCGTCAAAGCGGCTATGCAATCGGCAGACCTGGGCATTTTGAACCCCTGGCTCAGGAACATCCGGGATGTTTATCGTATGCACAAGAATGAATTGAATGCGATTGAAGATGAAAGCAAGCGATACGATCGGCTTCTTCCCTGACATCCCACCAACGCCACTCCTCAGTGAGTGCGTCCAATCCGGGGGTTACCTGTGAAAATTCGACCAAGGCGTAATAGCCCACCGAAATCGTACGGTCGAACAAGATATGGGTGGGGTCTAACTGGATGCCCTGTTTTGCAAGTATGCCCTGAAAATCCGTATTGTCCATACGGCGGCGGTCTGCGAAGGTATAAAATTGCTTCAGAAAAATGTTTTGCAGGCCCGTCCGTTCTTTAAGTACGCGGTGCGCCGCATCGTCTAAAGATTCGTCAGGAAAAAGGCGACCGCCCGGCAAACTCCATTCCTGAATCTTTCTAAGCCGCAACAACAAAACCCGCAACTAATTTTCGTGGAACCCGAAAATCACACAATCCACCGAAACGTGTGGCAAAACCCGTCCGAATCTTTGCTCATCTAAGTTTTCCGCTTGTATCTTGTGTTCCATTCTGCAAAAATGGGAACTTTTTTTCACTCATTCAAAACTGTTAAACAGATGAATAAACTATTTTCCATGGCATTACTTTTGTTGCCGCTTGCCGCGAATGCCCAGGAATTGAACCTCTTTCAAAAACATACCTTTACTACTGCGGACGGCAAAACCTTGCCCTACCGCATTTTATTTCAGGAGTCTTACGACAAAACCCAAAAGTACCCGCTGCTGCTGTTTTTACATGGTGCCGGCGAACGAGGTAATGACAATAAAAAGCAACTCGTTCATGGTGCCAAACTATTTTTGAGCGAAGCAGGCCGCCGCGATTTTCCGGGGATTATCCTGGTGCCCGCTTATCTTTACCCCTCAAAATACTGAAACCTTGCAGACCGCTGCTTCGCCGGTGACGGCAGTTGTTATTCCATACGTTTTTTTGCCTCCAAAAAATGGCGGGCATCAGGCTGGTTATGGTATTTGCCAGGCGCTTGGGCGTGAAGTGCCGACGATTTGCATTTCCAGCTTCGGGAATGCCACCGGCAGTTATGCATTCCAGCTTGAATTTGCTTTCCGCAAAGGCATGACCAAATATTTCAGTCCAATGGTTGCCTGGCGCTGTTATCGTATTCTGAAAGCGGCGCGGGTTCGGCATTGCATCGCACAACAACCCTTCATTGTTCCCTTGCTGTTGCCGATCCTTGCCTTGTCCGGCATTTCATTGCTGGTGTACGCGCACAACATCGAATATCGGCGCTTTCGCAGCATGGACAAATGGTGGTGGCGCATCGTTTGGGGGGTAGAGTGGTTGGTTTATCGCCTTGCGAAACAAGTGCTGTTTATTTCCGCGGAAGAACGGATAGCAGCCATAGCCGAATTTGGGCTTGACCCAAAAAAATGCGTGGACGTACCTTATGGTGTAGCACGCAAAACGCCACCATCAGAACTGGAACGGCAGGCAGCCCGGCATGAAGTGGCGGCGGCGCACGGCTTTAAAGAGACAGAACGCTGGATCCTCTTTTTCGGCCCCCAAAACTACCAACCCAATCTCGAAGCTGTGCTTTTTATCGCTCAGGAATTGGCACCGCTGCTGAAGACACAATCGAACATAGACTACCGCATTTTGATCTGTGGCGGCAGCCTGCCCTCGGAATATCAAAAATTAGAAGCTTACCGCCAATACAACCTCGAATATCTGGGATTTGTAGAAAACATTGACCAGTACGTGTTAGCAGCGGATGTTGTGCTCAACCCAATTCTGAAAGGAGCTGGTGTAAAAACGAAAGTGTTGGAAGCTATTGCACTCGGCAAAACGGTGGTTTCAACTGAAAGCGGGGCATTCGGGATTCAAAAACAAGTTTGTGGTGAACAACTCATAGTGGTGGCTGATCACGATATGACTGCATTCGCCGATGCTATTTTGCGATGCTTCGCACTTGAAAATCAAACAACGCCTGTGGGGTTTTATGACTATTATTACCGCGATAATGTTGTAAAAGACCTATTACCCATATTAAAAAAAACATGAATGCATCCGTCTTTTCAGAGCTGGCCGGATTAGATGCTTATCTCAACGGAAAAAGCACTTATATAGAAGGTTTAGCACCAACTACAGCCATTCATCTGCCGGTGGCTACAACCCTCGCTGTGTTAAAACAAAAATTAGGCACCAAAAGGCTCGAAGCAGCGCTCAACCCAGCATTAACCCGCCCTTCCCCGATTAAGCACCTGGACGACGCAAACTGGATGCGCACAACGAATATGGTGGGGGTTAATGTTCGGACGATCGGACATTTCTGGAATTTGGTCAATTACCTGTTCACCGTTCCTGCCTGCCAGCAAGCAGTCCATTTACTGCCCATTTGGGAGCCGGGAGTTGTCGCGAGTCTTTACGGCATGGCAAGCTGGCACATCAACCGGGAGTTCTTTAGCCAGGAACTGGCCGACGCGCTGCCTGAATTGAATACAGTTGAGCAACAACTGAAAGTCACTGTAAACGTGTTGCATGACCTGGGTCGGGTTGTCGGGATGGACGTTATTCCGCATACCGATCGCTATTCGGAGATTGTACTTGCTAATCCTGGTTTTTTTGAGTGGATGGAACGTAAAGGGGTGTTGATCACCAATCACAGTGCGCGCCTTCATGAACGGGTTGAAGAACTGATCTATCAATACTTGAAACAGATTGGCTCGGCTCAACCTGTGGTTGCATTTCCGGCTAATGTCAGGGAGTTGTTTCATTTGCCCGAAGCTACCCGTTGCCAGGTACTTTTTGGAGACAAGCACGACGATTTTGCCCGTAATGAACGCCGATCCGCGTTTATCCAGTATTTACACCGGCAGGGTCTGGAACCTGTGCCAGCAACTATGGGGCCACCATACCGGGGCCTGGAAGTGGACATTGACGAAGCGGCAGCCAAAACGGTGGCAGATGATGCCTGGTTAGATTACCGCATCATCAACCCCGGCCCGATGTCGAGGGTTTTTGGCCCGCTAACCCGGTATAAATTGTACGAAAATAAAAACGACAACCTCGATTGGGAATTCGATTTTGAGCGCCCGAAAACCGAGGTCTGGGAATATGTATGTAGCCAATACGCTGCGGTGCAACGGGAATACCATTTTGACTTTATGCGCGGCGACATGTCGCATGTCCAAATGCGACCGGAAGGCGTGCCCGAAATCGCGGATGAGTATTACGACATTCACCGTGCGGTACTGCGCACGGTTCGGCAGGAAAAGCCCTGGTTTGCTTATTTTGCAGAAACCTTTCTGGCACCACCCGGGTCTATGGCCTACGGCAGCGAAGAAGACCACCTTGATCTCTCAGAAGCAGATGCCACGCTTGGCGATTTGCAGTCTATGGTGCCGGGCGAACCCGATTTTCTTCAAAACTTCCGGCTTTACCTCGATTTGCTGCATACCCGGGGCTTTGCGCCCTGCTTTACGCTGATGACCGGGGATAAAGACGATCCGCGTTTCGACAAATTTTATCAGGCTGGGAATGAGGCGCGTTTTTTTATGGGCATGTTTTTGACCGATATGCCCAGTTACATGGCACTTGGTTTTGAATGCAGGGATCCGCACCCCGAACCGGCACCCAATGAACACTATACCAAACTGTACGTATTCCGCATGGAAGATGGGTCAAAGCGAACGCAAGGGCCTTACGTTTTTGGAAACAACCTGACTTTGTTCCAACGCCTGAACCGCATCCGAAATGAGGCTGAACGTTTGTTGCCCCAACTTTCCAGTTCTCTGTCCTGGCTGATCCCACCCGATGCAACGGCTGCCCGGCAGGTCATGGCCTGGACGCATCAGGATCAAGGAGCCTATATCTTTGTAGTCAATTCCAACCTGCAACAAGCCGCCGAACGAGTCAAAATCCCTTGTTCAATGGTATACGGCGTGAAGTTCAGGGTCATTTTTTCGGCCCTGGAAAATGAAAGAAATTACCAGACGCCTTTGGTTTGTTACGATGGTTTGCTCCAAATTGAACAACTTGCAGCCGGAGAGGCGCTGATAATACAAATTGATGACAATTAATGCCAGCAAGCCCCTGTTTTTCCGGTTCAGAATAAAAACCAAAGTTGTTTGCTGTTGTTACAATGAATATTTTCAATAGTGTTTGATTCAGGTCAACAGGAGACCGCAAGAGGCTCCTGCTCAGGCATCAAAAACAAAGGAACATGCAAAAACAACGCGCTATAGTTTGGTTCAGGCAAGATTTAAGGTTGCACGACAACGAGGCGTTGACTGACGCGCTGGTGAGTGCGGAAGAGGTTGCCATGGTATACATTTTCGACGAACGCGTATTTTCGGGCACGACGCGTTTTGGTTTTGCGAAAACAGGAAAATACCGCGCCCAGTTCATCATTGAAGCGGTGTATGACTTGCGGCAATCCCTGCGTAAACTTGGCAGCGATTTGATCGTTCGCGTTGGCAAACCGGAAACCATTATTTTCGAATTGGCCAAAGAGCTGAAAACAGGCTGGGTGTTTTGCAACCGGGAACGAACCCGGGAAGAAGTTTATGTACAGGATGCGCTGGAACAAAACCTTTGGTCAATCGGGCAGGAGGTTCGCTATTCAAGGGGCAAAATGTTGTATTATACCGCTGATTTGCCCTTCCCGGTAACCCATACGCCGGATACTTTTACGCAGTTCAGGAAAGAGGTGGAACGCATCGTGCCGATCCGTGAGCCTTTACCGGCACCTGAAAAACCTTTGGCCAAATTGGGGATTCCGATAACAGCCGGCGACATTCCCTCCATTGCCGATTTTGGCCACGAGGCCATTGAAAACGACCTGCGAAGCGCATTTCAATTCGAAGGCGGCGAAACAGCAGCGCTTGAACGCCTGCAGTATTATTTTGGGGGTAGCCAGCTCATAAAAACTTATAAAGAAACCCGCAACGAACTCATTGGCGGCGATTATTCTTCCAAACTTTCTCCGTGGTTGGCACAGGGCTGTTTGTCTCCTAAAACTATTTATTACGAGCTTCGGAAGTTTGAGCTGACGCACGGCGCAAATGAATCTACTTACTGGATATTCTTCGAATTGCTATGGCGCGATTTTTTCCGCTTGATGGGCAAAAAGCACGGCAATAAAATCTTTCTGAAAGGGGGAACTTCGGGCGAGGCTTCCTCCCGTTTGCGCAACGACGAACGCCTGCTTCAAAAATGGATAGACGGCGTTACAGGCGTACCGTTTATTGATGCCAATATGCGGGAGCTTAAACTCACGGGATTTATGTCGAACCGGGGCCGGCAAAACGTGGCCAGTTTTTTAGTAAAAGACCTGTTTGTGAATTGGCAAATGGGCGCCGAATATTTTGAATCCATACTCATTGACTACGACCCTTGCAGCAATTGGGGCAACTGGAATTACATAGCCAGCGTTGGCAGCGATCCCCGCGAAAATCGCTATTTCAATATCCTGAACCAGGCGCGTCGTTATGATCCAAAAGGCACCTACGTCAAGCACTGGCTGCCCGAACTGATAGATGTTCCGCTTGAAAAAATTCACCGACCTGATACGCTATCCTTTGCCGAACAGGACTTGCACCACGTTAAATTAGGCGCCGATTATCCGAAAACAATGGTAGAAATGGAGAAGTGGGAGCATTAAGAAAAGATGCTTGCCAGGCTTAACCCGGCAAGCATCTGTAAATATTTGTTCTCCTTCAAAAATGTCTAAAATTTATACACCGCAGCCACCAGGAAACTGGCGCTGGTGTCCGATGCTTTATCCGGGGTGTTTAGGAAAATTTCCTTCGAAGCTTTTTCGAAGCGGATTTCCGGAATGACCGTCAGGCCCTCAACTTTAAGATTGGCCGATAATGTAGCCGCCAGGACATTGCCGCCTGCTGGCGCTGCGCCAAAGACGTTGAGTTGTTTAGCATCGTCGAAATATTCCGTTCGGAGGGTCATCCAAAAGTGTTCGCTAAGGTCTGCGTTGAGATAGAGCGCCGCGCCAAACCACTGCAAGCCATCGCCGAAATCGCCTTCCGACCCGGTTTTGAACTGTACGTTGGAAATGGTGCCATTGACGCCCAAACTGAATTTACCGCCCAATGCCGCCAAAAATACCAGATCTAACTGGTTAACCAACACGGAATCCGTTGGTTTGCCACCCTGATAATTTAGATAAGCCTTCAAAACATCATCTTTAGTTGCGGTGCTGAGCTGACCGATGATGTATTTATTGCTCAGGGTCGTAGATTTCAGGTCGGTCGGATTGGCAATACCCAGCATAAGCCCGGTTTTGCCAAAAGTTTTTTCAGCCTTGATGCCCGTATGAAAAAACGGTCCGTACGAAAACATATAAGACATGCTGTAATTTCGGTTGGCGTATGCATCTACCAGTTCATAGCCGATATGGGTTGCCCAACTTCCGGCTGTGATTTTTAAACCGTTTTTAAAGGCATAAGAAAGATATAATTGTTTGATAATGAATCTCGTGTTTTCGTCAGCGTAGGAAAAATCTTCTGCGCGTTTACCGAATCCGACATCGGCGACCATCCCTACTTTTCCGATAGAATGCTCCGCCTTCAGGGAGATCATACCCAGTTCAAAAGAGTTGTGCGAGTTGGTAAAACTGGTGTTGTTATTCGAAGCCATTTCCCCGAAATCGTAGCGGTAATAGGCGTCAGCAAAACCAGAAAACACAAGAGCTGGTGCATTGGCCACCGTGATTGTATCAGCTGCGGGAGCAGCATCCTGAGCAGGTGATGCAGTGGACAGGCAAAAAAATGCCAGGCCTGTTGCAAAGATTTTTTGTAACATTGTCAATCATTTTATGGAAGTGAAATGATAGGTACGGCCGTCGGTTTGTACCAGAAACCGAATGGAGGCCGTACCTTTTTATGGGCCTAAGTTTTAATCAGCGTAAGCCGGAACTTCTGTAAGTTTGCCGTTGGATTGCGACACTAAGAGCGTTCCCTGCACGTATTTTTCGTCGTGTTGGGAAGCGTCCAGTCCGATTTCTTCATCTTCGAAACTGACACGCATCGGTTCGATCCAGTTGATGAGTTTAAAAATGAGAAAGGAGACGATCGTACTGTAACCTGCGGCAATCGCCAATCCTGTCAACTGCTTGAGGAAGAAAGCGTAGTTACCATAAAAAAGCCCTTCGGCACCAGCACTGTTCACCGTGGTGGTGGCAAAAATTCCGGTAAACAGCATTCCCGCCATGCCGCCGATGCCGTGACAAGGGAATACGTCTAGTGTGTCGTCCAATTTCAGTTTCGACTTGTAGTAGACTGCGATATTGGAAATGACTGCTGAAGCAACACCGATAAAAATACTGGCAGGAATGGATACAAAACCTGCACCCGGGGTGATGGCAACCAGGCCAACCACTGCGCCGATGCAGAAACCCAGCACGGAAGGTTTTTTGCCTTTCAACACATCAAAAAACATCCACGACAAGCCGGCAGCCGCTGCCGCAGTATTGGTGGTCGCAAAAGCGGATACCGCCAATCCATTTGCGCCCAAAGCGGAACCCGCATTAAATCCAAACCAGCCAAACCAGAGCAATCCGGTTCCAATCAGGACGTAAGGAATATTCGCCGGCGGAATCTCCTGATTGTCAAGGTGAACAATTCGGCGCTTTAATGCTAAAGCCCCCATAAGTGCTGCGCAGCCTGCCGAAATATGCACAACAGTACCTCCGGCAAAATCGAGTACACCCAATTTAAACAGGAAGCCTTCCGGGTGCCAGGTCCAGTGTGCTAATGGCGCATATACCAGAAGGCTGAACAAGACGATAAAAAGGGTGTAGGATCTAAAGCGAATGCGCTCGGCCACAGCGCCTACGACCAGTCCGGGCGTAATGATGGCAAACATGAGCTGGAATAAGGCAAATAACGCCAGAGGAATCGTGGGCGCCAGGCTCCAGGGCGCTCCGGAGGTCACATCTTTAAAAAACAGGAAGGTCATCGGGTTGCCGATTACCCCGCCGATACTTTCGCCAAAGGCTAAGCTGAAGCCGACCGCAATCCACAGAACACTGACCACCCCTGCAGCCACTACACTTTTGATCATTGTGGAAATCACGTTTTTCCGATGCACCATGCCGCCGTAAAAAAAGGCAAGACCGGGCGTCATCAAAAAAACAAGTGCCGTTGCTACAATGATCCAGGCAATGTCGGCGGCATTGTACTTGCCGTCGTCGGTATAACTTGGAAGGTTTGGAACAAAGATCGCAATCACTGCCACAAGGGCCAGCAGTGAAAACGGAACAGCTTGTTTGAGTGTGATTTTTTTCATGATGTTATGTTTAGTTAAGAAATAGACTATCCATTCCGGCTTGCAGCAGCAAGCCCGGCACGAGTAATTTTACAGGCAAAAATTTGGCGAATTCTGCGTTAAGTGTCGCTGGACGAAATAACTGTCCACTTTTCCAGGAGTCATTTTCCTCCTGCCTAAAGGAGCGCGGCGTAATCACGGAACATTTCCTTTGTCGAAATGAATCGAATTACGCAAAACGATTGTTTGCAATCTATGATTTGTGGCAACATTATTTGGTAGGACTATGTAAAATTAGGCCGTGTTGAGAAGGTTGGTATCATCAAAAACCCACTTTTTTTTATCGAAATGAGATAAGATGAATAATTCGGTGATTTGTTTCAACCAAGCAATTATATGTGAATAGATTCTGCGTTTGACAAAATATGATTCTGAATTACTGTACTCAATTTTTATCCTTTTTGGGGCTTTAATCCCGAAAAACAAAAAACAGAGAGATTCTGAAGACAAAAAAATCCAGTCGGCAACTAGCGCCGACTGGATTTTGGGTGCGGAAAAAAGCAGGGCTTTCCGCGAGGGGTTACCCGCTCATATACACAAAATAGACGAGTAAGATCAGCGCAATAGTCACCCCAATGATGACGTACATTGCTTTTTTTGCACTTTCCTGCTGGCGCTTATTCGCAATCAGCTTCCTTTTTGATTTTGCCATAATCAGATCTTGTTTTTCGCTTGCTGTGAAGAATTTCCTATCCTACAAATAAAGGTACTAAGCGCATCTCTACCAAGCAGCCGGGCAAAAATATTGTCAAAAAAATCAGCGCTTGCCCGCGCTATTTGTAAAGTTGGCGTTCGTAAAACTCGACGACTCGTTCATCAGTCATAATATCCTGATAACGAAGCGGATGCCTCAGCACAATTCCGTCAAGTGTCCGGCACCTGCTGAGGGCAACGTACGTCTGCCCGTTTTCAAAGGCACCTTTATCTAAATCTACGATCAGCCGGTCAAAGGTTTTGCCCTGAGACTTATGGATGGTAACGGCCCAGGCTAACCGCAGGGGCAGTTGATTAAACGTTCCTACAACTTCCGTTTCGATGCGGGTTTGATCTTCCGGGTGGACTTTATACTGCAATACTTCCCAGTCCATTCTTTCGGTTTCAATATAGCGCCGTTGTTCCCCTTCTTCTACCATAACCGTTACGGTTTCAGCTTCCAGCTTTACTATTTTGCCAATCGTACCGTTCACAAAACGACGCTGGAGGTCATTTTTGGTAAACATGACCTGCGCATTGAGCTTTAAGTTAAGGGAGGGCTCGGCAGGGTAGAGGCTGGGGTTGAAGTTGCCGGTAACGCGCGCAGCGTACGTAGCGGATGGAAGCGGAATACGCGCCAGTTCCGTCAGGTTAATCGCATCCACCCGGGCATTACGCGCCGAAAGGGTAATGTAATAATCCGTTGAGGTAAATCCGGGAATGTAGCGCTTATTCAATTCCTCCAGATCGTCTTCGTCCACCCGGTTCAGGCGGATAGCGTCTAAGAGTTTCAAAAAGTATTTGTTCTCCTGCCGGTAAACCTTTTGCAACTCAAGCATCTCCAATTCAATCTCTGACCGGATAACAATGGAGGAAAAAAAATAAGGCGATTCATAGCGCGTTTGCAGGAACATCATCTCGGTTTCAGAAGACACCACTGGCGGCAATTGGAATAAATCGCCAAAAAAGACCACCTGCACGCCGCCAAATGGCAACGGATTTTCTCGGTTGACTCTGAGGAAATAGTCAATATTGTCGAGCAGGTCGGCCCGCACCATCGAAATTTCGTCAATCACCAACACTTCAATATGCTGATAGAGTTTGCGATTGAACCGCTTTTTGATGTCTCGGCGATCGAGTGGCTTGGCCGGAAACCCAAAAAAAGAATGAATCGTTTGCCCCTGCACATTAAGGGCTGCAACGCCGGTTGGTGCCAATACGACCGTTTTTTTTCGGGTTGTACTCCTGAATAATTGCAACAGGGTAGACTTGCCTGTACCCGCCTTGCCGGTAATGAACAAATTCCGCCCCTGCTTCTCAATCATGTCGAGGGCGAGGCGAAAATCGTCGTTCAGTTCCAATGGCGTTTTATCAAGTCCCACAAATATTTCAGGTTATTGGATTGGTTTCGCAAGGTATATAAAGACAGGCAAATGATCGCTGAAACCTCCGATATAAGTATCGCCTGAAAAAGTGCGATGGGGATAACCCCGGTATTGTCCTGATTTTTGAAACAGGTAGTTCTCATTAAAAATCCGGGCGTTGTAGAACTGGAATCCCCCGGCTTTTTCATTGATCAATCCATGGGAAATAATGATCTGGTCGAACAGGTTCCAGGAATCCTGATAAGCCAGCGTTCCGATGCCTCTTTTGAAAAAATCGTACATCGGGTTAAAAAGCGCTCCTTTTTTGGTGTCTTCTTTTTTAAAATTCGCGGCCAGAATCTTCTTCACGCTCGGGCTGGTGGGGTCGTCGTTCAAGTCGCCCATAATGATGATTTTGGCATTTGGATCGGCTTGCATCAGCGAATCGGCAATGTTTTTGCAAATCAATGCCGCTGCATTGCGGTATGGCTGAGAGGCCGCTTCACCCCCTCTGCGGGAAGGCCAGTGGTTGACCAAAATATGAAGGGGCTCACCATCGTATAAGCCGGATACAAAAAGGATATCCCGTGTTTTTCGAGTGCTGCCGTCCGGGTTGTAAATGGGCATCAAGACTGCCTGGCTCGAAGTGGGTCTGAAATATTTGGCTTGATAGAGCAAGCCGACATCAATGCCGCGTTCATCCGGGGAATCAAAATGGATGATCTGGTAGTTGCGTGCAGCCAGTTTGGGCTGTTTCACCAAATCTTCCAATACCCTGCGGTTTTCGATTTCTGCCACACCGAGGATTGAAATCCCATCCGGGCTAAGTTCTACGCCCAACTCCGAAATAACCCGGGCCATATTGCCCTGTTTTTCCTGGTAAATGGTTTCGTTCCAGTTTTTTTTGCCATTGGGCAAAAATTCAGAATCGTCGATCAGGGGATCGTCTTCCGTGTCGAACAGGTTCTCTAAGTTGTAAAAACCGATAGCCCCTACTTTATACTGTTGTGCTTTTTGAGCAAGCAGGGTGTAAGCCGACAGGGTAAGCAGCAAAAGGAAAAAAACAAATCTTTTCATGGTTGTTGATTAGATGACAGACGATTGGACGACAAAAGCCAAGTAATGGATACGTACAGGCGCATTAAGTTTACGTTAATTTTGACCGATCTAAAAAAAACTGATTCAAGTGAAATGCTACCTTTGCATCACTTTGTCTAATTGAAGCTCAAAAGTATGCTTAATTCTAAAAAAGTACTCCTTTTTCTCTCCACCGCATTCTTCTTTTTACCCAGCCTGATCTCAGCTCAAACTGTTACGATTCAAGGCCGTATTAAAGATGGACAAACCGGCGAAGCAGTCCCGGGGGTCGAAGTTCGCTTGTTGCGTACAAGCGTTTTCACCGACACCGATGGCGCTTTCAGCCTTTCTACCAGTTCCGATGCCCGCGATGCCGTCGTGAGTCTATCCAGGCCAGGCTTTGCAAATTTGGATCTTTTGGTTGACTTGGGTGCCGAAAACATTAACTTAGGCACGATAAACCTGACTTCACAAGCAGGTATTGACCTGCTTTCCGGTGAAGAAGTCATCTCCACCGTTACGCTTTCTTCTGATGAGGGCAACAGCGAAGGCGCTCAAAACATTGCCGGGGTGCTTACCGCCTCCAATGACCTTTTTGCTTCAACAGCTGCTTTTGGTTTTAGCGCAGCCCGTTTTCGCATCAGAGGCTACGATTCGGACAATAACCTGATTTACCTGAACAACATCCCGGTCAACGACCAGGAAGATGGTTTCGTCTTCTGGAACGCCTGGGGCGGTCTGAACGACGCTGTTCGCAGCCGCTCCAATTCTATCGGACTTCAGCCTACCGAATACACATTCGGCGGGGTTGGTGGTGCGGTGAGCATTGATACGCGGGCGTCTTCGCACCGCAAACAATTGCGCGTTTCTTATGCCGTTTCCAACCGCACCTACCGCCACCGCTTAATGGCTACGTATTCGACCGGCATGAAAAATGGATGGGCCTTAACCCTCTCCGGGTCTCACCGCTGGGCGGAAGAAGGTTATGTGCCGGGAACTTCCTACGATGCGTGGTCCTACTTTCTTTCGGTAGACCGAAAAATCAACGACCGCCACACTTTAAACCTGACTGCTTTGGGCGCTCCAATCATTCGCGGGCGTTCTACTTCCTCCGTTCAGGAAATGTACGACATAGCCGGAACGAACTTCTACAATTCCTATTGGGGGTATCAAAATGGCAAAAAGCGCAACAGCCAAATGGTGAATACCAACCAGCCTCTGGCCATTCTGCGGCACGACTGGAGTATTTCGAACAAAACCTCGATGACCACAGCCATCAGTTATGAATTCGGACGAGATGGGCTCACCGCACTCGACTGGTACGATGCGCGCGATCCCCGACCGGATTATTACCGCCGCCTGCCGAGCTATATCGAAAACGACCAGCGCGACGATGTGGAGCAATTGCTGCGCGAAAATGAAGACCTGCGTCAGGTAAATTGGGCTGGCATGTACGATGCCAACCGAAACAGCATTCAAACCATAAACGATGCCGATGGGATCGAAGGCAACAACGTAACGGGAAAACGGTCGCAATACGTGGTGGAAGAACGCCGGGCAGACATGACCCGTGCGAGTTTCAATTCTAATTTCCGGAGCGCAATCAGCGATAATTTTACACTCACTGCTGGCTTATCCTACCAGTCGCAAACAACGAAATATTTCAAAGTATTGGATGACCTGCTAGGGGGCGATTTTTATTTGGACATTGACAAATTTGCCGAGTTTGGGAACGCTGGGAATAATGAAGTCATTCAGAATGACGTGAGTGCCACCAACAAACTTGTACAGAAAGGAGAAAAATTTGGATACAACTACGACATCGTCAATAACCGGGCGGGCGCCTGGGTTCAGGGCGAATGGAAATCCAATAAATTTGACTTTTTTGCTGCTGCCAACGCCAATAACTCCAGCTTCTGGCGCGAAGGGAAGGTTCAAAACGGAAGGTTTGAAAACTCCATCGGCAAATCGGAAGTTCAAAATTTTATAGATTATAGCGTAAAAGGCGGCGTCACCTACAAATTAGATGGCAGGAACTATTTTGTGTTGAACGGTGCCTACCTGACCCGCGCACCTTTCACCCGCAATGCTTATGTTTCTCCCCGTACCCGCGCCGATTTTGCGGAAGGGGCCGTCCTTGAAAAAGTCCTTTCGGTTGAAGCCAATTACCTCCTTCGCTCACCGGGTCTGAAAATTAAGGCGACCGGCTATTTCACCCGTTTTGACGACCAGATCAACATCCGCAGTTTTTATTTAGACAATGCCCTGGTTGATGACAACGGGGTAAGCGGCGGTTTTGTAAACTACATCATGAGCAATATTTCCACCCAACACATGGGGGTTGAATTGGCCGCCGAAGTAACAACGCCTATCACAGGATTGAAAGTGAAAGCCGTTGCAGCAGTCGGTGAGAATATTTACACCAACCGTCCGGATGTGGAAGTTTTCCTCGATCAGGATGCTGCATCATTGGGCAAAAGGCAGGTTTACATCAAGAATTTCTATGTCGCAGGCTCTCCGCAGACCGCGATGAGCTTTACGTTGAGCTACAATGCAAAACGGTTTTGGTTTGCCAACCTGAGTTTCAATTATTTCGATAACAGTTGGATTGACTTTTTCCCGGAACGCCGCACAACGGAAGCCGTTTCTTATGTGGATGATCCGGAATACATCAACGAAGTCGTAGAACCGGGTTCGCCGCTGTGGAAACAGATCATTGATCAGCAAAAAGCGCCGTCCGCATTCACGATGGATTTTTTTGGTGGTAAATCATGGAAGATCAACAATTTGTTCATTTACCTGAATGTAGGGGTGAACAATATCTTAGACAAAAAAGACTTTATTACCGGCGGCTATGAACAATACCGCTTTGATTTTGAGGGCAAAAACGTCAACAGGTTTCCACCGCGTTATTTCTATGGATTTGGCAGGAACTACTTTGTGAGTTTGGCTTTCCAGATCTGATATTTAAAAAAATAAAATACATCATCTGTTATGGCTTTCTTCTTAAAACGATTTTCGGTTTTCGCTTTGCTGATTTCGCTCACCACCTGGGGTTGTATAGACCGTGAGTTCGATGAACCGCCTGTAGGTGAGTTGCCTGATCTGGAAGCAAATGCGACCATTGCTCAACTCAAAGCGCTGCACATCGTTGGCGGCACTAGTAATTTAGTGACAGAAGACTGGATTGTAGATGGCGTTGTGGTTGCCGATGACGAATCGGGCAATTTTTTCAAAAATATCGTCATCCAGGACGAAACCGGCGGTATTGCGATTCGCCTGAACTCTACCGGTTTGTACAATGATTTTCCGGTTGGCCGCAAGGTATTCCTGCTGGCAAAAAATCTGTATATCGGCGACTACAATGGTTTGCACCAGGTGAATGGCAGCACGGATGCCGCTTTGGAAGAAGTCTTGATCCCCGAACACGTCATTGGCGCTGAACGGGATCAAACCGTAGTGCCGAAAGTGGTGACGATGGCTGAATTGCAAAACACCACCTTATACAATTCTTTAGTCAACACGCTGATCCAGATCAACGACGTGCAGTTTGCACAGGCTGACGCAGGAGCAACTTACGCAAATGCGGTTACCCAGTTTTCGCTGAACAGAAACGTCGAAGATTGCAACGGCAATTCCATCATTTTGCGGTCTAGCGGTTTTGCAGATTTTGCAGCGGAACTGACGCCCACCGGGAAAGGATCCATCGTTGCGGTGGTAAGCATTTTCGGCAATACGAAGCAGTTGAACATCCGCGACCTGAACGACGTGCAGATGGCTGGTAATCGTTGCGGTGGCGTTGGTCCCGGCGGCGATGTGATTCCCATCAACGATGTACGCAACCTCTTTACTGCCGGAACCACGGCAGGCCCGGCTGGAAAAACCATCAAGGGCGTCGTTATTTCAGACAGAGCAGCAGTTAATACAGACCCGAGAAACATCGTACTGCAGGATGCAAGCGGCGGTATTGTTGTTCGCTTTTCAGCAGCCCACAACTTCGATCTGGGCGATGAAGTAGAAGTATCTGTTGATGGTCAGGATTTGTCTGAATTCAATGGTTTGCTTCAGGTCAACAATGTGCCCAACAATGCGGCAACTTCTACCGGCTCGGGAACGCTGCCTACGCCACGCGAGGCGACCGTTGCTGAAATCAATGCCAACCTAAATGCCTGGGAGTCCACTTTGGTGAAGGTGAAGAACGCCACCCTCAGCGGCGGCGCTACTTATTCCGGATCGCGCACGCTTTCAGACGGAACGGGTTCTATCATCCTTTTCACGCGCAGCCAGGCAACGTTCTCCGGAGCTGCATTGCCAACGGGTAATGTGGACGTGGTCGCGCTCATCTCCCAGTTCAACGACGCACAACTAAGCATCAGATCATTGAATGACGTGACCGGTGGAGGCAACGGTGGCGATCCCGTTGAAATTTCTCTCGGAGAACTCCGTACTCTTTTTGCAGGCGGCGCAAGCAGCGTTCCGGCTGCAAAAAAAGTGAAAGGCATCGTGATTTCCGACGCGACTAACTTCAACTGGGCTGACCGGAATTTAGTCATTCAGGACGCCAGTGGCGGCATCGCCGTTCGCTTTACCGCTGCGCATGCCATTGCGCTCGGACAGGAAGTAGAGATTATTGTGTCCGGGGCAGAACTTTCTGAATTTAATGGTTTGCTCCAGGTCAACAACGTACCGAATGGTAATGCCACTTCGCTTGGCGCTGGCACATTGCCAACACCGCGTCAGGCGACCATTGCCGAGATCCTTACGAATCTGGAGGCCTGGGAATCCACTCTCGTAAAAATCATCAATGTGACCATTACGGGCGGCGGCACCTACTCCGGTGCGAAAAGCCTCAACGACGGAACGGGTACCATGGATATGTTCACGCGTTCGCAGGCAACTTTTTCCGGAACAAGCGTTCCTGCCGGGGCGGTTACGATTGTGGCCGTAGTGTCGCAATTTAACGTAGGGCAAGTGATTATTCGGAACACGAGCGATGTGACACCGTAGGGCGATGTACTTCAAGTTTACAGGAGCCGGGGTTGTGTGAAAAGTTGCAAGTTGCAAAGGACAAAAGGCAATTACACGGAATAAAATCGCCTTTTGCTCTTTGCAACTTGCCTCTTTATACAACTTCGGCTCTTGTTATTTCAACTAAATATGGGTATCATACAACGCCAGAGTATAATATTGACGGTTATCAATTATATCGGCGTGGCGCTGGGTGCCGTCAATACCTTGATTATTTACCCCAAGATCCTGTCAGAAGAGGAGTTCGGTATTTTTCGGTTTGTGACCCAAACAGCTCAAATGCTTTTCCCATTTGCCCTATTGGGAGCAGGTTCCTTGACGATTCGCTTTTTTCCACATTTCAAAGACGAGCGAAACGGGCATAATGGATTTTTACTCCTTTTGTTATCTGCTGCATCCGGCGGATTAGCCCTGTTTTCCATCCTGGCATTTTTGCTGCGCAAACCGATCCTGGCTGGGTATGCCTCCAATTTCGGGGAGTACGCTCAGTACTTGCCCTACATCATTCCGATTGTCTGTTTCATGGGACTGGCCTTTGTGCTCAACGCTTATTCCACCAATTTCCAGCGGATGGCCGTTCCCCAGGTTTTGAACAATATCTTCCTGAAGCTGTCAACCGCGCTGCTTTGCATCTGCCTTTTCAACGGCATGTTCGCTTTTTCGACCTTGATGGCCGGCGTTGTGTTGGCCTACTTCATTGTGTTTATACTCATGAGCTTGTACTTAAATAGAGAAGGGCTGCTTTTTCTAAAGTTCAACCCTGCCTTTTTTAAAAAACCTTTGTTGAAAAGCATGGCTGGGTACGCTGTCTTCGGTTTTTTAGGGCATATCAGCTCTTCATTGGCCATTCAGATAGACACTTTCATGGTTGGAACCATGCTTGATTTAAAAAGTGTGGCTGCATTTTCTATTGGATTGTTTATTGCAGACACTATTGACATCCCCAGGCGCTCTGTTGAAAGCGCGGCATCACCTATTGTTGCCCAAGCCTGGAAAGATAACAACCTTGGGGAAATTCAAAATATTTACCGAAAAAGTTCTTTGATCCAATTACTGGCCGGGCTTTTTATCTTGTTGGGCATCTGGCTTTCGGTAGACGAACTTTTTGAAATCATGCCGAATGGGGAAAAATACGAGGTAGGCAAATATGTAATTCTGATTCTGGGTATCGGAAAACTGACAGACCTTGCAACGGGGATCAACAGCCCCCTGATTGGGTATTCAGCTTATTACCGGTTTAATTTTTATGCAATTCTTGCGCTGGCTTTGTTAAATATCCTGGCTAATCTCTTATTCATTCCAATCTTTCAGATCAACGGAGCGGCTCTCGCTACCATGTTTTCGCTCGGCTTGTTCAATTTATTGAAGCTGGGGTATATTTACTACCGATGGCGTATGCACCCGTTTACCTGGGCGGCAATCTGGGTATTTGTTATTGGTGCAGTGAGTTTTTTAGTAGCCTGGTTCATGCCCGCTACGGCTTATCCATTGGTGAACATTATAATAAAGTCAATCACATTTGCCGGGATTTATGTGGGTTTAACCCTTTGGTTCAGGATATCTTCGGATTTGTCAGGTTTGTTTGATGCCTTTTTAAAAAAACTCAGAAACAGATAAGCCAAGCCTATTGGTGCTCATCCCGATGTACCACGGTGTAATCAATTTTCCTGGAAGTTTCTGTGTCCTCTGAAGCAGGCTTGCGGCGATAGCCTTTGGGATAATAGAAGCGTTGCCTTAGTTCATCCGAGATTTTGTAGGATTGTTTGTACCCCCGATAAGTTCCCCAAAACTGCATCAGCCGGAAAAGGAAAATATCCTTTAAATTCCTTGCCAGGATGCCGTCACTCCAGGCATGGCGATAATCACTCCAGACATTGCGCAAGAACAGCATCAGGAATGTTATAAAATTAAAGCCGCCGCTTTGCTGAATGGCGCGCAGCGCAATCGCTTCACGCCGGTAGCGATTGTAGATATTTTTCCACCGCTCTTCATGAACGTGGATGATCGTCGCGTCCGCCTGATAGGCAATTTGCCAACCTTTGTCTATGATTTTTTTCGCCCAGTCGAGGTCTTCCAAACCGGTCAACGTTTCATCGAAAGCCTGGTCTTTCCATAAACTCCTTCGAATGGCGCAGTTGGCATTATTACAAAAAGGGTGTCGTTGGTTCTGCGTGGAGCTATCGGGAAACCAGGTGGCAAAAATTTGATGCTCGGAATATTTTGTCACTTCATTTCCACGCTGCTTGCCATAAACCAACGCTACTTTTTCATTTTGAAACGGCGCCATCATTTGTGCAATCCAGTCGTTAAAGACTGGATAAACATGGGCGCTGGCAAAAATCAACACGTCCCCGCTTGCAGCAGCACAGCCTGCATTTAGGGCATACCCGAAAGAAAAATCCTGTGGGCGGATCTGGACAATATTGACAGGGAAGCGGGAAGCAATAGATAGCGTCGCATCCTGTGAACCAGAGTCTACAACGATGATTTCAACCTCTTTTACCGTTTGTTCCAGAATGCCTGAAAGCAATCTTCCGATGTGTTTTTCTTCGTTTAAGCAACGGATTATGATGGAGACGATCGCCATGGACTTATATTTTTTGAGTCAAATGGAGCAGCTTGTCCCACAAAGGAGGCTTCACTGCCAGAATGTTCCCCCAAGCATCGGCAGAAACGGCTGCAGGGTCGCCCCGGAAAGCTTTCCATTGGTGCCTGATGCCATACCGCTTGATGGGATGCCACTCTGAAATCAGGCAGCGATACCCCTTTTTTTCTAAAAAATCCACCATGTCGCTGAGCATATACCCCAATAGTTTGGTTTTCCCATCCTCAAACTCACAAACGATGCATTCCGGTGCGGCGTGATTTTCCCAGTCAAACCCTTGAAGCACCTTCAGGTCAAACCCTTCTGCATCGGTTTTTAAAAAGGTAATGGCCGGCATGGGATGTTGGGAGAGCGTCGTTTTTAAAGTAGTAACCGGAACACGGAGAGCAGACACATGACTTTCATGGAAGGCTGTCAAGCTACTGATCCCGCTTGATTCCCGGCTGGTGTAAAGTGCCATTTCCGGAGCATCCAGATCGGAAACGGCCTGTGCAAAAATTTTGACTGCAGGGTAGCCGGAACAAAGACCCTCTAACAGTTTGCGGTTGGCCGGATCCGGCTCAAAAGCGAAGACCACCCAGCCGTCTTTTGCAAATTTTTCGAGGATGTCTCCAAAATGAGCGCCAACATCAATCATCGTTTTGGGGAAAGAACTGCCTTTGAACAGGTTATAAACCAGGTCTGTTTCCTGAATAGCCTTGCCGAATCGCCAATCCAACAGCTTAGTCTTTAATGCGCTTTCCGGAAGGTTGTACAAAATTTTATTGATCAGGTTCATGTCTGTTTTTTCTTTGGAAAGTAATAAAATTTAATCGTACTCCATAAGGCTTTTAGCATCGAAATTGGCCTGCCGTCACCATTCATGGCAACCAGATCGGGCAACAATGCTGCAATGGTTTGCGAAGGTATTCCAAGTCTGTAATGACAATTCTTCTCAAGATACGATCGGAATATTTCCACACCAGCGTCAGGAGCCTGCAAGATCGTATTCAGTGCATGACTCAACGAACTTTTGTCCGCTGCATAAAATAAAGCTGCGCCGTCAAATCCGTAATCATACCCTACCGATTCGCTGTGCGGATTAAAATAGACTGCTCTTTTGCCCAAAAAAAGCCCTTCATGAAGAACTGAACTAAACCGGGAAATGATACAATCCGAACGTCCGATCAATTCGTGAATAATCGCTGCATTGGTGCGCACAACATTCCGGTAGCCCGAAAGATCGCCGGTATCTCTGGGGTGCTGGGCAATCACATAGTCCAGTTCCAATGCGTCCAACAGTTCCACGACCGGGTTGAGCCAGGCTAAGCGCCGGTCTTCGTGTACGCCATACGTGAAATTGCAATTGACTAAAAAGAAAGGTCTGGCATTTCCGGTTTGCTGAAATTCCAGCTTTTCGTACCTCGGATTACCGGTCAGAAACACCATTTTGCGCTCCGGCACTTGTCTGGCAGCTACCGACCCCTGCAACAAAGCAAAATCAGCCCACCGCATTCGCCCCCGAACAGGATCGGCCAAGTCAATGACCGATTCCTGAAGGCAAACGGTTCGTATGCCCATCCACCTGCCTAAGGCAATCAGCAACTGCGCGTCGGCAGTCCAGTCATTGCCCAAAACCAGGACTTCCGGACGCAATCTTAGGAATCTAAAAAAGGAAAACGGGGCGCTTGTTATGCCATTGCTCTCAAATCCTTCTTTTGCGCGTTCATTTTGCCGTTCGCGATGCCAAATGTGTACTTCTATACCTGTGTTATCTTTTTTAAATTGCTGAATAACAGGGCTTAATAAAAAGGAAAGGGTGTCGCTTGCCGCAAAAAAGGCGATACTTCGGGCAGGGGAGGGCATCAGAACCGATGACCTGAATCTATTAACCGGTTTGGGTAATTCCTCCTGCCTTACGACCAGACCAGCTTCGATGTAGATTTCAGAAACCTCAGATGAAGCACCTTTGAGCACCTCCAATACGGCGCTTGTCATATCCGCAACTGTGGATAACCAGATTCGCTGATAGACCGGTTTCCCAAAATTAATTTTGGATGCACCGGGTGTGTTAAAAAAGATTAAGTCCATAAAATTGTCGAACTATGCAGTGCCTTTAGGAGCGTGTCGTAACTTATTTTCGACACGCTCCTAAACGGCAAAAAAAGCGAATAAAAGGGGAATGGAGGGCATTTTTTTGATTAAATCTGATGAGGTTCTTTGAATCAATCAGATTTATATCGCCTATGAACTGATTTGTTTACCCATTAGCATACAAGGCGTTGAGGGCGCTTCAGCCCGCGCTGTATTAAAAATTAATCCATGACGACGCATCAAAAACGGCCAGTTGTAGCCGCTATCGTGCCCATGCGCCATTCCAGTGAGCGTGTGAAAGGAAAAAATTACCGCAATTTTGCCGGCAAACCGCTTTACCATTGCGTAGTGGAAAGTTTGCTTCAGTGCGAAGATATCACCAAAGTGGTGATAGACACCGACAGTCCCTTTATCTTGGAAGATGCAGCTAAGCATTTTCCCTCGGCAATTTTGCTGGAACGCCCGGAACATCTTCGGGATGGCGCCATTCCAATGAATGACGTATTGCTGAATACCCTGAATCAGGTGGAAGCGGATTTTTATCTGCAAACGCACAGCACCAACCCGGTGCTTTCTGCCGCAACCATCAGCAACGGGGTAGCTTTTTTTCTGAAGCATTACCCGGTTTATGACTCATTGTTTACCGTGACCCGATTGCAGGTGCGGCTTTGGGATCAATTGGCCCGCGCCATCAATCACAACCCAAATATCCTGCTGCGCACGCAAGACCTGCCTCCGATTTACGAAGAAAACTCCTGCATGTATATTTTTACAAAGGAAATCCTGCTGCAGCGCCATAACCGGATCGGCAACCGACCCTACCTGCTGGAAATTCCGGCAGAAGAAGCCAAGGACATTGACGAAGAGATTGATTTCAGGATTGCTGAATTTTTGTACAAAGAAAAATACGGGCTTTAAGCATGAAAATATTAGTAACCTGCCCGCCAATGCTCGGGCGAATTGATACCTTCCGGCCGCTGTTTGAAGCGAAAAACGTGGAACTGGTGGCTCCAAAAGTGGTTCAAACCCTTTCAGAAGAAGAATTGATGGGATTGCTTCCAGATATGGACGGTTGGATCATTGGCGATGACCCCGCTACGGAAAGGGTGTTTACGGCTGGTCGGCAAGGCAAACTCCGCGCTGCAGTAAAATGGGGTGTCGGGGTGGATAACGTCAATTTTGAAGCTTGCAAAAAATTGGGGATTCCGGTGACCAATACCCCGGGCATGTTTGGAGAAGAAGTTGCTGACATGGCCATTGGCTACCTGATTGGTCTGGCCCGGGAAATGTTTCTCGTTGACCGGGGGGTCAGGTCAGGGCAGTGGCTGAAACCGCCGGGAATGTCTTTGTCCGGAACAACGGCAGCGTTGATTGGTTTCGGCGACATTGGCAGGGCTGTCGGTGTTCGTTTGGAGGCGTTGGGTATGAAGGCGCTGGTTTATGACCCTCATGCAGCGATTCCGGAAAACATGGCTCATTGCACGCGGACTACTTTTCCAGAGGGGATCGAAACGGCAGATTTTGTGATGGTGACCTGCTCGTTGACCCCCGAAACCCGCCACCTCATCAATCGCAACAGCATTTCCTTGATGAAGGATGGGGTACGGATCATCAATGTATCCCGCGGGCCAATCATTGACGAAACCGCGCTTGTAGAAGCATTGATATCGGGCAAAGTTCACTCAGCCGGCTTAGATGTATTTGAGCAGGAGCCTTTGCCTGCTGATTCGCCGCTGCGCAATTTTGAACGCTGCATCTTTGGAACGCACAATGGTTCGAACACAGTCCAGGCGGTACATCGAACCAGTATTAAAGCAATTCAACTGCTTTTTGATTTTCTGGGTATTTGATTTTCAATAAAAACGGGTGAAACTATGAATAAAAAAGCAGCGCTCATCACTGGCGTACTTGGAGGCATAGGGAAAGCCTTGGGAAAAACATTCCGGGAACGCGGTTATTACGTCTATGGTTTAGACATTCGCATTCCGGATGTAGGCGAGGCGGCTCAGGTCTGCGACATTTTTATCCCCTTCGACCTCCATGCCTTTTGCACCAATGAAGCATACAGAATTGAGCAGCAAAACACATTCGGGCAGGTCATCCCTAAGTTGCATGTTTTGGTGAACAACGCTGCCGTTCAACTACTGGATCATACGGAAAACATCCGCTTAGCGGATTGGCAGGAAACACTGAACGTAAACCTCACCGGACCCTTGCTGTTGAGTCAGTACTTTTTACCTTTATTGGAACAAGAAAACGGCGCAATCGTTAATATTGCCAGCATCCATCAGTTATTGACCAAGCCCCGTTTTGTGAGCTATGCGACCTCTAAGAGTGCTTTGGTCGGGCTAACCAAATCAATGGCAGTTGACCTTAAAGACCGCGTTCGTGTGAATGCCATTAGTCCAGCCGCCATAGAAACCAGTATGTTGCGGGCAGGTTTCAACAACGACGAATCTGCGCTGGATGTGTTGCGAAATCTCCATCCGGTGAAGCGAATTGGTTATCCCGATGAAGTAGCGAAATTGGTGCTGTTTCTTTGTTCCGACGAAGCCGGCTTTATCAGCGGAGCGAATTTTACACTGGACGGCGGGATCAGCTCGGTTTTGCACGATGTCTAAGGAAAATTATAGAGCATGAACCTACTTTCCATCATCATTTGCACCTATAATCGCTCGGAGTTGCTCGCTTCTTGCCTTGAATCGCTAACCACTCAAAATGTTTCCGCGCACAACTTCGAGGTCGTAGTGGTCAACAACAACAGCAGCGATGATACCACAGCGGTAGCGCTTGGATTTGCTGGTAAATTCCCGCATTTCATAGCAGTAGATGAACCCCGCCAGGGTTTAAGTCATGCTCGAAACAAAGGAATAGAAGTCGCTAAAAATGAATGGGTTGTCTATCTTGATGACGATGCGAAAGCAGCTCCGGATTTTGTAGCGCGTGCAAATTGGATGATCCGGCAGGGGCGGTATAAAGTTTTTGGCGGCATTTTTTTACCCTGGTACAAATATGGCCGTCCGGTCTGGTTCAAAGATGCTTATGCCAGCAATAAAAAGTACAGCAAAATCTGCACCCTACACGGCGACGACTATGCTTGTGGTGGCATCATGGCTTTTGAAAAATCATTGCTGAAACAATACAGCGGCTTTGATCCGGCCTTGGGGATGAGTGGAACCCGCGTTGCATACGGGGAAGAAACGGAAGTCCAATATCGGATGCGCAAGGATGGCATCGAAATTGGATACGATCCTGAATGGGTGATCTACCACCTCGTGGCACCCTATAAACTTAAAGTGGAGTGGTTTTTTAAGGCTGGTTTTGCCTGGGGGCGCGACCGGATTTTGGTTTATAAAGACCGTACGAATGTATTTTACCTGTTCTTGGTTCTGTTGACGGCCTTCGGACTTTCGTTTGTAAATGCCCTGCGGTACACACCCAAGCTGCTTTTTGACCGGAATTACTACATCGAAAACTGGCTGATTGACGTTTTTAGAAAATTTGCCAAGCGGATTGGTACAATATATACAGCTTTATTAGAAAACAGCCGTGCCAAAGACATTTGGCTAAAAGAAAGGGAATGATGAACCTGATTGCTATATACCTCTATCCCGTCAAATCGCTGGGGGGAATTTTACTTATGGAAGCCACCGCTGAAAAGCGGGGCCTCGTTTATGACCGAAGGTGGATGCTCACAGACGCCGATGGCGTATTTCTAAGCCAGCGGGAGTTGCCCGAAATGGCGCTGTTGCAACCTTCCATAGAAAACGGGCATTTGGTAATCCGGCATCGGGGGAAACCGCTGGAGCCGTTGCCTATCCCGCTTGACCCAACCAGCTATGGCGAACCGCTCACGGTTACTGTCTGGGACGATACCTGCGCTGCTGTCCACGTCAGCGAGGCCGCCGATGACTGGTTTTGCGAAGCTTTAAATTCGCCTTGCCACTTAGTCTATATGCCTGATGACAGCGTTCGTCCAATAGATCCGGATTATGCCCAACCTGACGACTTAGTCAGCTTTGCAGATGGCTACCCTTTTCTGATTATTGGAGAAGCCTCTATGGCGTATTTGAACAGCCAACTTGAACCGCCGCTGAGTATTCGTCGGTTTCGTCCCAATTTTGTGTTCTCGGGCAATGTGCCCCATGAAGAAGACGAATGGAAAAGTTTTTCCATCGGCAGTGTCCGTTTCCGTGGCACAAAACCCTGCGGCCGCTGTCAGATCCCCACAATTGACCCGGAAACCTCAATCCAGGGCAAAGAACCTTCCGCAACGCTCGCTAAATACCGGCGTTTTGGTCACAAAATCAATTTTGGCATGAATGTATGCCTCGGTGGCGCCCCGGGAATTGTCAGGGTGGGAGAGGAAGTGGTGGTTGAGGAGGAAAATGGGATATGAGGCTGTCTTATAAGTGGCAAATAGGCAAAGGCAAATAGGCAAAACCTGACTTATGCAACGGGAAAACTAAATTTATAAAAAGTATTTAATTGTTTTTCGGAATCCTATTTGCACTTTGCACACTTGCACTTTGCCACTTATAAGACAGTCTCATATCCTGCCAACTGAACTACGGTTTCCCCGCCTTGTTCACTTTTTCAAAATCCCCGGCTTTGATCATCACGAATTTCTCCGGTTTGATGTGTTTTTTCATGGCCGAGTTAATTTGTTCCGGCGTAAGATCCTTTATTTTTTTCTCAAAATCGGCATCCCAATTGTAATCGCGTTCGATGAAGAGGTAGTTCTCTAAAGTTCCGGCAACGGAGCCATCCTGCGAGCGTGTCACTTGCTGCGACTGCAACCAACCCGACTTGGCCGCATCAATTTCTTCCTGTGTGAACCCGTCTTTCAGCACACGGTTAATTTCTTCTTTGAAGGCCTGCTCTAATCGCTGCACATTTTCAGGTGCATAAATGGCTGAGGCGTTAAATATGGCCGATTCGTCTAACGGACTGGCGTTAAAGCCTGAGCCAACGCTGTAGCTGATGCCTTCTTTCTGACGAATGCGCACAGCGAGTCGAGAATTGAGGAACCCGCCGCCCATCATGTAATTGCCCAGGATCATTGCCGGATAATCAGGATTGTCGTTCCGCATCTGCATATTCTGAGAAACTAAAAAGATGCCATTGCTTTTGTCCGGCGTATTGATCGCTTCATTTGCCGGTTTCACATCTATGGCCGGGCTTTTGATGCGGGCATAAGTTTTAGGGCTTTTCCATTTGCCAAAATTATCTTCCAGCGCTTTTCGAACCACTTGTTCGTCAAAATCGCCGACAACCGAAACCGTAGCATTTGAGGCACCATAAAAATCCTTGTGAAATTGTTTCACCTCTTCCAAAGTGAGGTTTTTGATGGCCGCTGTTTCTTCCTCGAAAGTCATTGTATAACGCACATCATCTTTCGGGTAAGGACGGATCAGGCGACTTTGAATATTGCGCGCCACGGCGGTTGGTTCTGATTTTTGTTGTTCAATGCCAGCAAGCTCTTCCTGCCTCAGTTTCTCAAACTCATTCTCGTCAAAAGAAGGCGATTGAAGCATTTCTTTCACCAGCGCAATGACATCCGGCAGGTTGTTGCGATCCGTTTCTATGGTCGCAGACGCAGATGTAGCGGATCCAAAAATCCGTACCCGGGCTTTGAGGCGGTCAAATTCGTCCTCAATGCCCTGACGATCGCGTTTCAGGGTGCCTTTGTCGAACATCCCGCCGGCAAATCTTGCCGCCGTTGTTTCACCAATGCTTCCACATTGGGCGGCTCCGGAACTTCAACCCGGTCGGGCATTTCTTCGGGAATAAACCGGCCTACCGTGCGGTTGGATGGTTTGAAATAGAACCCTGCTACCCGTTTTACGTCTTCAATGGTCACTTTTTCCAAGTTGTCGCGGTACAGGTAGGCTAATCGCCAATCACCTTTTGCTAAGTATTCGCTCATTTGCAGCCCCACCCGCTCCGAGTTGTTGAAACTCAGTTCAAAATCCTTCAGCAACCTTGTTTTGGCACGCTCAATTTCTTCGGGCGTAATGGGCACTTCTTTGAGCCGGTCCAAGGTTTCTGTCATGGCGGACAGCGCTTCTTCCAGCGATTTTTCTTTGAGGATCTCCGTAGAAAAATAAGCATATCCATCTTCTTTCAGGGAAGAAACGTAACCATATTGCGAAGAAGCCTTTTTGCTTTCAACTAAAGCTTTATACAATCGCCCGGATGGTTCGCTGGTCAGTACTTCCAGCAAAATAGCCATAGGTGCAAAATCAGCATGGGTGCCGGCGCAAATATGGTAAAAACAGGAAGCCACCTGTACGTCGCCTACGCGGCGCAATGTCACCGAGCGCTCGCCGTCCTGAACGGGTTCACGGGTATAAGTAGGGTAGAGGTAGCGCTCGGGGCGGGGAATACCGCTAAAATATTCATTGACGAGTTCCAGCGTTTTCTGTTCGTCAATTTTGCCGCCAACCAGCAGAATGCCGCTTCCAGATCGAGCGCCCAACGTAGGTTTGCCTCATTGGCGGCAAACGTTTCGTAATAATTGGTGCGGTCGTACCAGGTCGTGCCATTGGGTCGTGCGCCGCGCTCGGTCAGTTCCTGCGGAATATTCGGATGTTTGGGCGTGCCTTTGAACACTAAATGCTCCAAAAGGTGGGCCATACCGGTTTCCCCGTATCCCTCATGCCGGGATCCTACCAAATACGTGATATTTACCGTTATGGTTGCTTTGGAAGGATCCGGAAACAACAAGACCCGGAGCCCGTTTTTGAGGTGGTATTCTGTGATGCCCTCTACGGAAGCCACTTTTCCAATGCCTTCGGGCAGGGTAATCTGTTTGTTTTGAGACTAGGCAAACGGCCCACTCAGCAAGCTAACCAGCACGATGACCGCCAGTTGCCGAAAAATTGGTTGTAGTAATTGCATCAGGTATTTATTGCTAAAATTAACAGAAAATTGTGCGAAGTGTGGTTGGGGTTGTGTAAAGGTGCAAAAGACAAATAGCAAGCAGCAATATTGCCGCTTGCTATTTGCCTTTTGCGCCTTATTGCTTGATTATTTTTCCTCCATGCGCTTCATCAAGGCTTCCGTGCGTTCCAATAAGTCGTCCCAATCGCGCTTGATGGCTTCATTTTCTCTGGTGGCAGCTTTTGATTTGTCGTATTCATCCACGGCATCCAACCGTTTTTCCAATTCGAGGCGTTGTTTCTCCAGTTCCCTGAGTTCAGCGAGCGCATCGGTGTCTTTATTTTCCTGTGCCTTCGTTTTCAGGTTTTTAAACAACCCGCCTACCTTGTCCACAGCTTCGTCGTATTTGCCATCCTCAAATTTTTCTTTTTCCGATTTCAGCAATCCCCAGGCGGCTTTGCCTAGGTCTTTAGCTTCCGAAAAAATTACTTTTGACTGGGCTTTTTCTTCAGTGGTTCCGAAGAAGTAATTGTAAACCAAAATGCCGATTACCAGCAGTGCAGCGAGTTTGAGCAGGTTACCCATAGATGTATTAGCGTTGATGATTGAAAATGAAACGGCCCGTTGACCGCATGTATCCTACAAAAGTAGGAAAACGCGAACAATCTCTCGTTGGTATGTAGCGCATTTTGTCTATTTTCGCTGCTTCAAAAAAACAGCGGTAACGAAAAGCTGTTCACCCGTGTTAAAAACGGTTCAGACCATTGACAAAGTACAACTATGGAATACAATCCACGCGAGATTGAACAAAAGTGGCGACGCTACTGGGAAGACAATCACATTTACCAGGTTTCCAATCATTCGGAATCCCCGAAATTCTACGTATTGGACATGTTTCCTTACCCGTCCGGAGCGGGTTTACACGTTGGACACCCCTTAGGCTACATCGCATCCGACATTTTTTCGCGATACAAACGCCTGAGTGGCTATAATGTGCTGCATCCGATGGGCTACGATTCTTTCGGCCTGCCTGCAGAACAATACGCCATCAGTACCGGCCAACATCCTGCAATTACAACAGACGAAAACATTGCCACGTTTCGGCAGCAGTTGGACAACCTCGGTCTGAGTTACGACTGGAGCCGGGAAGTTCGGACTTCCGACCCAAAGTACTATAAATGGACTCAGTGGATATTTATGCAACTGTTCAACCACTACTACGATCAGGATGCAGATAAAGCCCTGCCAATCGCTCAATTAGCCGCTCATTTTGCTGCAAATGGCAACGCGGGTATCCGGGCTGTTTGCGATGACGATGTACCCCGGTTTAGTGCCGCAGACTGGAATGCAATGAGCGAACAAGCGCAACAAGCGCTGTTGTTGAAATACCGACTGACTTTCCCCGAAGAATCTTTTGTAAACTGGTGTACGGCTTTAGGCACCGTCCTGTCAAATGACGAAGTGAAAGACGGGGTCTCTGAGCGCGGGGGTTACCCGGTAGAACGCAAACTAATGAAGCAGTGGGCCATGCGCATCACCGCTTATGCAGACCGGTTGATCGAAGGACTGAAAACCTTGGACTGGCCGGAATCCATCAAAGACCAGCAAATCAACTGGATTGGGCGCTCTCAGGGCGCTTCCCTGCGGTTTGCAGTAGATGGTCATCCCGACAAAAAAATCGAAGTTTTTACCACCCGTGTAGATACGATTTACGGCGTAACATTCATGGTGTTGGCACCGGAACACGAGTTTGTGGCCGCGTTGACAACAGACACCCAACGCGCTGATATTGAAAAATACATTAAATGGACGGCTTCCCGTTCGGATGTGGATCGTATGGCAGAAAAGCGCGTAACAGGCGCTTTTACAGGCAGCTACGCCATCAATCCTTTGAATGGGGAAAAAGTACCGGTGTGGATTGCCGACTATGTATTGGCAGGTTATGGCACCGGCGCGGTGATGGCTGTTCCATCGGGCGACCAACGCGACTGGAATTTTGCCAAACATTTCAATTTGCCCATCGTCCCCATTTTGGATGCGCAGCAAAACACAGAAGAAGCTGCTGACGCCACCAAAGAAGGCCGGTACATCAATTCCGGAATCATCACTGGCCTGAATTATGCAGCAGCAATACCCAAATTGGTTGAATGGCTGGAAGAACGTGGCTTAGGTAAAGGCAAAATTCAATACCGCCTGCGCAATGCCGTGTTCAGCCGCCAGCGCTACTGGGGTGAACCGGTGCCCGTGTACTGGAAAGACGGGCTGCCTTACCTGATCGAAGCCTCGGAACTGCCGCTGTTGCTGCCACAAGTAGACAAATACCTGCCAACCGAAACCGGCGAACCACCTTTGGGTCGCGCGGAAGGCTGGCTGTATCAAAACAAATATCCTTACGAACTGAGTACTATGCCCGGCTGGGCCGGCTCTTCCTGGTATTTTTACCGCTACATGGATTCGCAGAATGACTCGGAGTTTTGCAGTGCCGAAGCAGCCAACTACTGGCGTCAGGTGGATTTGTACCTGGGCGGATCAGAACATGCGGTGGGGCACTTGTTGTACAGCCGTTTCTGGAATCATTTTTTGCACGATCTGGGATTGGTTCCCGAGCGGGAGTATGCGCGAAAACTGGTAAATCAGGGGATGATCCAGGGGCGCTCCAGTATTGTTTTCCGGGCAAAGGAAGGCTTTTTTGAAGCCTTCTTGTGGATCAAAGTTTTACAGCCACTGCTGGCTGATTTGAAGCCGGTACCCATGGCGAAAACCAGTTTGCAGGAGGCGGTTACTTATGATTTTAGCTTTGAAACCAACGATCTGGCTATTGAAGTCGTTTCCTTTAAAATCATAAACAAGATTGCCTTGAAAAAAGGCATTGCCAAATCAGATGGAAAACGACTGCTGGTGCTCACCAATGAAGAACTGATAGCGGACATCAATAATCCCGGAGTAATTGCGGCAAAAATTCGCAAAGCGATTGAAAGCCGCGATTCATTTATCTTTTTAGAAGAAAAACCAGCGTTTGAGCACTTGTTTGTATCCCACGATTTAACGCAAAAATATATGCCGGACTTCTTTACCCAGTTGCATGTTGATGTGAATATTGTGGAGGAGGATGTGCTGGATCTGGAAAAAGCACACCAACTGAATCAGTTTGAAAAAGCCAACTTCAAGCTCAACGCAGAAGGAAAATTCCAATGTAGCTTTGAAATTGAAAAAATGTCTAAGCGCTGGTTCAATGTGGTCAATCCCGACGACATCGTGGAAAAATATGGAGCCGACTGCTTCCGGATGTACGAAATGTTTCTGGGTCCCATCGAACAGGCCAAACCCTGGAATACTAAAGGCATTGACGGGGTGATTCGCTTTTTGCGCAAATTCTGGGCGATGTTTTACAACGATAAAGGTCGCTTCTTAGTGAACGAGGATGCGCCAAATCGCGATGAATTGAAGGTCTTGCATCGCACGATCAAACGAGTGACCGAAGACATTGAACGCTTGTCTTTCAACACCTGTGTGAGTGCGTTTATGATGGCGACCAATGACTTCAGAGATTTGAAGTGTTCTAAGCGCGGGGTAATGGAACCGTTGGTGGTTCTCATCGCCCCATTTGCGCCGCATATTGCGGACGAGTTGTGGCAGGTGTTGGGCAACGAAGGCAGTATTCATACAACGGGGCGTTTCCCCATCTGCGATGAATCCTACTTGCAGGAGGCTGTATTTAATTACCCGATTGCCATCAATGGCAAAACGAGGGTGACGATCGCTTTACCTGCCGATGCCGCCAAGGATTCGCTGGAAACAGCTGCCAAAGCCGCCGTTGAGAGGTGGATCGATGGCCTGGAAATCAAAAAGATCATTGTAATTCCCGGAAGGATGATCAATATTGTGGTATAACGAACGCTTGAAGGTCACACCTTTCTAAGAAGGTGTTACCTTTAGAGCATACACAATCTAAGAGGTGACACTTTCTGAAAAAGTGTTACCTCGTGAAAACGCATGAGCAATTCCGAAAACATCGCCGCAGCCTTTGAACGACTGAACGTCCTTGTCCTGGGCGATGTCATGATAGACCGTTACCTGCTGGGGCAGGTCAGCCGCATTTCCCCGGAAGCGCCGGTGCCGGTGGTGCATTTTCAACGAAGCGAAGACCGCCTCGGTGGGGCAGCCAATGTGGCGCTCAACATCAAAGCTTTGGGCGCAACGCCCTGGTTATGTACGGTGGTTGGCGCAGGGCCTGACAGCGAACGTTTGCTGAATTTGTTGCCGCCAGCCGGTTTGTCGGATCAGGGAATCGTTGCTTCTCCCAACCGGATCACAACCGTAAAAACCCGGATCATTGCCACCAACCAGCAACTGCTGCGGGTGGACAAAGAAGAAACTGGAGACATCGCGGAAAGCGACGCAGAAATTCTACTTCAACGAATTCGGGAATTGCTTGACCATCAAGCAATTGACGTGATTCTCTTCCAGGATTACAATAAGGGGGTTTTATCGCCGAAAATCATCAACGACGTCATGCTGGAAGCCCTCCGCAGGGATATTCCGACCGTGGTTGATCCGAAATACCACAACTTTTGGGCCTACAAACACGCCACGTTGTTTAAACCCAATTTAAAGGAAATTCGGGCACAAGCTTCGATGGCGATCAGCCCCGAGTTGCCTTACCTGCAAATAGCGGCTGAAGAAGTCCGCAACCGCCTTGGCAATCGCTTTACTATGATTACGCTTTCTGAAAAGGGACTATTCCTCGATGGCGACAGCCGTCGGTTCATTTTGCCAACAGAGGCTCGCGACATCGCTGATGTCAGCGGCGCAGGCGACACGGTGATCAGCGTAGCGGCGCTGGGTATCGCGCTGGGCATGGACATGGAACCGATGGCAGCGCTTGCAAACCTTGCCGGTGGCCAGGTATGCGAACGCCCCGGGGTCGTTCCGGTAGACAAAAAAAGTTTGTTTGAAGCTTTTTATGCGTTTATGGACAAGAGAGGAGGAAAATAATCAAGGGCAGCGCTTGATTGCTCTTTGGCGTTATTTATCATATAATTACCCGGATAAAAATCTAAAGCTATGATCAAACGCTACTTACCTACTCTTGTTGGTTTTTTGTTCTTATTTCAAAACACCTATTCACAAAGCATCTTTTTTTCAGAGGGGTTTAACGGCGCTTTTCCGGCAGACTGGATGGCAGTAAAAAGACAAGGTGGCAATGATTTTGCCTCCAACTGGCGCAGAACAACGACCGGCCCTCAGGGGGGGTATGCAACAGACCCGTTGAATTCAACCACCGCATCCGGCGGCTGGATGATTTTTGATTCGGATCTCAGTTGTAATCATCCGAATGGGGGACAAGATGTCTGGTTAATTTCCCCTCCAATTGACGCCTCGACTCAAGAAATCGTGTGGTTGATTTTTGAAACGTATTACCGAAGTTTCAACGACCGCCCGGCAATCCGGATCGGCTCCAATTTGAATGATTTAGATAGTTGGGAAAACATCGAAGTATTTCCGGGCATTTTTGCCACGCAGTTTGGTGGCGCCAATGAAGGCGACCAGGGACTGAACCCTCAGATCATTTACATGAACTTCACGGAATACTTAGCCGGTCAATCCAATCTTCGGTTCGCTTTCCAGTTTTTATCAACAAGTGAGACGGATAATGGGGGCGATGTGATAGGTTGCGCCTTTAACTGGCAAATTGATGATGTGAAACTTGCCGATTACGATCCCCGACCAGACACCGACATCCGGGTGAATGCCTTTTTTGGGGTGGCACCCAACGCGATTACCCCTTTGACGCAAATAGAGCCAATCGGTTTTCTCGCAGATATTCGCAATTCCGGCAAAACGGTACAACCGGCTACAACGCTCCAGATCACGATTGAAAACAGCGCAGGCGAGGTTGTGCATCAGGATAGCGTCTTGTTCGGCTCCATTGCACCGGATTCGACGGTACAAAATGTCTTTTTTCAATCCGAATATACCCCGCCTCCGGTAGCCGAGGTCTATACGGCTACCTATTTTGCCCGGACTACCTTACCAGATGAGGTGCCGGCCAACAACAGCAGATCCTTTGTTTTTGAAATTTCTGACACCCTGTTTGCAAAGCAGCGGGGCGCAAACGAGGTCATCACTGCCTCGGGAAGCAATAGTTATACGTTTGGGAATGTGTTTTATGTGCCGAACGGCAGTGGTCTTCATGCGCGCTACCTGAGTTTTGGGATTGCCAACGCGCACCAGCTTGCCGGAAAAACGGTCAACACTTATCTTTACCGCTGGAATGGTGACGAAAATAATGATTTTTTAGCCAATCCGGAGGAATATGGAGGCGGCCCGGTCGGGGCAAATTCTTATACTTTTAGCGGGAGTGAAGGGAATAACCTGATTTCTGTACCTATTGACTTTGAAGGTGGCAGTATCGCACTTGAAGCCAATGCGCATTACATTGCTGCCGTCCAATACCAGACCAACACCCAGCAGCTGCTTTTTATGCGGGTTTCCACCGAATATGATTACCATGCTTCCTATTTGTATACAGATTCTATGATGCAACCCCGTTACGCTGCCGTGATTGACGTGGGCAATACCGGCTCGTTGGACTGGACCGGTTTTGGGCTGGATCTTGTCCCGGTGGTGCGCCTGAGCGTTGGGCAGATGACCGCTACAGCCAACCGCATCCTGCCCGAAGGTTCGGCAAAAATTTTCCCCAATCCGGTTTCTGACCGGGCAACCATCATGCTAAACCTGCCGCAAACCTCCAATCAGGTGCTGTTGCAGCTTTACGATTGCAAAGGTGCTTTGCACTGGCAACGGCAGTTACGCCATGTAAAACAGGAAAGCGTTCCCCTGCAATTCAACCGCCTTGATCCGGGTGTCTACTGGCTGCGCGTGCGAACGGATTCAGGAATGGCCACCTTAACCGTCAGCGTTCAATAATTTTTTATCGGCAGGCACGCAGGTTAATTTTTATCTTCGCATCAAAGACCATACTTAGACGTAAATGAAGCAGTGTCCACGATGTCGAACGAGTCTGCCGGAGCAAGCTAAATTTTGCATCAACTGCGGCGCGCCGCAAGCTGCATCCGCTGTGAAAGCGCCTGAATTCCAATTAGATTTTGATAAAGACCTTTCGGAACAACTCAGTGCCTTGTTTTTTACAGAACTGCGCAAGCGGGTAGAAGAAGAAAACCAGGCTGCGCGTTTTCAGGAGTATTCCGAACGTGCCTATACATCAGGCTTCCGCGACACCATTCAGCGACGCGCAGTGTTGCTCGAATCTCAAATTCACACCTTGTATAGCAATCTTGAGCACACGGACGCCGACCTTGACCGGCATATCCGTTTTTTTTGCGAAGAATTGCTGGATCAATTTATCATTCAACATTGCAAAGATCTGAACGCAGTAGATCTCCCGGAAGCCATGCTTCAACACCAAAAGCAAATCTGGTCGCCCGGTGATTTATTCCAAATTTCCATGGATTACCTTGATTTTCAGAACGAACAGGAAACGGTTTACACGGACTTTCTGGCCATGCCGATTGACAAACTGCGCAACGCTGCCAAGGCTTTCCTTTTTTCCGAACGCACAGACGAGCGCATTTTTTTTATTTGTGACCTTAGCCTGCTCGGCAATTGTAAAGAAGGCTTTGCCTTGACAGAAAAAGCACTCTACTGGAAATCGCCTTTAGAAAAAGCCCGCCGTGCAGCCTTAGATCAACTCTACGACCTGCGCCGTAAAGAAAACTGGATCACCATCAATGAATTCTTTTTTAATGCCAACCCTGCTTTGAACATTAAAATGTTGAAACTATTGAAAGGGATTCAACTCCGGTTTTCTCAGGATTGGTAGTTTTTCATCCTTAGTTAAAAGGCATTTAAGCAGGAGATACGCCGCGCAACTTTTATGAGGGTCATCGCGTTGTATCGTTGTTGTTATTACCTACAAAATTATGTAGCTTTGGAGGCTCGTTTTATTTAAAACACCCGATAGTGAAATCTTGTCTGATTACTGCCGTTAGCCAACCGCTCTTAGGTTTCCTCGCTGTCAGAACGCCATGCAGCGGAAGTTGGCATGTTCCTGTGCCGGATGAGCAAAAAAAATCTTACCCCTTAGCTTTAGCCGAAAAAGACTGGTCTTGTACCGTGTTCCAATCCGGTGCTGATTTGCCATTTGACTGGGATGCCGCTGCCCCGGTAAATGACCTCTTTTTATCTAAAACTTACCTCCACGCCATAGAGCAATATGCGCCCGCAGGCATGAAATTGGCTTACGCTATTTTTTACTTTCAGGAAAAGCCGGTGGGCGTTGCTTTTTGCCAGTTAATGACGTTCAATGCCGCCGAACACATCCAGGGGCTTTCTGAACCGAGCCGAAAAATGACCCATTGGGTTAAACAGCGCGTAGCTGCATCTGCCAGATTTCCGTTGCTGATTTTTGGCAATATGTTGCTGACCGGCGATCATGCCTGCTATTTCGATCCTGCATACGCCGATTCGCCGACCAGCGCGAAATTGCTGGAATCAGCAGCCGCCTCGCTTTGCAACGGGAACGCCATCCCTGGTTTTGTAGCCAGCGCGGCGTTGGTCAAGGATTTTGAAGCGCAACACGCTCCATTTACTACCACACTTCGGGAGGAGGGTTTCCACGAAATTCCATTCCAACCCAATATGCGGCTGTCGTTTCGGGCTGAATGGAAACAATTCGAGGACTACCTCGAAGCCATGAGCTCTAAATACCGCGTTCGGGCGCGCAGGGCTTTTCGCAAATTGGACGGCGTCGAACGAAGAGAACTCGACCTCCACTTGGTACAGGAGCTTGATCCGCAATTACACGCGCTCTATCGGTCTGTGGCTAACCACGCCGATTTTAATATGGTTATCCTTCACCCGCAATATTTTAGCGGTCTAAAAGCAAGCCTCGGAGAACGCTTCCGGATTTGGGGGTATTTTCTGAACGGGGAGCTGCTGGGTTTCCACTCTGCCATTTACAACGGCGCTGAATTAGAAGCGCATTTCCTTGGTTTTCAGGATGCCGACAATGCCCACTTCCAGTTGTACCTGAATATGCTTTACGACATCGTCCGCGAAGCGTTTGCTGCTGGCGCGCGTGAAATCGTTTTTTCCCGCACAGCTACCGAAATCAAAAGTTCCGTGGGCGCCGAAGCTTACGAAACCTATTGCTATTTGCGCCATTGCAACCCGGTGGTTCACGCCGTTACCCAGGCTTTGGTAGGCTATCTTGCGCCAAAGGAGGAGTGGACGCCGAGGCATCCGTTTCGGGAGGAAGAAATTTAATAAGATTATTGATATGGCCAACGGATTGCCGGATTGCCGGAAATTTGTGCGGCCTGGGTTTGATACAGCGCCGAAGGGTGGGGGAGCGACGGAGTTGAATTGAATACTAAAAAAACAAGCCATGTTCACCCACGCCATCCTCCGCACCCCGTGCCCCGAACTCATCCACGGCATCACCACCGCCTCGCTTGGAACACCAGACTATACCAAAGCTTTAGCCCAACACGAAGCATACGCAGCCATACTGGAATCCTGTGGCCTCAACCTCCGAATCCTGGAAGCCGACAGCCGCTACCCTGATTCCGTTTTCATCGAAGACGTAGCGTTCTGCACCCCAAACTGCGCCGTCATCACCCGGCCCGGAGCGTTGTCGCGGCGGGGAGAAACCCTGGGCATAGAACCTGTGTTGCGCGAATACTACCAACACATCGAGTACATCTACGCCACTGGAACGTTAGACGCCGGCGACGTCATGATGGTCGGTTCCCATTATTACATCGGCCTTTCGGAGCGCACGAATGCTGTGGGCGCAGCACAATTGATCGCCATCTTAGAACGCTACGGCCTGAGCGGTGAAACCGTGCCTTTGAAAACCATGCTCCACCTGAAAACAGGCGTTTCGTATTTAGAAAAAAACACCTTGTTGGTTTATGGCGAGTTCGTTCAATACCCTGCTTTCAGTAGCTTTGATTGCATTGAAATTGATGCGGAGGAGGCTTATGCGGCCAACTCGCTTTGGGTCAACGATCGGGTGCTGGTACCGGAAGGGCATCCTAAAACAGCCAAAAAAATTGCTGATGCAGGCTACGAAGTGATTCCGGTGGCTGTTTCGGAGTTTCAAAAATTGGATGGTGGATTGAGTTGTTTGTCGTTAAGATTGTAAAGGTTGAAAATTTTCAACCCTTACCAATGATAAGTCGCTACCGCACCACCCTCCAACGTATACACGAAGGTTCCCTTTCCCATTTTCACCCGAAAAGTTGCTTCTTCATCCCCTTCATTCAGCACAATGAGCACCGTGCGGCCATCCCCATTTTGAAAAGCCACATTGGGCAACGAAAGCACTGGATTGGAAAAAATCCTTGTCGCATCCGGCCGTACGAAACGGGAGGCGTGTGCAACGATGTAATAGGCCGTATTGCGCGTCACCGCGTCGCCGTCTATGGTCAATGCACCAAGGCAGGCCGTACAACCGCCTTCCGTATGCGGGTTCTGCTGCGGATCTGCGGCTAAGTTCCATTCCAGTACCGTGCGGCACCAGTTGCGCGTGGCACCGATGATCAGGTTTTTAACATGCCATTTCAGGTCTTCCGCCATATTGCCGGGCGCACCGATCCATTGTTCTGTAAAATAAACACGCTTATCCGGGTGAGCCTCGTGTACCTCGCCGATGGCTTCCACGGTGCCGCCATAAAGATGGAACGCGGAACCATCTATGTATTTCCGGGCCTCCGGGTCGTTGAGGATGGCTATTGGGTAGTCTGGGCGGTCGGCATTGTGGTCGTAAATCAGGATTTTGGTGAGCAGGTCATTTTTTTCAAAAGCCGGACCAAGGTGTTTTTTTATAAATTCGGCTTGCTCGTGCGGCTGCATAAGCAAGGACGGATTATTACCAGAATGCAGCGGTTCGTTTTGTACGGTAATCGCGTCTATCAGGATCCCTTCCTGCTGCATGGCTTGGATGTACTTAACAAAATATCGGGCATAAGCCCCATAAAACCCCGGTTTCAGGCTGCCGCCAATGGATTTGCCATTCGTTTTCATCCATACCGGCGGCGACCACGGCGAACCCATAATTTTGATCTCCGGGTTGATCTCCAGAATTGCTTTCAGGATGGGAATGAGGTCTTTGCGCTCCGGCTCGATACTGAATTTTTCTAATTCCACATCGGTTTGACCTTCCGGCAGGTCGCAGTAAGAAAACACCCGGTCGCTGAGGTCAGAAGCGCCGATGCTGATGCGCAGGTAACTGATGCCAATGCCATTCTCTTTTGTGCCAAACAGTTCTTCCAGCAAAGCGGCTCGTTTATCCGCACCCATCCGATTGATCAGTTGAGCGCTGCCGCCCGTGAGGGTGAACCCAAAGCCATCCATTTGCTGGTAGCTTTTGGTGGGATCAATGAAAATGGTGGGCAGGGGTTCCTCGCCGGGCTGTGGCACAATTGCAGAAACTTCTGAAGCCTGGAGTAAAATCCCGGCGGCAGGCCGGGTCGTCCAGACTTGCACTTGAGAAAAAGCCGGGAAGAATGGCTTCAACAGTAAGAAGAAGAACAGGTGATTTTTCACGGATAGAGCCAATTTTATGAAATGAATAATGCCCGCGAATTAGATAAGATTGTGGTTTCGGGAAATTGAGGCGCACCATGTATTAAAGATGAGGGTCTCAATTATTTATACCAAGTTGAGTTTAATATATTGAAATACATTATATACAAAAGGATAGTGATGGAAAATATAATCATAATCCAAACATCGATAAAACTGTCAGTGCTATTTTTTAGTACTTCTTGGTTGGTAGTACTGTCTATCTTTAAGTTTCTTGTATTTGAACTCTCTTCGGTTGTGAGATTATATTGACTAGTGATTAGTTTTTCTGCACTTGGGTTTATGTAGGTCTTGCTCAAAAAATCAGCGACTCTTGCAAAAGAATTTAATTCTCCATCATATTTATTCTCATTTATCAAAAAAGCATACTCGTTTCTACCATCAATTTTCAAAGCCAGAACATTCTCATCAAAGAATCCATGCTTAAAAAGGTAACTCTTGTTTCTCCGATCTATTAAAGAATTATTCCCCAAATATTCCCAGCGACCCTTTTCTACCTCTCCGCTTGAAGAAACAAGTAATTCGTTGTTTTTTCTAAATATATAAACATTTTTACTTTGATCAATATCGTCAATAACCACCCAGTGCTGATTGGTCAATATGGTCAAATCATCTAATTGGTGGCTAAAACGTTGGATTTTGGGGATAATGTCTGATATAAATGTTTGCATATTTAGTTAATATTTTAACGTGCCTTACTCTATACGAATTACTTGGATGATTGTTGCAACGGTATCTACGAACCGTATCGCCTTTATTCCTCAAAAGTATTGCTGGCGCAAGGCTCCGCCTTGTGTCTACTATTCAAAAGGCTCTGCCTTTTATCATCGCCGCCTTCCCCCTAACCCCAAAACCCCCAACAACCCTCTCGCCAATTCCCTTGCAATCGTCCTTCCCACTTGCCGGGTCACCGTGCTGTCCATAATCTCCTCGAAAGTGCTTTTTTCCACGCGGGGTCTTCCCTGGCTTCTGGTCGTGGTCGTTTTGGCCGTTGCCCGTTCGGCAGCTTCCCGTTGTTTGCGCAGTTCTTCCTGCATGTCTGCTTCGCGGGAGGCTTGCACTTTGCGGCTCAAAATGTCGTGGGCGCTTTCGCGATCAACGACCTCATTGTATTTCCGAACGAGTGGAGACCGACTCAGAATGGAATCAATTTCGTAATCGGTCAAGATATCCATGCGCGACTGCGGCGCGCGCAGCAGCGTGTGCGCGAGTGGAGTAGGAATGCCCTTTTCGTTCAGCGCCGTGACGAATGCTTCCCCGATGCCCAGCTCCGTAATCAACTGCGCCACATCGTAATACGCCGATTCCGGGTAGTTTTCAGCGGCCAATTTAATGGACTTGCGGTCTTTTGCCGTAAAGGCGCGCAGGGAGTGTTGTATTTTTAAACCCAACTGCCCGAGCACAGCTTCCGGAATATCGGCAGGGTTTTGCGTCACAAAATAAAGGCCCACGCCTTTGGAGCGAATGAGTTTGACAATGGCTTCGATCTGGTTGAGCAGGGCTTTTGAAGCCTCGCTGAAAACTAAGTGCGCCTCGTCAATAAAAATGGCCAACTTGGGCTTTTCGACGTCGCCGGCTTCCGGGAAAGAGCTGTAAATTTCTGCCAACAATTGCAACATAAAGGTGGAAAAAAGTTTAGGGCGATCCTGAATATCCGTCAGGCGAATAACAGAAACGATGCCTTTCCCATTGGAGTCTGTGCGGCAGAGGTCCTCCACTTCAAAAGAACGCTCCCCAAAGAAAGTCCCAGCGCCTTGCTGCTCCAGTTCGATCACTTTGCGCATGATCGTGCCCACCGTTGTAGAAGAGATGGATCCGTATTCCTGCTCGATAGCCGCCTTGCCCTCATTAGTCAAGTATTGCAGGGTTTGTTTGAAATCCTGCAAGTCAAGCAGCGGCAGGTTATGGTCGTCGCAGTATTTAAAAATCACCGATACCACGCCAGATTGCGTGTCGTTCAGGCTCAAAATGCGCGAAAACAAGACCGGGCCAAACTCAGAAATGGTCGCGCGCAGCCGGGCGCCCCTTTCTTCAGATAAACTCAGGAAATCCACCGGGCTTCCTGTCGGCAGGAACGGAATGCCGATGTGCTGATGGCGTTCTTCAATTTTAGGATTGCTCGCGCCTGGCATTGCTATGCCGCTCAAGTCGCCTTTGATGTCCATCAAAAGGGAGGGTACGCCATGAGCCGATAATTGTTCGGCTAATATTTGCAGGGTTTTGGTCTTTCCCGAGCCAGTTGCACCGGCAATCAATCCATGCCGGTTCATAGTGCGCAACGGTAGTTTTACCATTGCTCCTGGAAGGCCTTCTTTGTCGAGCATGGCAGCGCCGAGGTCGATTGACGCTCCTTTGAACGTATATCCTTGTGCAATTTCCTGGATGAATGTTTCTTTCTTAGACATAATCGAGAGTTGAGGATTTGAGTATCTGAGGATTTGAATATCTGAGGATTTGAGTATCTAAGGTTGTCAAATACTCGATCCTCAACCACCCAAATCCTCATTCCTGTACATTCCACTTTTGTGTGCGGGTTTCGAATTTTTTCTTGTTGAATTCCCATAGATCGAGGTTGTAGCGGGCTTCCAGCTCCTGTTCCATTTCTTTAGGCATTAGTTCCGGAAAAAAATCAATGCCGGTTAACTGTTCCACCTCATCCACTGATTTTACGTACTTATACAAAGGCTCGTAGCTGATCTCATTGGGAACGACAAACGCGATGGCTTTCTTTTCTGGTTCATTCAGATCGAGCAAAACCTTGTAAAAAGCAGTCGGAATACTGACTTCATTGGCACCGATTTTGCCTTTAACGGCTCCGGTCAATATCGGACCGGTGACAACAAACAGCTTTACATTTTTTTCGGCCCAGGAGCGCGTCAGTTCTTCCAGTTCTCGCCAAATGCCTTTGTTGAAATTTTTTGCTTGCGGGCTAATATTGCTCATGAAAAAAGTTTCCATCATCGCATCTTCGTCAAAAGCCATGTCGGCAGCAGGAACTAAGTGGCCGCGGTCGTAACCCGAATTCCGGTAATCGTTGGGCGTAGCCGATTCGGTGCGCACTTTCGGGTCAGGCAGAAAATTATCCTGCCGTTCCACCCATCCTTTTTTCAGGTTGTCACGGGTCAGGGTATAAGCCACCCACTCGGCCTGTTCGTGCGCTTCGACATAAGACAAACTGTAAAAGCGATGTTTGACTACCTGCCCCGAAGCAGTGGGCAGGTAAAACTCATTGGTATAGGTATCAGCTACCTCTTCTTTTGGAATGGCAGCTTCATTGTTGCCTCCGCCAGTGAATTTATTGAAGAAAAAAAACAATGCAGTGATGATTGCGCCGAACAGGCCAACTTTTACCATCGTCCCGGTACTTTTCCCCGCCGATTCGCGCGTATGGTTCATCTTGAATTTAGCCATTGGCCATTTTGTTTTTGGTGCATCGCAAAAGTACAAAATCACTTGCTTTTCACTTCCACAATTTCGACCCGGCGTTCGCGGGAAGCGCCTATGCTGTACACTGAATTGCGCAGATCCACCAAATCGTCGCTGATGCTTTCATCGGCAGTCGCCTCTCCGAAAGAGCGCTCGCTGATTTTTAACTGTCCTTTTTTCAGGTAGGAAGCAAAAATGCCTTCCCGCCACGTATCAAAATGGTTGCGCAGGCTGCTGATGCGCCGTTTTCCCAAAGCGAGGTTATAGGTTTTTTCTGCCCGCGGACTGGTAAAGCCTTTGATGAAGATTTCTACACTTTCACCTGATTCTAAACGCTTTAGCAGGATTTCCGAAAAACGCCCCAGGAAGATATAACTGCGCTCCACGTATGTGGCAAAAAACTCGCTAATGGCTTCTTCCGATGCATCCCGGTCTTCACCCTGAAGCCCTTTGGTGTACGCTTTCAAAAAATCATCCTTCCGGCTGATGTATTTCAGATAGCTTTCTTCGTAGCTTTTTTTGGTGCTGGTGCGCAGGGTACGCTTATCGGGCTCGTCGTTGTCAAAATACAACGCTAAGGGCAAAAAGTCTTCCAATGTTTCCGGCATAGGTGGTTCGCCGGGTGTTTCCGGTTCAGAAGGTGGTGGCGTTGTAACAACCACGGGTGGTTCGCCCTGTTTTGGCGGCGGCGGTTCAATCCATTGAAAGGCATAAATATCTAAGCAACAGGATTTGTTGTCCTTGTCCAAATACATGGCACCTACGCGGTTGGAAGACAAATAGCCGCTTTTGCCATCGTTGCCGGCACTGTAATAGAGGTCGTTGTAGCTGCTGTTGAATGGGGGGCCGATGTTTTCAAGTTTACCGCCTTGCTTCCAATTGAAAATATCGAATCCACCTAAGTTGGCATACCCTTCCGAACTAAAATACAGCAGTTGAGAAGCTTGGTGAAAAAATGGCGAAACTTCGTTTGCTGCTGTGTTGACAGCCGATAGATTCTCAGGAGCTGAAAACCCTGCAGCTTCCACTTTGACGCGCCAAATGTCCATGCCGCCTTTCCCGCCGGTACGATCCGAAGCGAAATAGAGCACTTCCGCCTGCAAGGTTGAATCGTAGCCAATAGCAGGTTGGGTGGTTGTCGTGTTCTTTAGGTTCAACGGTTCTGGCAGCACCACTGGTTGCACCTTCCAACGCTTGCGCCGGTCTTTTTCCCGGTAACAAAGTTCGCAGCGGATCTGGGTGGTGTTTACATAGCGGCAGCGCGTGAAATAGAGCCGCTTCCCGTCCAAACTAAACGCAGTATGGGCAATATGCAGGGTATCGGTGTTGAAATCATTACGCATCGGCTGGCTCTTTCCGCCTTTTGAAGACAGCAGTAGTTTTGAAATTTTCCTGCCTGGCCGGTGTTTATCTTTCAGCAAATCGTAGCGAAAAGAGGAATAATACAACGTGTCGTTCCGCTGAAGTGCGCCGAACTCCGAATAAGGGGTATTGATTTTTTGATCCATCCGTTTCAGGGTATATTGTGGTGGTTTTTGCATCAAATCCAGCGCCGTCTGGCAATTGACGATCTCCCGACCCGCTTTTTCACGCAAAGCTCCATCTGTTTGACTTTGTTGTAAATAAGCGTCGAATGCAGCCCGGGCTTTATCGTATTGCCCCATGCTTTTGTACACCATGCCTAAACGGTATTGCGCTGCGGGGAAATTTCCGGATTCCGAGCTTTTAAGGACTTTGTTATAGTATGCTTCAGCGGTTTCGTAGGCATAAAACTCGTGGGCGACCTCGGCAAATTGGTATTGAATTACCGGATCATCGGGTCGTAATTCCAAGGCATTGCCATAATAATGCATCGCCGCGTAGAAATCCTTTTCAGCCAATGCCTGATCGCCAGATTTCTTGAATGCCGAAAAAGACTGTGCCTTCCCGGTGACAGAGAGGCATAACAAAGCTAAAGAACAGATGATTTTCGAATTCATGAAGGTGATTTGTTGCTAAAAAATCGGGCACATCTTAAATTCTTCAGGCGGCTTCACCTTAAATATTATATAGCGCAGCGACACTTCCGGTCCGCCCCGGCGTTGGCTGGCCACTTTAAAAGGCGATGTATTGATGTCGTAGCTCAGGCCAAATTGCCAGTTTTGATACAACGCCTCTATATAAGCTATTACGGCATCGTCTATGCGGTAAGAGAACGCCAGGCCCAAAGCCAATTCTTTACCCCGTTCTATATTCAGGTGGTAGCGGCCTCCAAGCCCGGCAACCGTTTCCTGGTAAGGAGTTTGCAGCTGGTGGAGGACATGAAAAGTAAGGTCCGTCAAAGCGCCTACCTGGACGACGCCGGAAGCATAAGCATTGTTGAGCATGGGCAACCGGACATCATCGTCGTTCCGGAAGCCGACCTTGGGGCGGTTGAGGTGTGCAAAAGCAACCCCTGCATACACCTGCGTACGGCTGTCTTCGTCCTTGAAAAACCAATTGACACCCGCAGCGAAATCGAAATAAGCTGCCGAAGTTTTGGAAAAAGACTCCTGTGTAGCCTGAGTGGGGTCGAATACATCACCGTTAAACTGATCGTCGAAGGTAAACCGGGCGGCGTCAAAGGCGCGCTGTCCAGTTTTCAGTTGCACGCCCGCACTGAGGTATTGTTCTGAGCCTACCTGCTGGATATAGGAAGCACTCCCGCCGATTTGCGACCAACTCAACTGCCCGTCGCCGGCCCGGTCGTAATTAAAAACCAACCCCCAACTCAACAACCCTCCGGGTGTGACCGCAGTGTACAACTTTTGATCAAATGCAGCGGAAAAAGTCAGGTAAGGAACCGGGACAGAAGCCCACTGCTCGCGGTAATTTGCGCCAAAACGCAAATCGCCGGAAAAAACGCCGGTAAGCCCCGGATTGAGGTTGAGCGGCGCGTTGTAGAACTGCGAAAGGTGGAGATCCTGAGAAAAACTCCCAGATGAAACCAGCAGACAGCAGCACAGTACAATGGATTTCAACGGCATCGTTCCCTGCCTCAACAGGGCTTCGAGTGTAAATTTTGCATCCATAAATCCGGCATTGTTTCCCCACAAAATAGGCATTTTTTTCAATTTTGGGAATAATCCCTTATTTTTGTAAAAGCTGTCTATCCAAGCTTGTTAGCACCATCAGTATAATCATAAAAAGGACATGGAGGTTTTACCTAAGCAATTAACTTATGCTAAATTCGTGGCTCATGCTTAAAGTAGGCATCACGGGCGGTATCGGCAGCGGCAAAACGACCGTTTGCAAAATATTTGAAACGCTGGGCATCCCGGTTTACTACGCCGACGACCGCGCCAAGTGGTTGATGACCCACGATCCGGAGCTGATGGCCGCTATAAGTAATACTTTTGGTTCGGATGCTTATTCGTCTGAAGGTCAATTGAATCGGGCCTATTTAGCAAAAGTCGTTTTTGAAGATGATGAAAAATTAGCCCAACTCAACGCATTGGTTCATCCTGCTGTTTTTCGCGACGGCTCGCAATGGCACCATTCCCAAGCAGGCATTCCATACACGTTACGCGAAGCAGCCTTGCTTTTTGAAAGTGGGAGCTACCGGGCCATTGACAAAATGATTGTCGTAACCGCTCCACTGGCAGTACGAATCAAAAGGGTTATGGAACGCGACCAGGTAACAGAAGCAGCTGTCATGGCGCGCATTGAAAAACAATGGCCGGAAGAAGAAAAAGTAAAACGCGCCGATTTCGTCATTCAAAACGACGGCGAACGACTCATAATCCCGAAAGTGCTGGAAATACATCGCTGGTTGGTGTCATTATAGGCCTAAATTGTTATTAAAAATATGAATATCAAACAATTGCGCTTCGAAACACCAGGGTGTTTCCATAAAAATCACCTCAACAACGCCGGGGCTGCCTTGATGCCCAAACTCGTTCTGGATGCCATTCATGAACATTTGGAATTAGAAGCGATTTCGGGCGGATACGAAGCGCACAAACTCAAAGCAATCGAAATTCAGGGCACCTACGATGCGCTGGCCCGTTATCTGAACTGCACCCCAGGAGAAATTGCCCTGACTTCCAGCGCAACGGACGCCTATGCAAGGGCTTTATCTTCTATTCCTTTTGCTCCGGGGGATTTGATTCTGACCACAGAAAGTGATTACGCTTCCAACCACATCGCTTTTTTATCTATGAAAAAGCGTTTTGGCGTCCGCATCGAACGGTTTGCCAACGATGAGCACGGACAACTCGATACCGGCGCTTTTAACTTAGCCATAGCTGAATTGCACCCAAAATTAGTGGCGATAACCCACGTTCCTACCAATTCCGGACTTGTTCAGCCGGTAGCGGCAATCGGGCAGGAATGCCGGAAACACGACGTGCTTTATCTGGTAGACGCTTGTCAGTCGGCAGGGCAGTTGCCGTTAGATGTACAGGCCATCGGATGTGATTTTTTGACTGCTACTTTTCGAAAATTTATGCGCGGACCACGCGGCATGGGCTTTATGTACGTAGCAGACCGGGCTTTACAAAAAGACCTGGAACCTTTATTTATTGACATGCGCGGTGCCGATTGGGTAGGAGAGGAGCGCTACCAGCCCAATCCCACCGCCCGCCGTTTTGAGGATTGGGAATTCCCTTACGCGCTGGTGCTTGGCGCAAAAGCTGCCACAGAATATATGCTGGCCATCGGCATAGAACAGATTACTGCCAGAAACAGGGAGTTGTGTGCCTACCTGCGCGAAAAACTATCCGGGATCAACGGCATTTCTTTGTTGGACCGGGGCCCGGAACTGTGCAGCATTATCACACTTTTCCACCACAATCACAGCGCTGAAGCGCTGCACCAAAGGCTATCTGAGCGAAACATCAACTCCGGGGTAAGCAACCGCTTTGTGGCGCTGATTGATTTTGATAAAAAAGGAGTTCCCGGTGCGCTGCGATTGTCACCGCATTATTACAATACAATAGAGGAAATAGACGCCGTTGTTAATGCTTTGTCCTTTTAAAAGAAGTCACCAGACCTGATCCGGGGTCAGGTATTCCTTTACATAAGCAGAAACGCCTTGTTCCAGGGTGGTAAAAGGTGTTGAATACCCTGCCTGGATCAACTTCTGCATATTTGCTTCCGTAAAATACTGATACGTTTCCCGAATGTCTCCAGGCGTATCAACAAAAGTAATATCGGGCCTCAGTCCCATTGCTTGGAACGTAAGCGTAGCTAAGTCGAGGAAAGTGCGTGCTTGCCCGGTTCCGAGGTTGTAAAGCCCATTAGCCGGGCGAGTTTTGTGCAGAAAAGTCATCACGTCTACCACGTCTTTGACGTACACAAAATCGCGGCTCTGGTGGCCATCTTCAATGCCTTTCCGGTGAGAGCGAAAAAGCTTCATGCTTCCGCTTGCTTTGATTTGCCGAAAGGTGTGAAAAATCACAGAGGCCATACGCCCCTTGTGGTATTCATTCGGGCCATAAACATTAAAAAATTTCAGCCCTGCCCAAAAAGGCGGCATCGTTGCTTGTTGCAACGCCCACTGATCAAAGTCATTTTTGGAACAACCGTAAGGATTCAGTGGCTTCAACCGGCTGACGATTTCGTGGTTGTCCTCATAGCCCAATTCACCCAAGCCGTACGTAGCCGCGCTGGAGGCATAAACCAGCGGAATTTGATGGCGTGCGCAAATCTCCCAAACCTTTTGGGAATAATGGAGATTGAGCCGGTCAAAAATGGCTTCGTCTTTTTCGGTCGTATCTGTTCGGGCACCAAGGTGAAAAACAAACTGGATGTCTGCGTGCATGCGTTCCAGCCAATCAGGCAGGGCATCGCGGTGAACTTTAGCGATGAAACGCTTACCGTACAAATTTCGCGCTTTATCTTCTCTACTGAAGTCATCGGATAGCAACAAGTTGATGTCGCCGTCGTCGTTTAGCCGGCGCACCAGACAACTTCCAATAAATCCCGCAGCCCCGGTAACAACAATCATAAGTGGTTATTGAAAATTCAGGTTTTTGGTGTGAATCCCCAGGCGCAGGGTATCCAGCGCTACACCGTCCAAAGTAAGATTGGGGCGCAATGTGGTCACCCTCGATGTAAAAATACCCAGCCCCTCAGAAATATTGGTGTATTTCGGAATAGATTGCGAACTGGTAATTCCGCCATTGATTCGGAGAATACCGAGCAAATCCACCAGTTCCTGGCCAGCTCCGGCAATCTGAACGTCCACATAATCAAAGACCCGGATTGCATTGGGATCAATGGAAATGTTGTTTTTCAGAAAAATATACAAGGCTTCGTTATTGATCGCATACGTTTGCTGTTCGCCGTTTGGATTGGGTCGCTCCAATTCCTGTGTCAGGATCCATTCCAATTGTTTTGGAACCAAAACCTGTGGATTCGCCGCATTGGCTTCCCGGTAATGGAGGATCAGGCGCAGGTCGAAAATTTTGGCAGTAGGGCCAGCAGTCCAGCGCACGGTGGTAGTTCTGCTGTAATCGCCGAACCTGATTGGCGTAACCGGGCCATTTGGAAGCGGGGTGATGGCTTCCAGCATTTTGGTTTCAGCGGTTACTTCCGGCAGGTCATCCCCTCTGTTGATGATGAGTTTCATCCCATCGCCGGGAGAAATGCCAGCCGGGCCGGCTTTTACCTTATACAAATAGTTCGGCGTAGTGGCAAAAGGACCGCCTTCCCGAGGGTAGCCTTCCAGCGCTCCGTCAACTTTTTGGAGGGTAACCGTGTTGCCTGTTTTCAGATTTTGAAGCTGAACCGACACGTTATCTCCGTAGTAGAGCGAATCGGCAATCTGTGCAACATCTCTGGCGTCGCCGCCTTCGGGTAAAAAAGCTTTTTCTACGCGAACATAATGTGCCGTATCGTTAAAAGAAAGGAATCCGTAGACAATGGGGATATCGCGCCATTCGGCTTCCAATTCAAAGTCGGTTGAACAGGCTGCACAAAAAAAGAACAATGGCAATACAACAAATGAAATCTTTCTCATAAAGTCCTTCTCCTTTTACAAAAGGTCAAAATACTACAAAATCCGCGTTTTTGCCCGCAAGCTATTTGCCGGGATTGCTTACGCGGTCGCAAAAGTAAGTGTTTTTTTCGATTTTTGGATGCTCGTATTCACTTGTGATTGACGGCTTCCCGACTGTGGATAATATTCTCTGATTTAAAATGTTCTATCCAAGGTTGCAATTTTTAATATCTTGCAGTCGTTTACCGGAATTGCGGCAATTGCTTTTAATTATTTTATAATCAGGCGTTTATGGCGTTTTTAGACTGTGGAATGCCTATACCATTTGAGTATGTCTGTTCAAAAAGAGATCAAACGGATCACGACGCATAACCTCCAGGCGATGAAAACGCAGGGGGAAAAGATATCCATGCTAACCGCTTACGACTATTCAATGGCGCGTATTTTGGATGAAGCGGGTATTGATATTCTGCTGGTTGGCGATTCTGCTTCCAACGTCATGGCCGGCCACGAAACGACTTTGCCCATTACCCTCAACGAAATGATTTACCACGCCGCTTCTGTGGTGCGCGCCGTAAAAAGAGCGCTCGTGGTGGTGGATTTGCCTTTTGGCTCCTATCAGGGCAGTTCAAGGGTAGCGCTGGAATCTACCATCCGCATCATGAAAGAATCCGGCGCACACGCCGTGAAATTAGAAGGAGGCGAAGAAGTAGGCGGTTCGGTCAAACGCATTCTTTCAGCCGGAGTCCCTGTCATGGGGCACCTGGGGTTAACCCCTCAATCTATTTACAAATTCGGCACGTACACCGTTCGGGCAAGAGAAGAAGCGGAAGCGGAAAAATTAGTTGAAGACGCACACCTCCTCCAGGAGCTTGGGTGTTTTGCCATTGTGCTCGAAAAAATTCCCGCTGCGTTGACCAAACGCGTTTCTGAAAGCCTGATCATTCCCACCATCGGCATTGGAGGCGGACGCGATGCAGACGGCCAGGTATTGGTTACCCACGATATGCTGGGCATTACCAAAGAATTTCAACCGCGCTTCCTGCGCCGCTACTTAAACCTGTTTGATACCATCAAAGAAGCGGTTGGGGAATACATTAAAGACGTCAAGTCGCGAGACTTCCCCAGTGAAAAAGAGCAGTATTAATCTTCTAACACTATAATGTTTTTGCCATAGCATGATCCGGAAATTGCTCATTATCGGAGGCGCAATTGTTGCCTTATTGCTCATCGCAGGGGTAATTCTTTACCAGAAATATCTTGCATCGCCAGCTAACCCGCAAGGCGATAATGCCATTATTGTCTATGTTCCGACCGGAGCAGACTTTGAACAAGTCTTAGATTCCCTCAAGTCCAAAAATCTGGTTAAAGACGAAGCGGCGTTTCGCTACTTAGCCGAACAGATGCAATACACAAAATCAACCATGCGCAGTGGCCGCTACCGCCTGGAAGGAGATTGGAATGTCCTGCAGGTTGTTCGTCATTTACGCAGCGGCAGACAAGATCCAGTCAAAGTCATCCTCACGACCGAACGCATGATCGAAGACGTCGCAGCCAAAGTCAGCCGGTTTATCGAACCGGATTCGGCTACGCTTATGGCCGCTTTCACCAACGACAGTTTGCTGAATGCCATCGGCTACAAGCGTGAAAACCTGATAAGCTTGTTTATTCCCAATACTTATGAATGCTATTGGGATATGTCCACCAGTGAGTTCATCGAAAGGATGATCCGGGAACATAAAAAATTCTGGGACAAGGAAAACCGAACAGAAAAAGCCAAAGCAATGGGCATGACTCCGCAGGAAGTCTACACCCTTGCTTCTATCGTAGAAAAGGAGACGCTCAAAAATGTCGAAAAACCGCGCATTGCAGGAGCTTATCTGAATCGCCTGAAAATCAATATGCGCTTGCAAGCTGACCCTACGCTCGTGTTTGCTACCCGGGATTTTGAAACCAGGCGGGTACTGAATTATCATAAAGAGTTTGACTCTCCTTATAATACGTACATGTATGGAGGATTGCCGCCGGGACCAATTGCGATGTCTTCCATTTCCAGCATAGACGCGGTATTGAATCCTGAAAAACACGACTATGTATATTTTTGTGCGGTTGGCGATGGCTCGGGCCTTCATGCGTTTGCAGAAACCTTGGAAGGGCACAACGTAAACAAAGTTCGGTATCTCGACAACCTGCGCAGGCAAGGACTAATTGATTAATCTTTTAATGACCCGGATATGAAAAAAATTCTTGTTGCTAATCGAGGCGAAATAGCCTTGCGCGTGATGCGGACTGCACGAAAAATGGGCATCCAAACCGTTGCGATATATTCTGATGCGGATCGAAATGCCCCCCACGTGCGCTTTGCCGACGAAAGCGTACACATCGGGGCTGCTCCGTCGGCGCAATCCTATTTGCGCGGGGATAAAATTATCGAAGTCGCCAAATCTTTGGACGTGGACGGCATTCATCCAGGCTATGGCTTTTTAAGTGAAAATGCCGGTTTTGCCAAAGCTGTGGAAGCCGCGGGCATTGTCTTCATAGGCCCCTCTGCCTATTCTATTGAAGTGATGGGGAGCAAACTGGCTGCCAAAGCGGCCGTAAAAAAATTCGACATCCCGATGGTGCCGGGCTTAGATGAGGCCCTGGACGGCGTCGCGCAAGCGAAAGCAATCGCCCGGCAAGTGGGTTATCCCGTGATCATCAAAGCCTCTGCCGGGGGCGGCGGAAAAGGTATGCGCATTGTGGAAAACGAAGCGGAAATTGAAGGGCAAATGACCCGCGCCATCAGCGAAGCGACGTCTGCATTCGGAGATGGCGCTGTTTTTATTGAAAAATATTTCACCACGTCCCGCCATATTGAAATCCAGATTCTGGCAGACAAACACGGCGATACGGTGTATTTGTTTGAGCGGGAATGCAGCATTCAGCGCCGCCATCAAAAAGTCGTTGAAGAGGCACCATCATCGGTGGTGACGCCTGAATTGCGCCGCGCGATGGGAGAAGATGCCGTGAAAGTAGCCCGGGCGTGCGACTATATCGGTGCCGGAACCGTAGAATTTTTGGTGGATGAACACCTGAATTATTATTTCTTAGAGATGAATACCCGGTTGCAGGTGGAACACCCGGTAACCGAAATGATCAGCGGGGTAGATTTAGTCGAACAACAGATCCGCGTAGCGCGGGGCGAAGCGCTTTCGATCCGGCAGGAAGATTTGAAAATTAATGGCCACGCAATCGAATTGAGGGTATACGCAGAAGATCCTATGGACAATTTTTTGCCCAGCATCGGCAAATTAGAACGCTACCGGCGCCCGACCGGTGACGGCGTCCGGGTAGATGACGGCTACGAAGAGGGCATGGATATTCCAATCTATTACGACCCGATGATCGCCAAATTGGCAACCTGGGGCCCAACCCGGGACGTAGCGATCCGGCGCATGAAAGACGCCATTGCTGCTTATGAAATAAAAGGTCCTGCCACGACCCTGCCATTCGGGTATTTTGTTTGCGGGCACGACGCGTTTATTTCAGGTAACTTTGACACCAATTTTGTAAAGCGCTACTTCACACCGGATTTACTCAAATCCGCCGACGAAGAAACAGCGCAAATAGCCGCAGTGATCGCCTTGAAAGCCTACGAACGGGAAAGCGAACGGCTTAAAATACCGTCCAGCCTGTATTCGAGGTGGCGTAATAAACGGTGATTTTGTTGAGTATTTGAGGATTCGATTTGCAAGAGTCGAATCCTCAAATACTCAACAAATCAAATTCTCAACAACCTATTTCTTCTTTTTCTTTTTCGGATTCACTAACTTCATTTCGCTCACCAAATGCCCGGCGCCAGCATATTTGTCAATGAGGAACAAAACGTAGCGGATGTCTACCATGATGTTGCGGCAGATGGAAGCGTCGTAGTTCAAATCGCTCATGGTGCCCTCCCATACGCGGTCGAAGTTCAGGCCCACTAAATTGCCCCAGGCGTCAACCGCAGGACTTCCCGAGTTGCCGCCGGTGGTGTGGTTGGAACCGATGAAACAAACCGGGAGTTGACCATTTTCAGCGGCATATTGGCCATAATCTTTTGCCGCGTGTAGTTCGCGCAGCCGTTCCGGTACGTCAAATTCGTAGTCGCCGGGCTTGTACTTTTCCATAACTCCTGATAAGTAGGTAACCGGCATATATTTGACCGCATCGCGGGGCTCATAGCTGGCCACTTTGCCATAGGTCACCCGCAGCGTACTATTGGCATCCGGATAGAAGCGCTTGTCTGTAAATACATCCATTTGCGCTTTCATGTATTTGCGCTGCAATTCCTCAATTTTTGCATTCAACTCGTTATAAGGAGCCAACACTGTTTTTTCGTAGTGCTCGACAATGCTGCGACAAAACTGGAAAGCGTAGTCGCCTTCGACGCCAGCCGCAAAATCACCGGTGAAGCCTGATTTCAATAATGTAGGATTGGCCAATAATGATTTTTCGTAAATGGTCTTTGCCAATCCTTCGTAGCTTTTGCCCGCGTAGGTGATTTGATCCATGGCAAATTTAGAAAGGTGCTCCGGCTTCACCTGATTAAAATAAACATCCATCAGCCGGGCAAAAATCTGCTGATCCACTTCTTTGCGGTAATCCTTTTCAAAGCCCTCGATAAACTTATTGATTTGTTCCGTTTGCTTGGGCGTCAATGCATTGCCGCTGTTTTTATAGATGGTCAGAAAGCGCTGCATGGTGTTCACGATTTGGAACAACTCGATGTTGCTCCCCGCTGTAATCTCGGAGATGTATTCCCTCGATTTGGCGTAAGGCTCGATTTGTTTGTACAGCGCTTCCAACTCGGGCAGGATATTACCATAAGCATCTTTCCAGGCGGCATTGGCCATGACGCGTTGCTGGAAAGTTTGCTCGTACTGTCGTTTTTTTGCCAACGCCCCCGTAGCGTGTATACCCTGGCTTTCGCCGATCCATTTTTTCCAGGAGTTGGAAATGCGCGCCTGCTTGGACGCATACTGGATTCTGGCTGCAGGATCAGCACGCATGGCTTCTCCGATGATCTCCAGCGAAATATCCCGTATGCCGATGCGAATGGGATTCAATACGTCTGCCTGCATGGCCACTGCGGCACCGGGAAGGTATTCGTCGGTGCGGCCCGGAAATCCAAAAACCATCGTAAAATCGCCTTCAGAAATGCCATCCATCGAAATCGGCAGAAAATGGCGCGGCTTTAGGGGAACATTTTCCGGCGAATACTCGGCCGGTTTATTGTCCTTGCCTGCGTAGACCCGAAAAAGGGAAAAATCGCCGGTGTGGCGCGGCCAAACCCAGTTGTCTGTATCGGCGCCGAATTTGCCGATGGCATCCGGCGGGGTGCCTACCAAACGGACATCGCGATAGGTCTCCGTGATGAACATAAAATACTGGTTGCCTTTAAAAAATGGCCGGATCATCGCATCTTCGTAGCTTTCTTTTACCGCTGATTTCCGGATGGCGTCTAAGTTTTTATCAATTTGGGATTGCCGGTCGCGGGCACTCATGGTTTCTATGACACCTTTTAGCGCCGCCTCCGTTACCTCCTCGATGCGCACAATAAAGGTTGCGAACAAACCCGGATTGGGAAGCTCGTCTTTCAGGCTTTTCGCCCAAAAGCCATTTTGAAGATAATTGTTTTCCAAGGTGGTGTGCGACTGAATCTGGCCATAACCGCAGTGGTGGTTGGTGAGCAGAAGGCCCTGTCCGGAAATGATTTCCCCTGTACAAAACCCTCCAAAGTGGACAATCGCATCTTTCAAGCTGCCTTTATTAACGCTGTAGATGTCTTCGGCGCTCATCTTCATCCCCATGCCTTTCATCTCGGCTTCATTCAGCTGTTTAAGCAGCAGGGGCAGCCACATACCCTCGCCGGCCCGAACAAACATACTTAGAAATAACAGTCCAAAAATGATTGAAAATCGCTTCATCTTATTGAATTTTTAGTGAATAGGCGTTAAATATAGCCTGTTTGAAAAAAATCATAGCAAGATTGTTTTGCAGATTAACCAAGTTGCTGTATCTTCGGCCTGAAAAGCATGAATACGTTTTTCAAGAAACTAATCATAGGGATGACTTTTGGGCCCTTTGCACATTTCTAATGTCGCAAGGGCTTTTTTTTTGCCCCAATTTTCCTGCGCAAAATCTACTTTACTAACCTAAACCTTTTCCGTTCATCATGTCAAAGTTCCTGCTTCCGATTCTGCTCGGTATCGCGTGTAGCGTTACCATGATTACACCGTCGTTCGCTCAAAAACTTCCTGCTGAAAAACCTGTCGGGGTTGCCGAACTCCCTCCCTGGGCGCAATTGATGTACGACGAACGCCCCAATGTTTGGGATGTTGATCGTGCTTATGCAGCCTGGTTTAGAGAAAATCCTTTTGTTAAAACGGCACACACGCAATATTACAAAAAGTGGAGAAGGCTGGTTGAAAGTCGCATCGGTGCTGACGGATTTGTATCTGAAAGAAACCTTGAGGAGGTTCGCCGGGAACAACGAACCTACCTTGATTTACTCGAACAGCAAAGCCACCTGTCGCGCAATACGCCGGAATGGACCTGCCTCGGGCCTTTTGATACTTACAGCGAAGAAACCCCCAGCCTTCGGGTTTCCTGGCAAGCCAATGTTTATACCATTGACCAATCTCAATCCAACCCGGAAATCGTTTATTGCGGTACGGAAAATGGGGGTGTTTTCAGAAGTAACGACAAAGGGTTGAATTGGGAACCGGCCTCCTTTACCTCGCTAATCGGCACGGTACGGAGTATCAAAGTTCACCCCACAACTCCTGAAACGGTTTATGCAGGTGACGGACGGTTTCTGTACAAAACGGTAGACGGCGGCTTGAACTGGAGTACGATTTACGAGCAAAACAACCTGAATGTCAACGACATTGCCATCAATCCTGCCAATCCGGATATCTTGCTGGTAGCTGCCGATGCGGGCTTGTTTCGTTCTGAAAATGCCGGGCAGACCTGGTCTGCTTTATACACGGCCAAATGCTGGGATCTGGAAATCAAACCCAATGACCCCACTGTGATTTATTTATTGAAAAACAACTCATCTCAAAAGCGCTGCGAATTTTTTAAATCATCCGACTCCGGTGCCAGCTTTTCCATCCGCGAATCGGGGTGGTACACCTCCGATAATACCGCCCGACGCGATGATGGTGCCCGCATGACCGTCACCCCGGCAGACGTAGCTGCAGTTTATGTAGTGCTCGCCGGAGATTCCAAGCCGGGCGATAATGGCTTTATCGGCGTCTTCAGAAGCATGGACGCTGGCGAAACCTGGAACTTACCCAATCCCCCGGTCGGCGGACCTTATACAACGAATCACCCCAATCTGATGACCCTAAACAATACCAACACCCTATATCAGGGTTATTACAACCTTGGAATCGCCGCTGCGCATACCAACGCCAATCAGGTGCTAATCGGCGGCCTCAACCTTTGGCGTACAACAGATGGGGCTCAAACCTTCACGCCGTTGGGTGGTTACCAGGGGAATGTTGGTTGGATTCACCCCGATCAGCAGGAAATTGAAATCAATGGCAATGATATGTGGGTCGCCAATGACGGCGGCATCAACTATTCCACCAACCTTTTCAATACACATGAATCCCGGAAAAACGGCTTGATCGCCTCCGAATTTTGGGGCTTTGGCAGCGGCTGGAACGATGACCTCCTGGTAGGCGGACGATACCACAATGGAAATACGGCCTACCGGAATGGCTTCGAGCAGGGGCAATTCCTCCGGTTGGGCGGAGCAGAAGCGCCAACGGGGTATGTGAATCCCGGCAGTAAGAACATCGCTTATTTTTCCGACATAGACTCCCGCATTGTGCCGAATTCCTTCACGGAACAGGTGCGCCGACTCCCCCAATTGGCGCTTTATCCCAACGAGAGTTACTTCGCGGCGCATTCGGGCGAATTGGAATTTCATCCTTATTGCTATCATGTCATTTATGTTGGCCGGGAAAACAAACTCTGGCGTTCGGACAATGGAGGACAGACATTTTCATTGGTCAAGGCATTTGGCGAAGATCCGGATTTGCCACTCCTGCATTTTGAAATAGCCAGGAGCAACCCCGATGTCATTTATGTTTATCAACGCACTGCTTTCTACGGCGCTACCTTATGGAAAACGAGCGATGGCGGAGCAACCTGGGTATCGAAAACATTCCCTGCCGCCAATTCCCAACGCGCCGGAACCATGGCGTTAAGCGCTGAAGACGAAAATACACTTTGGGTGGCTTTTGGCCATCAAAACAACGATGGTGCCAAAATCTACAAAACCACCAATGGCGGCGATTCTTGGGAAAACTGGACCACACCTTCCCTGAACGGACAAAGCATCCAGGCTATGCTGCACCAGGCTGGCACGGACGGAGGGGTTTATATCGGAACCAACTATACGGTTTTTTACCGCGACAACAGTATGAACGACTGGATTTTGTATAATACGAACCTGCCAACACGTACAGATGCGAATATTTTCCGGCCGTTCTACAAGGAAAACAAACTTCGCTTAGCCACTTACAGCAATGGTCTTTGGGAGTGCGATTTTTCCATACCTTCAGCGCCTTTGGCACAGCCAACGGTGGATAAACTTTTTAGTTCATGCACCCGCGACACCTTTTATTTTGACGATTATTCCATCCTTCAGCACGCCGGAGCAGCCTGGAACTGGAGTTTCCCAGGGGCGGCCTATGTGAGTTCGACTACCACAAGAGCGCCCAAAGTGGTATACAATCAACCCGGCGTTTACGATGTCGCCCTGCAAATTACGGACGGAGCCGGTCAGGTCTCTTCAAAATCCATCCCGCAGATGATCACGGTTACCAATGCCTGCGCACCCGATGGGATTCCGGGATACGCACTTTCGTGCAATGCAGCCGGAGATTATGCTCAAACATTTGATTTTGAGCAATCTACTAATCAATTAACTATCTCCGCGTGGATTAAACCGGAAGGCATCCAACCGGATTACAGTGGCATTGTAATGAACGATGTCATTGCTGGATTCAATTTTAAAAGCGGCAACAACATGTTGGGGTATCATTGGCCAAACGGAGGACAATGGTGGTGGAACAGCAACCTCTTGGTCAGCCCGGATGAATGGTCGCATGTGGCCATGGTCGTTACGCCAGAAAGCGTCACCTTATACTTGAATGGGGTAGGGGCGACCCAAAATATCAGCCTGCCGCCGGCGCTCCTCTCCACGTTTAAATTTGGAAGTTACAACGCCTGGGAAAGCCGCAATCTCAAAGGTTTGATGGATGAAGTAGTCATTTGGAACCGCTCCTTGACACAGGAAGAAATCAGGGAATTGCGACATCTGACTAAAATTCCGGCTGACGACCCGTCGTTGGTTGCGTATTATCAATTCAACGAACCTGATGGCGAGGCGTTAGACCGTTCCGGCGTGCGACACGCCGTATTGACCGGAGGCGCAACACGGGTTACTTCAACCGCACCTTTAGGCCAGGGCGTGAGCAAGCGCTTAGATTTGAACGCGGCTGGCGATTTTGAATTCGAAGGAACCGGATTCGGCATATCTTTTCAAAACGATCTGCCTTCGGGCGAGGTGGTCGCCACCCGCATCAATTTGTCCCCTGATGTATTGCCGGACACCGGTGCCTTCAGCCGATGCTATTGGATACTGAATAATTACGGCGCTAACCCGTTGTTTTCAGAACCTTTGAGCCTCCGGTTTGATCAAATTGGCGCAGTGAGCCAGAGCGATGAAACCGACCCTTCCCGACTGAAGCTTTTTATCCGTGTTGAAAATGGAGAAGGGAATACCTGGCTGGAACAGGCAGCCGCAATTGTAGCCGTTGCCGGCACCGATGGAGCAGCCACCTTCGGGGAAGGGAATGCCGTTGAATTTTTGGGACAGTACCTGATCGGAATTGATACCAGCCAAATTGTATCAGTATCCGAATATGAGGAGCTGTTGCCGGAACCGGCTTTGTTGTTTCCAACCGTTTTAAGCCCCGGTTCAACGCTGAACATCCGAACACAAATTTCCGGAAATTATACCTTTCACCTGCTTGATGCATCCGGTCGCTCAATTTTCAGACAAAAAGACCTCAACGGAACAGTCCGGATCAACCTTCCTTCCGACCTTCAATCGGGCTTTTATGTCTATAGAATGGAGTGGGCCGCATACCTATTTGGCGGAAAATTGATCGTAATCGAAAAATAATCATCTTTTTTCACCCATTTATCTATCTGAAAGGGGGTGTTATTATTCACTTTTAATAAACCTTTATTGTTTTAATTGATTGAAAATCAGTATCAATAATAAAAAAAATGGCATTGTGTATTTTTCACAATGCCATTTTTTTGTCTTTGTTTCAGGAGAGGAATTGTTGAATATTTGTATCATCAAAGAGCAACTAATTAAAAGCAGTTGCAAAATGTCGAAAAAAAGTTTCGGCAACTATCTATCGAGGATATGTTCATGGGATTATAATTTGTTAGTAGTGGGTCGCCCGAAGACTTTGGGCGACTTACTATCTTTGAAAACAAAATGATCTCTACAAAGATAAAGCAGCAAACAAAAAAGGCCAGCTCTGCAAAGCTGGCCTCGATCATGTTCATGGGATTAATGAAAGCACTAAAGTCTGCTGCAAAGTTACGAAATAATCGTTTTCATGCAAGTGTGAAAGCGATTATTTCTTGACCTTTCTCGGGTCACATTGATTTGGATATGTTCATGGGATTATAATTATTGTACCAGGTCGCGTCTTTTCAGGCGCGACTTTTTTTTGCCTTATCCTTTTCTATAAACTATAAACCGCATACAATTAGTATGATACAATACCTGATCCATGCGCTTGACCATGTAGACGCAGGAGCGCTTGACCGCCGTATGGCTGCCCGGCCAGCCCATTTTGAAGGCGCTAAAAAGCTGAAAGCAAATGGAAATTTTATTATTGGCAGCGCGATTTTAGACCGGGAAGGTAAGATGATCGGCTCCAACATGATCGTTCAGTTTGAAACTGAAGATGCTTTTCAGGAATACTTTAAGTCGGAGCCCTACGTATCAAAAGGTGTTTGGGGCGATATCAAAATCTACAAAACCAAGGTAGCTCAGGTGCCATAAGTCCTCGTTACTCTTCATTTTCCAACAAATCAGGGCGTCTTTCCATTGTTCGTTGCAACGCCTGTTCGTAACGCCATTCTTCGATGGCTTTAAAATTGCCTGACGTCAACACTTCTGGCGCCTGCCATCCTCTGAATTCTGCCGGACGCGTATACACCGGGGGTGCCAGCAAATCATCCTGAAAAGAATCGAAGAGGGCAGAGGTTTCATCGCCAAGAACGCCCGGCAGTAATCTCCCTATCGCATCCACCAGCACGGCAGCTGGCAATTCTCCTCCAGAAAGCACATAATCACCAATCGAAATTTCCATCGTTATAAAATGCTCGCGGATCCGTTCGTCAATCCCTTTATAGTGCCCGCAGAGAATCAGCAGGTTTTTTTTCATAGACAACCGGTTGCAGACGGGTTGGTTCAGGCGGTCGCCATCCGGTGTCATGAAGATGATCTCGTCGTACTGGCGCTGGCCTATGAAGTGTTCGATGGCATTCACCACAGGTTCCAGCATCATCACCATGCCCGCGCCCCCGCCAAACTGGTAGTCGTCGAGCTGTTTATGCTTGCCCAGCCCGAACTCGCGCAGACTATGTACATACACTTCAAAAAGCCCTTTTTTCTGTGCGCGTTTCAAGATAGAATGCTGGAAAGGGCTCTCCAACAACTCGGGCATCACACTTAAGATATCAATTCGCATAGCCTTGCCGGTTTCAATGGCCAAAAATAGGAGAAATCATTTGTTAAAAATGCCTTAAAGCCGATCCTTCTTTTCGGAAATAGCGCAGGAATGCCTAATTTGGATCCAGAAATCACAAAATCGTTCCGACTATATTAACGGAACGATGGATGGACAGCGGTTAGTGATGTAACAATCAGCGACTTTTGTTCGTCGCACACAAATCACCTGGCCACAAAGGCCATTAAATTTATCCGACTGATGAAACAAACAATTTCCAGCGCGCAGCCGTGGATTATTTCCGCATTGTGCTTGCTGCTCGGACTTAGTATCGGGCAAATTCAGCGCCAACACAGGCGTATCCACGACTTGGAGCACGCCCGCTTTTCAACCGCCATCATGGCACCGCCACCATCACACCACCACGACATTGCTAAAGAATTATTCCGCGAACGCGAGCAAATGCTCTTAGAAAAAGACAATATGCTCGATGAATTGCACCGCGAAATCGAACGAGCCCGCGAAGAAGCACAACAATAGCCGGATTCTTTACAGCAATCCTTAGGAACGTGTCGTAGCCGAATTCAGGTAACTTATTTACGCCACGTTCCTTACCTTTGGCGCGACCAATCAAAATTGCATGAAGCGAATGGTATTGAAGCCAGGTAAGGATGCTCCTTTGCGCCGTTTTCATCCTTGGGTGTTTTCCGGGGCTGTAGCGTCTAAAGAAGAGGGCATCGTTGACGGCGACACGATTGAAGTGTACAGTAGGGAAGGAAATTACTTAGCAACCGGGCATTATCAGGATAGTAATATTTGTGTGCGGCTTTTTTCATTCCGGCAAACGGATGCCGATCTGGCCTTTTGGGTGGAAAAACTGCGCAATGCCCGCCAATACAGACAGGTAGCAGGGATTACTGGTGCCGCCTCGACGAATTGCTACCGCCTCGTGCATGCGGAAGGCGATGGCTTGCCCGGACTGATCATTGATGTATACGGAAAAACTGCTGTGCTGCAGTGTCATTCCATTGGCATGCACCGAGCCAGTTCCCTCATTGCTCAAGCGTTGCAAGAGGTGTACGGCGACCGTATTGAAGCCATTTATGATAAAAGTACGGAGACGTTGCCTGATCAATATGCTCTGGGCTTGGAGAACGCTTATTTATTTGGAGAAAAACGAGAACAGGTCGTTGAGGAAAACGGACATTTTTTTCAGGTAGACTGGGAAACCGGTCAAAAAACCGGCTTTTTCCTCGATCAGCGAGATAACCGCCGCCTTGTTTCGACCTACGCGTCTGGAAAAACGCTGCTGAACGCCTTTTGTTATAGCGGGGGCTTCAGTGTGTATGCCCTGAAAGCTGGTGCAGCTAAGGTGGATTCCGTAGATTCTTCTAAAAAAGCAATGGAATTAACCGACCGGAATATGGCGCTGAACGGTTTTGCCGGCAGTGTTCACGAAAGCATTACGGATGATGTGATGCATTTCCTGAGGCAGCCAGGAGATGGATACGACCTTGTGATCATTGACCCACCGGCGTTTGCAAAAAATATATCTAAACGCCACCAGGCGGTACAAGGATACAAGCGGCTGAATGCCCTGGCTTTGCAAAAAGTAAAACCCGGAGGTATCTTATTTACTTTTTCCTGTTCCCAGGTTGTGGATAAGCCTTTGTTTTACAATACAATCGTTGCAGCGGCACTGGAAGCGGGCCGCCCGGTTAGGCTCATGCACGACCTCGGACAACCCGCAGACCATCCGGTAAGTTTGTACCACCCGGAAAGCTCTTATTTGAAGGGACTTGCTCTCTATGTTGAATAAAATTACCATGTTAATATTTTTGAGGCATAAAGGCTTAGCGCCAATATGTAATTAAAAAAATGAAAATGATTTCTGCAGTCAATATTACGGTGATAGACCGGGAAGGGGGAGAACACGTTTTGGAAGCGCCAACCGATATCAGTATGAACCTCATGGAGCTTTGCAAAGCTTATGAGTTACCGGTGAAAGGCACTTGCGGCGGCATGGCTTTGTGTTCTACCTGCCACGTTTATGTGTTGAGCGATACCGAGTTGCCTGATATGCAGCTTGCTGAAGAAGAAATGCTCGATCAGGCGTTTTTTGTAGAAAACAATTCCAGGCTGGGTTGCCAGATCAAACTATCCGATTCTTTAGAAGGCTTAGTTGTGAAATTAGCGCCGGAGGCAGCAGAGTAGTGTTTTTAGGTTTAGTTTAGGTGTCGGACACTTTGGAAGTGTCCGACACCTAAACTAAACCTAAAAACGTCGGATATCTACCAGCGCATCAATTTTCGAAAAGCCAAGCAGGTAATCGGTCAGGTGTTTCGCCCAGTACGGACCCAGCGATGTACCTTTAGTTCCCAGGCCGTTAAAGAGATGCAATTGTCGGAAATCGGGATGCGTGCCCAATAATGGCCTGCGATCCTTTACAGTCGGACGAACTGCTGCTTTGTGCGCGGTGACCTCAAACGGCAATTTGAGGGTGGCAGACAGTTGGGCGATTAAAAAATCTTTGCCTGCTTCAGTTGGTTTCTCCTGTTCAAAATGCGGCTCATAAGTAGCACCGATCCAATATTGGCCGCCCGCCATGGGCGCGATGAAGACCTGGTCTTTGAATATTTTTTCAAATCCTGCTTCGGGGATACGCACATGCAGCACTTGGCCCTTGTCTCCGCGCATCGGCAGGTCTTTAAAATAAGGATTGGTTTTCATGCCATAGCCTTCACAAAAAACAATGCCTTTTGCTTTCCATTGCTTATAGGTTACCTGGTCGTCTTGTTCTGTTATGGCTTGGTAATCGAACGGCTCTTCCAGATATGCTCCGGTAGCTTTCAATGCTATGCGGTAGGCGCCAATCAACGCTGGCAGGTTCACTTGTGCGCTGCCTTTTGTTTCTCCAAATGCGTAAAATGGTTGGAGGTGGCGACGATAATTTTCCGGATCAGCCTGTTCAGCTAAGTAAGAGGAGTAGCTCGGCTCCGTGGCTCGCGCAAGCCAGTCGTTTTCTTCTTTGGGGTTGGCCAAAGCCCGCAAAATATTCTTTTCGTGGTAAATATGGATATTGAGCTGGCTTTCAATAGATTGATAAGTTGCTTTTGCAAAAGGCAGTAACGTTTCTATCATCCATGATTTTACAAATCTGCGCCCTGTCACCGGATTAATGATACCTGCCGCGATCTGTGAAGCTGTATTTTCGTTGGGCTGATCAATGACCAAAATGCGCTGTCCCGCCGCCTTGAGGAAATGCGCCAGCAACGTACCGGCCAAACCCTGACCCACGAGGATAAAATCTTTGTCTTCCACAGCTTACAGGGATTGGAGTTCTTGTTGAACGAATTTAGGTAAACTACTGACAATTAAGTCATAAGAATGATCTGTCAGCTCTTTTAAAAACGCAGTACTGAGGCCGTTTTCAAAGAATATGGTATTCCAGTGTTTTTTGCTCATGTGCCAGCCAGGGACGATGTCTTCGTATGCCTCTCGGAGTTCCAGGGCGCGGTCAGGGTCGCATTTCAGGTTCACCCGGAAGGTATCGCTGTCCAACCCCGTGATGGCGAAAATTTTCCCCATCACCTTAAAAACCAGGGTTTCCGGGCCAAAAGGAAAGGTTTCTTCAACACCTTTTTTGGCAAGGCAATAGGATCGGAAGGTTTCGATATTCATGATTTAAATCACTCGTAATCAGACAGTTAACACGATTTGATGCGTTTACTAAACTTTAAAAATTTAGTAAACGTAAAACGTTACTCAACAAAGGTCGCAATTTGCAGTAGGATAGGGGAGAGGTGCCCCTTTTTTTCGGCTAAAAAATCTTGTGTGGTGCGTATTTCTATCCCTATCTTTGCTCGGCTTAGGGCTGGTACGGGGCACTGGTACCGGGCACTGGTACCGGGCAATTGATTAATTGCCCTTACGTTTACGTTTTAAATGCCCTTACGTTTACGTTTTAGAGGTCCTGTAGTTCAAGGGATAGAATAGAAGTTTCCTAAACTTTTGATCCAGGTTCGAGTCCTGGCAGGACCACATGGCTAAAAAACCGCCGCTTGGCTTACAAGATTTTCGGGAAATTATAGAAGGTGGGTATAAATGTGGTCTTATTTTTTCCTATAATTTATATTATGTTAAATAGCCTGGTTCGAAATCAAAGGAAGCCAATCAGCATTCCCCGATTGGCTTCCCGTCACAATTTTATGAGTGGCTACGCTTAGTGTGATACGTAGAGTACTTCTTTGACTGCTTTCATAATCTTCGCCGGATTCGGTAAGTATGCCTCTACGTATGCTGCTGCGTATGGCAGTGATGTATCGGCGGCATTCACACGGGTCACCGGCGCATCTAAGTAATCAAATGCATATTTTTGTACTTCGTACGCGATTTCGGCAGAAACGCCTGCAAATGGCCACGATTCATCAATAACGACCAATCGGTTTGTTTTTTTTACGGAGTTTACGATTGTATGGTGATCCAGCGGACGAATGGTGCGCAGGTCAATAACTTCTGCGGAAATCCCTTCTTTTGCGAGTTCTTCGGCAGCTTTGAGCGTCGGCAACATCATTTTGTTGAAAGAAACCAGCGTGACATCCGAGCCTTCCCGCCGTACTACCGCCTTGCCAATTGGCACAAGGTATTCACCGTCAGGCACTTCGCCTTCGAAGCCATACAAAGCCTCCGATTCCATCATACAAATTGGATCGTCGTCGCGGATAGCAGATTTTAGCAATCCTTTTGCGTCAGCAGGATCAATACAGGAAATAACCTTGAGTCCAGGCGTATTGGCCATCCAGCTTTCAAACATCTGAGAATGCTGCTGAGCCAACTGCCCTGCTGAACCGGACGGCCCCCTGAACACAATCGGGCACCTGTACTGGCCGGCGGACTGCGATAGAGTCTTTGCCGCGTTGTTCACAATTTGATCAAATGCCAGCACGGCAAAGTTCCAGGTCATAAATTCAATGATTGGGCGAAGTCCGTTCATCGCTGCGCCAACCCCGATCCCGGCGAATCCCAGTTCGGCAATCGGCGTATCAATGACGCGCCGTACGCCAAATTCCTCCAGCATCCCTTTACTGACTTTGTAGGCACCATTGTATTCGGCGACCTCCTCTCCCATCAGGAATACCCGGTCATCGCGTCTCATCTCTTCCGACATCGCTTCGCGCAGGGCGTCGCGTAGAGTTATTTTTCTGCTCATGCTTCGTTTAAGTTCTGTTGATGATGTGCAAAATTAGCAACAGTTTAGATTTTTTATACTTAAAGGTGACTTGTAGTGTGTTTCTTTAACAAACCACTCCCCCACTCTACTCAAAATTGTCACTTTTTTGACACGATACAAAAAATGAGTTTATCTTTGCGCCAAATTTTGTTTGCCGGTATAATAAGCTAATCTTAAAAAGCGTTCAACCGGTGTTTGTATCATTTAATAAATAGAATCTTCAATTAAACTCCCATGAAAAGAGTAAAATCTATTGCCCTTCTTGCTGTTACAGTACTCGCTTTCAGCGCTTTAACCTCCTGCAACCGCGGATACGGCTGCCCCAGCAACTTTTCTGTGAACGAAACAGCAGTCAAAGTTGTTCAGCAATCTGTTCAGATTGTCTTAGGAAAATAATGGTAATGATCAATTGGTTGGTTTTGGATCGGGAAGAGCAGCTCGATGAGATTGCTGCGCTCTCGAATGACGTTCCTTGTGTGATTTTTAAGCACAGCACCCGCTGCAACATCAGCGCCGCAGCTAAATATCGCCTTGAGGAGCAATGGGATTTCCCCGTTGAGGCGGTACGTCCTTATTATCTTGATTTGCTGGCACATCGCCGTGTTTCGGATCAAATCGCAACGCGCTTTGATGTGTACCACGAGTCTCCCCAACTACTGCTGATCAAAAACGGAGCATGTATTTGTGAATCCTCACACTTAGACATTAATGCCGACGAAATAAGGGACTGTTTGCCTGAATTGGTTTAAGACGTGCACATGGTTATGGAAAACGCCCTCATTGAAACACAGGATGGCTCCCACTCTTTGTTATCGGGTGCTTTCGGCGTGAGCTATCATTCCCGCTATGGTGCTATTCAGGAGTCTTCACACGTTTTCATTCAAGCCGGCTTACATTGGAAAGCACTGCAATCAAAGCAGCTTAGAATTCTGGAGATTGGGTTCGGCACCGGCCTGAACGCCTATCTCACGCTCCTGGAAGCTCAGCGCTTAGACCTAAAAGTCCAATACGAATCCATTGAAGCTTATCCGATTTCGATTGAACAGGCTACTACGCTCAATTATCCTCAAATCCTTGAACCGGCTGCCCCTACCCTTTTCATGAAATTGCATGCCGCACCCTTTGGTGCAACATCCACCCTAACAGCACATTTTCATTTGCTGAAACAACAAATTTTATTCCATAACATCCAATACGCCGGGGAATTCGATCTGGTTTATTACGATGCTTTTGCCCCGGACGCGCAACCAGAACTTTGGGAAGAACCCATGCTGAAAAAAATATATGAAGCACTAAAACGGGGTGGAATTATGGTTACTTATTGTGCAAAAGGCTACGTCAAACGAAACTTAAAAGCAGTAGGTTTCCAGGTAGAAGCATTACCTGGACCGCCTGGTAAAAGAGAAATGACCCGGTGTTTAAAGTCTTGATAATCTTTTATTTAGATTTAACAAGATTCAATTTTCCGTCTTCTCCATACAGTTCTTTCGACTTCTTGTTGTAGGCCAGTGCAGCTTCTTCGGCTGTAGAAAACATACCGATGTGTACCGATTTCCGGTTGATTGAAATGACAGCGCGGTAGCGGTTGTTTTCTTTGTAGACCCCCGTGTATCCTGCTTTGCTGCTTGTTTTTCGCTTTCTGCTGGCAACCGAACGAGAGCGATACAACAGGTTTTCCAACCTGCAATCAAGTTTATTGCCATTGGCTGCACCGACTAACCGTTTGTCTTTTGTTTTGGTGTCGGCCAGAAATTTTTCGGCAATCATCTTGTGCAGGTAGATCGTCTCTGTTTTGTATCCACCACCGCCTGCTTTTTTCCATGTTTTCTGAAACACGGCACACCCGCTGGAATGGCGGCGAAGGTTGTTGATGAAATCTACTTTTACCAAGTAAGGGTCTGAGGTCAGGTATTCATAGACTTTATCGTCTATGATCACCTCCTCATCGGCGTTTTTAAGTTTGACCTTGTAAAGCACGCTTTTCAGTTTTGTTTTGTTATTGGAATGTATGTGCGAAGGGAGCACAACAGGCCCGACGGCGAATTTAGACAAACAAGCGGCATTTCCAAAGCATCCGTTCCAATCTTTTATCATTTAATACGGCAAAAGCAGCATTTTTTCCAAATAATGATTGGCGAATCAATTAAAACGGCGAAAATGAATTGTTGATGTACGGAAATTACCGCTTTCCGGTATCCCGCCTGAGTTTCTCCCAAAACTCTGCAAAAGAGTCAAATTCAATCCGGTAGTTGAGTCCGCTTCCAATTTGGAGGCGCTTTCCGGCAAGGTCGGGTTGGAGCCGTTGATAAATACGGAGTTTCAATGTTTTGTCCGTGTTCAATACGTATTCAATCACCAGGTCGTTGCCCAGAAAGGCTCCTCCCGGATTATCCGGAGTAATGCGGACGTTGTTACCAAAATCCACATTGCCGCCAAGGTGTACGGAAAGCCGGTCGTTCAGAAAATTTTGTGTAATGCTCACCTGGAATTCTCTTCCACTGTTCACATTGGTGCCCTGGCTCAGGTCGAGTGATTGGTATTGGTTATAGGCAATGTCAAAATTAATGCCCGAAACGACCTTGCTTTCGCCGATCACCTCCGAAAACAACTCCGTAAGCAGCAGGGAAAGTTGATTAGACAGCAATTCGCTCATGGTGCGGTACAGAATTTCACTCCCCTGAAGGGCGATATCCGTAGGTAAAAACTGGCCCGCAATGATGAGGCCGAACACTTGCCGGTTGAGTTCGTTTTGATCCTGTTTCAGCGTCCTGAGCTTGTTTTCAGCGTAAGTCTGCAACTGGCCGGTAAGCGCCGGAAAACTGATGTCGAAGCTAATTAAAGGATGGAGTAATTCCCCTTCGAGCATCAGCGTCAGCGCAACCTGGGTCGCATTGCCCGCTTCCCGCTTCAAATCCTCTGGTGCATTTAACAGATATTCCTGAATCAGATTCGAGACCGAGGCCCGCAAATCTTTGTACTCTGCCTCCAACTTGATCCGTGCGCCGAATGGATCCCCGCTCCAGACAATGGAGCCGCCGCGCTTGATCCGGAAGTCTTTGTTCACTACATTGTACAAAGTAAACAAGTAGCTGCCCCGCTCGATGATGTAATCGCCGTACATCTGGAACCCACCTTCCCGGGGCACCAGTATCCTTAGATTTCCCCGCCCGGCGCCCCTGATGATGTCGCCGGTTTGTTCATCGAAGACCAATTCAATCTGGGCTGCTTCCGTAACCTTGAGTTCCATTTCAAGGTTGAGGGTTGATGCTTTTTTTGAAGGCAACCCTTTGATTGCCATGTTTTTAGAGGCAGCCATCGCCTTCTTTTTTTCTTCCAGTTGTGCGCGTTCCTGTTGCTTGTCTACAAAGCGGATCATGTTCAATTCAGATGCGCTGCTTTCATCAGAAATTGGAATCACAATACGCGTACTGTCTCCTACGCTTGCGTTGACGTAGATGTCCGTTTTTTTAAAAGAGCCGGAGAACCTGATTTTTCCACTTCCAACCGCCTGCCCGTAAAAAACTTCGTTATCGCCTTTTTCGGTATCTAAGCAAAGGAAACGCTTGGTATCTACCGTAGCGGATACCCCCAGCTCTTTCAGGTGGTTATGGGTTAACCCGCCGGTAATTTTTGCCGTATTGTTGAATTTGTCGTACAATACGGTTCCCGTTGCATCGAAAAGATAGTTGCTGACTGTGATGAAACTCCGCTCAAACCGGTAGCGCGTTTTCAGGTAATCAATCGTAATTGCCCCGTTTTTGGCCGTAATCCGCCCGGATATATTCGGGCGTTCCGGCATGCCGTATATTTTAAGGTTAGCATCAATACTGCCGGTCGTTCCGGAAACAGAAGAGCCGATGAAATATTCGGCAATGGCAAGCGGATACCCGGCTACTTCAACAGAAAAATTGAAATAATTGGCCTGCATTTCTTTTTCTCCCAGGCGGTCAGTCGGCCCTGCAAGGTTGTATAAGCCCTCCACAATCATTTGTGAGGTATCTTTGGTCAGGGTCATAAATGCGCTGAGGCGGCTCTTCAAATCGGGACTTTCAGCATCAAAACTCAACTCCCCAAAATCATCGCCGTTGATGCGCATGGTGTCTGCGCTGACCCACAATTTGATGCCCCGCATTTTGAATATGTCCTGAACCTCCGCTTCAATTTCAAACTTGCCGGCAAAATCAAGCGCCTCGTATTTCCAATATTCGTCAATAATAGCGAGGTCAAAATTGGTCATGCCCAGTTTGAGCCCCCGGTTTCCTGCCTTGTCTATTCTGATTTCCCTATCCCGGTCAGACAACCGCAAACCATCCGTATCGAAATACCCCTTTCCAAAGGTGAAGCTATTGCCCGGATTTATGCTCCAGGGGCGCTCAAAAATGAATAGGTTAGACTGCGCAAAATGAACCTCATAACGCAGGCTGTCAACAGGATACATCACGGCGTCAATGCTGAAGTTGTCCCAAAACAGGGAGGTCGCAGAAGCATAGCTGACACCCAGCAAAATGGTGTCGTTTTTCAAAAAACTATTGAGTTCGAGCTTAGGCAGCCGTGTTTTTTCTCCAATCTGCGTATTGCCAATCTCGGTATAAAGGCTGCTGAATCCGCCTTTTCCGTTAAATCTCAAAAACACTTCCTCAAATTTGAAATTCGAGTAGCTCAACTCGGGGAATTGAACGTTCAGGTTGAGGGTATCCGCCTGGCCATTGTAGTTCCCGTAGACGCTGGTATTGCGCAATGTCCCCAGTTTGGGGTCGAGCAGCCAATTTAAACCTTTGCTGTCTGCAATATCAATGTTGAATGCAAATTGGTCTGTTATTGTATTCCCCTTTTGCGAAGAAAGGTTCAGTATATTGGTCAAATGAGGGAAATGTGCAATCAAATAATTTACAAAAGCAGTGTGCAAACGGCTCAACTCAAACCGCCCTTCCACGTTTGCAGACAAGACATCGGAATTGACCACAAATTTTTTGCTCCCATCCTGAAAAGCGGAAGAAACGGCAACGATGGAGTCAATTCTGTAAAGCCCTGAACTGTCATAGGTGATCGTGAAATTGCGGATAACAGCAGTCCCAACCAGATCAGGATTGATGCTCAGGTTTATTTTCCCCGACAGGATCATGTTCTTCTGGGAGAGGTTCAGCTTTTTCAAGTCGAGCTTTTGGACGGAAGCGTCGAAGTCGAATTCCGGGTTTTTACCGGTCAGGTCTACTTCACCATTAAAAGAAAAGTCAATATTGTCGTCCTTGATTGAAAAATCCCCTTTGAAGAAATTCCGGTTCAATTGCCCTTTCAGACTGGCATTCTTATAGTTATATCCTTTGAACAGAAAACTTTGAACTTCCGCTTCCAACGTCGCTTTTGCGGTTTGGGCAGTCAGCCCCACCCCATCCGTAACATTGGCGTTAAAGTTGACTAAGCCGAAGTCCTTATGGTCGCCCATCCACTTTCCCAGGTCAAAATTGGTCAATCCGATTCTCCCGGAATAGGCTGCCCGCGCTCTTCCCGGTTTCAGGTTCATCCGCATGTCCATATCGGCGCTCCCGAGGTCGGTGTTCAATAACCCTTCTGCCACAAAGTCTTTAAAGAAGCCGACGAAAGATCCGGAAAAGTTCAAGCGTCCGAGCCGGTCAAAATTCGCCGGAGGGTCAAATTTAGGGATCAACTGACGTAGGGTACGGACGGTTGTTTTTGCTTCGGTGAGGTAGAGCTGCATTTGCTGCTCGTTTTTCACCGTCAGGTCGTTGAATTTGAAGCTGCCCTTCACAATAGACCCATCAGAAAGCTCAATATTCAGGTTATCGCCTCTCAAGCGATTGATCACCCCCGTAAAATTACCAGTAAGCCTGAGCACTTTATCCTGGTTACTCCGAAAGAAGGTATTGCTTTTCATTTGCGGCGCAAAAACCATGATGTCGCGAATGGCGACTGAAGCATTGTTGAGTCGCAATCCCAGCCGCACCGTGTTGTTGAAATCGTCTTCAAAGTTTTGGTATTGGCCGTAGCGCATCGTCAGGGTATCGCCGATTTCACTGTAAGGCGTGATCAGCTTACAGCCATTGAGGATCAAGCCTTCGGGGGATACACTTGCCTGTTTTGCCGATAATTCATTCAGAATGAACCCACTTTTGTCTCTGAATGCAATCTTCTCAACGCCACCCCTGAATACCTCCCGTTGCATTGAAAAGGTATCAATGCTGATGTCAATATTGAAAACATCGAGGTGTTTATAATCGAGCACATCAGCCGCAGTTGTCTTAACAGGTGCACGGCGGTAGTCGTGAAACGCAAACGATCCGTTAGACAACTGAAATTTGCCCACCCGGATTTCCCAGAAAAGCGTATCGGAAGGATCCGGAATTTTGCTGACGGTCAGGATGCGTTGGGCTGGCCGGGCTAAAGATTCTATGCGGATATCAGGCTCTGAAAGTTCTACCAACTGCGCAAAGAGTTGTTTCCCTGGCAGATCCATTTTCCGGATGTGGACGATTCCTTTTTTGAGGGACACGACTATTCGTTTCCCTTTTGCAAGGTTATCATCCAGAAAGGAGACGTCCTCAAGTTCAACCGTCTGAAGTTCAAGGCGGAAGGGTTTGCTTTTCTTTTTAGGCGTCGTTTTGGGTGGGAAAAGTCGGTCAATGATATAGTCAAGGTTACTTTTAGCCTCCCCCGGATTCCGGTGAATGTTGAGTTGAGCCTTCCGGAGATTTAATCCTTCTACAACCAGACCTTTGCGGATCAAAACGAAGGGATTCAAATTGAAATTCACCTTCATTTCCTGTACTTCCAGCAGGGTATCTGCATTTTGGTCTTCCACATAGACATTGCGCAGGGTGAGCCGGTCAAAAAATGCGAAATAGAAATATTCAATTTCCACGCGGTTACCGGTAACCTCTTCAGCCGCTTTTTCTACCCGATCAACAGCCCAGTTTTGAACAGCAGGGATCTGAAAGACAAAGTTGAGGAGGATAAATATAAAGATCACCCATACCAGCAGATGCAGGAGGAAGCGCCAAATAGCAGCGGCGAGCGACCTACCTGGCGGTAGCACCTGTGGATCAGACGGCGTTGATGAATTAGAATTTATTTCCTCCATTGTACATTCCCCTTTAAGACACCGAAATGTCATCGGAGGATTAAACCAAAAATTACTTTAACACAGTTTTATGTCGGTTCACTTGTTTTTGTAGACGACTCCGTTTTTCATAACGATGCGGACGTTGAGCATCGTTTCAATTTTGACCAAAGGATCGCCTTCAAGAGCAACAATATCGGCAATTTTTTTGGCTTCAGTGGTGCCAAGTTTATCATTCATCCCAATGAGCATGGAAGTCGGCACCGTAGCAAACAAAATCGCTTCTATGGCCGGCATTCCGGCTTCCACCATGTAATTTTGCATGTTCTCCTAAACTTATAGCACATGTAGGGCATTTTATTGGTCTTTGAACTTACTTTCGCCAAAATTATAAGAAATTCCTAAACCACCCGAGATGCACATACATCGCATACCTTTTCAACAAATTCCCCAATTTTCAAATAAAGATATTGCTTATGCCTCGGGTAACCCAGCCCTTCGCCCTTTTTATCAATATGATGTTTCAATAGAAGCGTTCGGGCAGGTTATTGAAGACAAAAAGAAAGCGCACACTGACCGGCAACTTTTAGTCAGCGTGCTGCAGGAACAATATGCTCATTATGATGCAGGAGTGCTTACCCTGGCAAATATTGACGCTTTGGGGGATGACCGAACCTTTACCGTGACAACGGCGCACCAACCCTGCCTGCTGACGGGGCCTTTGTATTTCATCTACAAATGTTTTTCCACCATTAACCTCGCTGAATCGCTGAATCAGGTCTATCCTGCGTATCGGTTTGTGCCGGTTTTTGTGTTGGGAAGCGAAGACCATGACTTTGAAGAAATCAACCACATCCAACTTTTTGGCAAAAAACTGCAATGGGAAAATGCGGAAAGTGGCCCATGTGGGAAAATGAATACGAATAGCTTGCAACCACTTATGGAGTCGTTGTCGTCCATACTGGGAACTTCGGAAAATGCGCAGGAAATCCTGGAGTTGATCCAGCAAGCCTACACTGCTCACGATACCTTTGGCACCGCTACGGTGCATTTAGTGGGTAAACTGTTCAGCGAATACGGTTTGATTGTACTGGATATGAACCACCTGGCCTTCAAACGCAAATTTGAACCCTTGATGCGCCGGGAATTGCTGGAGCAAGCCTCCCGCGGACTTATAGAAGCCGCTGCCGCCGGGCTGGAAGCTGCCGGTTTTTCAGGCCAGGCTCATGCACGAGACATCAACCTTTTTTACATGCGGGATCAATTGCGGGAACGCATTATACAGGAAGGTGAGGTTTATAGCGTGCTCAATACCGATTATTCCTTTAACCAAGAACAAATTCTGGAAGAACTGGCACAGCACCCCGACCGCTTTAGCCCAAACGTCATCATGAGGCCCCTGTATCAGGAATATATTTTACCCAATTTGGCTTATGTAGGCGGAGGTGGCGAAATTGCCTACTGGCTGGAACGCAAAGCACAGTTTGCGCATTTTGGCATCAATTTCCCTATGCTGGTTCGTCGCAACTCCGTTTGCTGGATAGACAAAAACACCGGAAAGCGCTTAGATAAGCTCGGCCTGCGCATCGAAGACCTGCTGGAAGATACGGAAAGCGTCATTCGCCGGTATGTTCAGGGGCATACCGCCGCCGAGTTGAGCTTGGAGGAGGAAAAAACGGCTTTGGAAAGCGTTTTTCACAGCATTGGCCAGAAAGCTTTAAAAATTGACGCTACGCTGGAAAAAGCCGTACTTGCAGAAGCCGCCAAACAAATTAAGGGCCTGGAGCAATTAGAAGATCGCCTGCTCCGTGCGGAAAAACAGCGCCACGAAGTTGAAATCAACCAACTTCGTGCACTCCGTGAAAAGCTTTTTCCAGGCAACGGCCTCCAAGAGCGGCACGACAACCTCCTACCCTACTTCCTGGCTTATGGCTGGGATTTTTTCAAGACGCTAAAAGAACACTTGCATCCGCTCGACCCCGGGCTTGTTGTGATTTCAGAATAGGTTCAGCGCGTTTCTATTTTGGCAAGCACAATTGCATGCTTAGGGTAGTTTTTGTTTTCTATTAAAGAAAATTCTACCTGAGTAAATTTCATCTTAGCTAAAAACACACTTTGTTTTTTTAACCTGAAATTTTTTGTTTATTAATAAATAAGCATTATTTTTGCAACAGGTTGAAAATCATGATAAGATGAAAAAGCAATCCACACAACGACAGCACAATTTTCCGGACGCGGATTTGTACCTTCAATGCATCGAACGCATCAAGTATGCCCAACGGGATGCTGCTCAGTTTGCGCAATACGGGTATGGTGCAGACCGGATCAAAGCATTCCAGGGGCTGTGCCGGAAATTTCACGCATTGCCCGACGACGATGAACTGGTGGGCGATCAAATGATTGTCACGGATAAAAAATACGACGCTGCCGAAAAGCTGAAGACCGCCATCCGCAGTGTAATGACGCGTGTGGCCATGCGATACAGCAACCGAAGCGGGCGTTACCGCAAATTCGGCACAGCCAAAATGAATGATATGACCGATGCCCAATTGTTGTTTTGCGGGAGAAGGGTGGCCCGGGTGGCCCGGCAGCAGCTCGACTTTCTGGCGGATACCGGCATCAATGAACAACTGATTCATCGGGTTACGGAAGCCTGCCGGGAGTTTGAAAACGCGTTGAATATTCAGCAGGACAAAGTGGCCGACCGTGATATTGCGGTAGAAACCCGCATTGAGCAGGGCAATAAGCTGTATCAGGAGCTCATTGTGCTGTGCGAAATTGGAAAAGACATCTGGGTGGAAAAAGACCCGGTGAAGTATGAAAACTACACGGTGTACGAAAGTAATAACGATCAAAAATTAGCGAGAAAAGCGCGTTTGATGGAAGAATCTGTAAAAGAGGATGAGGAGGCTGTCTCATAAACGGTTTTGTAGTTTGCGCTAAAAAAGGGATGCCTGGTAGGAATTGGTTGATGGCAGGAAATCTTGGTTTAAATCTTTCTCACTCAAAAAATGTTTAAATTGCAAAAACGGATCGAACCACCAAATTTCAGGATTATGCCGCTCATGGGGTTCCAGAATACTGGATCATTGACCCCAACAACCAACCAGTTGGACAATACTGGTTGCAATCCATCCCCGCTAAGCAATACGCTTTGGTTGCAAAATGGAGCGTCCTTGATCAGATTACCGCTCAGGCGGTTGCGGGTTTTTCTATCCCCGTTGCGGCTATTTTTGACCGCGACGCTTGTTCCCTTGCCTTAAAATCGCTGTTAACAAAATAGCCAATCCAACCAAACGTTCTTTTTCCGGCTCTTTATCGGCAAACACAATCAACAGAATGATTCATTCCATGTTCAAATTTTTCTTCTTTTTTATTTTCTCAATCACCAGTTCCGGTATTGCTTTGACCCAAACATTTTCGTCCTGGGTTCCAACCAACAGCTACGATGGCCGTTTTCAGGTCTTGTCGCCTGGTCTGATGATCGAAAAAACAGACAGTATTGAAACACCGCTTGGGAAATTGGCCTACCGGGTTCATTTTTACCAGCCGGAAGACAAAACAGCCGATAACCTGCTTTACATGATCAGTTGGTGCGACTACCCGGAAGGCAGCATTCACGCTGACTCCGTGGAAATGCTCGAAGAATTCTTCAATGCCACGATGGAAAGTGCAGCCTTCAGCGTGAAAGGAAGCGTAGTTTATTCCGATGCCTATAAAATGGAGGAGTACCCGGGTCGCATTTGGCGCATAGACTATTTAGATGGAAATGCCATCATCAAAACCCGCGCTTTTGTGGTTGGCAGCCGGTATTATGCTCTCCAAACGGTTTCCCGCAAGGAGCGGCATCTCAATATTTTGGGAGAAAAGTTTTTTGACAGCTTTCGGCTTATTGAAAGCGGGAAGCAAAAGAATAGCGCCTCCAAACGCAAAAAATCAGGCTCACAGTAAAAACCTGCCGCTTTAGGGCGGCGAGATGTCGCCTTCAATAGCGTCTGACTTTTTAGTCCCGTGTCTGGACTTTAGCCTTCTTTTTCCCGATCATAATCCACCTGATGAAACCAAACCGGGTTTTTATCATCCGGCCAGCCATTATAGTTGATGGTGATCTCTTCGCCTGCTTCAATGGGCTTAAGACTATAGATATCAATAGTTTGTTGCTCGTAATCGAATACGTACTCGGCGTTTGGTTCGTAGCTGTGGTTGTAGAGTGACCCAAACCCCAAAGCAATGGCGCATTGTTTCTCCTTCTGGCCCCAAAGGAAATAATAGTCGTGCAAATTGGTTCGGTGGATCACCGGCAGGTCTGCTTCCGGCAGCACAATGGCCGGACAAACCTCAATCAGCACCCCTTCGTCTATGGGTTCGTAAGTAAACACCCCCCTTCCCCCGATGGGACTGGAAGAAAAATATACGGAAGGCAGTCGTTGAGCCATTTTTGTGAAGCAAAAATCAGTCGAATTGATGGATTACCTGGGTGATGATGTCACAGCATTCGTGCAGTTGCGCTTCCGTCATCACTAAAGGAGGCGCAAAGCGGATGATGTTGCCGTGGGTTGGCTTGGCCAACAAGCCATTTTCGGCCAGCTTCAGGCAGATATTCCAGCCCATTTCGCCTTCTTCTTCCTCATCAACGACAATGGCATTTAACAACCCTTTGCCCCTCACTAAGGTAACCAGGTTCGTTTTGTCAACAACGTCTTCCTGCATCCGGCGGCGGAATAGCTTGCCAAGGTATTCTGCATTATCTGCCAATTGTTCGTCTTTGATTACTTCAAGCGCTTCCATGGCAACCGCACAGGCTAAGGGATTACCGCCATACGTAGAGCCGTGCTGGCCCGGTCGGATGGTTAGCATAATTTCATCATTGGCAAGCACCGCCGAAACAGGCAAGATGCCTCCCGAAAGCGCTTTGCCGAGCACGAGAATATCCGGGCGGAAGCCTTCGTAGTCGCAGCACAGCAACTTGCCGGTTCGTGCAAGGCCGGTTTGTACTTCATCTGCAATAAAAAGCACCCGGTTTTTTTTGCACAGTTCGTAAGCTGAACGGAGATAACCTTCGTCGGGCACCACAACCCCCGCTTCTCCCTGGATTGGTTCCACCATAAACCCGGCTACGGTTGGGTCTTGCAGGGCTATTTCAAGCGCCTTCAGGTCGTTATAGGGAATAACGAGATAACCAGGCATATAAGGGCCAAAATTACCGGTGCTGCCCGGATCAGTAGAAGAAGAAATGGCCGCCAAGGTGCGCCCCCAGAAATTACCGGAAGCAAAAATGATTTTAGCCTGGTTGGCGGGAATGCCTTTGACTTCGTAGCCCCATTTGCGGCAAAGCTTAATTGCCGTTTCTCCGCCTTCAACCCCTGTATTCATAGGCAATACGCGGTCATAGCCGAAATACTCCGTAATATATTGTTCAAAACGCCCAAGCACGTCGTTGTAGAATGCACGGGAGGTAAGCGTTAATTTTTGCGCCTGCTCGGTAAGGGCATTCACGATACGCGGATGGCAATGCCCTTGATTGACGGCAGAATAGGCTGACAAAAAATCAAAATAATGTTTGCCTTCCGTATCCCAAACATGAACGCCTTCTCCTCTTGACAACACAACAGGGATCGGATGGTAGTTATGGGCACCATAGCGATCTTCCAGGTCAATGAGTTCTTGTGAGGAAAATACCATTTCCTGTACCATAACGCTTGATTTTATTTGGTAAAATATTACAACTCGTTTGAATTTATCACCTCTACCCCACCCGACCGCATATCTGCAATGGCTTGTTCAACATCGCCGGCGTTGAGATTAACACCCCTGCATCCGTCTTCAATCAAATAGGTTTTGAACCCCAAAGCAACGGCGTCCAAGGCCGTAAATTTAACACAATAATCGGTGGCTAAGCCCATGACGTATACGGAATCCACTCCTTTTTCTTTCAAAAAGTCGCCCATACCGGTAGCCTTTCGGTGGCCATTATCGTAAAAACCGCTATAACTGTCAATTTCCGGATCGGTGCCTTTCACAAAGACTTTCCCTATTTTTTCCGCATGGAGTGCCTGGACAAACTCTGCGCCAAAACTCTCCTGAACACAGTGGATGGGCCACAAAACCTGCGGCAGGCCATTGAGGTCAATGACCTGACCCGGCTTGCGCCAGGGGTGATTTGCCGCAAAACTGCCGTGGTTTGCCGGGTGCCAGTCCTGCGTAGCTACGACCAGATCAAACCGGTCAATCAACGCATTCGCAACAGGAACTACCCGATCCCCTTCCGGAACTTCCAAGTGACCACCCGGACAAAAGTCGTTTTGAATATCTACGAGTATCAGCGCTTTCATGATTGTATTATTCCTGAAGCAATAAACCATCTTTCATTTCCAACCGGCGGTCGCTCATGGTGGCCAATTCTTCGTTGTGGGTCACAATGACGAACGTTTGGTTAAAGTCTTTTCGGAGGTTGAATAGCAACTGGTGCAGTTCCTGTGAAGAAGCAGAATCCAGATTTCCCGAAGGCTCATCGGCAAAAACCACGCCTGGGCGGTTCATCAGGGCACGCGCTACTGCTACCCTTTGCTGTTCTCCACCGGAAAGTTGGGTAGGCTTATGGGTTAACCTTTCAGAAAGCCCCAGGTAGTCCAGTAACTCTTTGGCACGTTTTTCAGCAACTGTTTCTGATTGGCGTTGGATGTATGCCGGGATGCATACGTTTTCCAGTGCTGTAAATTCCGGAAGCAGGTGGTGAAACTGAAATACGAAGCCAATATTTGCATTGCGAAAAGCAGCCAACCGCTTGGCATTCAATTGAAATACCGCTTCCCCGTTAATCTTCAATTCCCCTTTGGTTGCGGTGTCCAGCGTTCCCAGGATATGGAGCAGGGTACTTTTACCAGCACCGGATTTTCCAACGATGGAAACGATTTCTCCTTTCCCGATTTTCAGATCAACCCCTTTCAGCACATGCAATGAACCGAACGATTTGTAGATGCTCTTTGCCTCAATCACAGTGATTCTTTGTTGTTTGTATGAAGGAACAAAGGTAGCTAATGTAAACCGCAAAACCCAAGAGCTTGCATAGGATTCCGTCAAAAAGCAGGATCCAAAAAAAAGAGCGCAGGCAAAACTGCCCCGCTCTCGTAAGAAATCACCCGACTGTTATTATGAAGGATAAAAAAGACAATGTTAAGGTTCTCTTAAAAACCGACGCTAAGATAACGTAGTTTTAACAATTAGAACAAATAAAATTGGTATAAAAATTTTTATTTCTCCCTTATACTACAAAGTAGAGGGGCTTTTGTTCAAGATTTTCCCAAATAAAGACCTGAATTATAGCGAAAAGAGCAAATTAATCAGAGGGGTTCCAAATAAGCAACTATTTGCTGTTTACCCCTGCCCTTTAATAAAGCTGCCACTGATTTTTGCGCCTTGCTTAGTCCGGATTACCACGAAATAAAAACCGACCGGCAGATGCCCTGTTTCGATGAGGAAGCCGCCTGTTCTATCCGTTGCGCGTACCGGGCAGGTTTGCCCCTGAAGGTTGAAAACCTGTACATTCAACAGATTTCCAGCATTTTGAATGAATAAATATTGTGAGACGGGATTGGGATAGAAAGACAACGGCTGCGCGTAAACCACCTGCCCTCCTACCGTAAAATTGCAGTAAACCTGAAACAAATACAGCAGAGTGTCTCCGCCATTGTTAATTTGCACTTTGACATAATCCAGCCCCTCAAAGCCAGGGTTGGGCCGGTAAAATACACCTGCACCGTCCGTGGGTTCAAGTATTATTCTGGATTCGCCGTTTTGTGCTTCCTGGATGATTTCCGGGGCCCACCAACCGCTTAGGTTCCCAACATACACCGAGTCGTTGCAAGCCAATGCTGTTGGATAGACCGGATCTATGTTTTCAGGGCAGGTCATTTCAAAAACGTAGATGCCTGTATCACAAGTGATTTGCGTTGCATGCGCGCAATTAATGATCACGGTGTCCCTGCTTGCTACACAAGGCGGCGATGTATACTTCAGCAAGTTGGCCGGAATAAAATCGCCCAGCAAAATGGCGTGGCCAAGCGCGGGATGCTGAACAATTTCTGCAACATTCCAGGAAGGGTAACCTAAGTTACCGATGTAGGCGGTATCTCCACAGGTGAGTTGGTGGACTTCGGTAAAGGTCTGAGCAGTGATGGAATTCCAGAATGATCCAACAAAACAGAGGGCGAGTAGTGTTTTTTTCATACGAAAGATGTTTTATAAGGAAGACACCTGTGAAGTGTGTTTCGTTGGCTGGATCATCCTAAAGAGACTGTCTCATAAGAAGCAAGAGGCAAATTTGCCAAACCTGTTCACGGAATCCTATTTTCCCCTTGCCAACTTGCACTTTGCCTTTTGAGACAGCCTCTAAGGTTTGTAACACCTAATTATTGCTTTACAAATCGCCTCACCAACACCGTTTCCGCCGAACGGCAACTCAACCAATACACGCCGGCGGGCAACGCCGAAATGTCTATGCGTTCCTGAAAATCGCCGGATTGGCCATTCAACGGTATTCGTCGGAGCACCTGGCCAGAAGCTCCAGTCAGGCTAATTTCTGACATTCCAGCACCAAAATTCCGGCCATTTACCTGCAAGACCTCACTCACCGGGTTGGGAAATAACGAGATAGAGGGCAATTCCTTTACCGGATTTTCCGTATCCACGATGAGCTGGCACAGGGTATCTGAGCCACAAGCGTTGGAGGCGATCAAACACACTTCAAAACTGCCGAGAATGCTATAAGTATATAGCGGATTTTGTTCGGCAGAAGTGCCCCCATCGCCGAAATCCCAAAGCCAGGAAGTCGGGCTGTTAATGGAAGCGTCCAAAAACAACCGGGTAAATGCCGTTAAATCGGATACGGAAAAAGCGGCTTCCGGTTCAACACAGGAAATCGTTATTGTGCCGCAATGTTGCAGGCTGCCGCAGTCGTTGGCTGCTTTGAGGCAGACCAGATAGGTACCCGGAGCATCATAAGTATGCTGTGGATTTTGCTCAATTGACATGTCGCCGTCGCCAAAATCCCAAGTCCAGTCAGTAGGATCACCATTGCTTACATCGTTAAAGGCAACCGTCAGACCATCAATCACAAAAGAAAAACCAGGGGAAGGAGCATTGCAATTTATGGTAATCAATTCGCAGCGCTGGGTATTGCCACAGATGCTGGAAACATTCAAACAAACCACGTAGCTGTTGGCTTGTATATAAGTATGCTGCGGGTTTTGTTCCGTCGAGGTATTGCCATCGCCAAAATTCCAGCTCCAGGAAGTCGGTTCATTCAAAGAAACATCAAAGAAGCTGATTTCCAATCCATTGGGATTAAAATCAAAATCGGCTTGCGGAGCAATACAACTAATCGTAACCACCGTGCAGGATTGATCTGTTCCACATAGGCTGATTGCCGTAAGGCACACCTGGTAGGTGCCCGGCGCGGCGTAGGCATGCTGGGGGTTTTGGGAAGAAGCCGTGCTACCGTCACCAAACGTCCATTGCCAAATCAACGGGTTGTTGGTAGAAATATTCTGGAATTGTACTTGCAGTTCATCCGACTGAAAAGAGAAAACGGCATTCGGCGCCGCGCAGGCGACGGCGATGCTCTGGCATGTTTGGCTGCTGCCGCAGATGCTGGTTGTAGTCAGGCAAACCTGATAGGTGCCCGGCAAGGCATACGTGTGCGCCGGGAATTGCTGGGTAGACGTGGCACCATCCCCAAAACTCCACTGCCACTGCGTAGGCTGGTTCGTCGTGGCATCCAAAAAATTGACCTGTAACTCGTTGGCGCTGACCTGAAAGGCTGACTGTGACGGCGCACAGGCGACGGTCAGCGATTGGCAACTTTGCGTGCTTCCGCAGACGCTGACCGCAGTCAGACAAACCTGGTACGTGCCGGGGAGTCCGTAGGTGTGCGCTGGAAATTGCTGGGTAGCCGTTGCCCCATCCCCGAAGGTCCACAACCACTGCGTCGGTTGATTCAAAGATTGATCCAAAAAGTTGTACTGGAGGCCATTTTGCACAAAATTGAAATTGGCCTGGGGCGCCGCGCAACTGACCGTTACCTGCACGCATTGCTGGGTCGTTCCGCAAAGGCTGGTTGCTGTTAGACAAACCTGGTAGCTGCCCGGCAAAGCATAGCTGTGTTGTGGGTTTTGCAAACTTGAAGTGCCACCGTCACCAAAAGTCCACAACCACTGGGTCGGATCGTTGGCAGACTGGTCTGAAAAATTATTGAGCAACCCGGTTTGCTGAAAGCTGAAACCGGCTACCGGTGCCGCGCAGGTTACGGTCACTTGTTCGCAGTGCAGGTCGGTTCCACAAACACTACTTGCCGTCAGACAAACTTCGTAGACGCCCGGCGCTGCGTAGGTATGCTGAGGGTTTTGTTGCGAAGCGAAACCGCCGTCACCAAAAGTCCATTGCCACTGGGTGGGTTGATTGATCGTTTGATCCTGAAAAGTAAACTGCAACCCGGTTTGTTGCAACGCAAAGTCTGCCAATGGTGCTGCGCAGGTGAGGGTGAGCGAACTGCAGGTTTGCGTAAGGCCGCAAATACTGATGGCATCGAGGCAAACCTGATAAGTGCCCGGTTGAGCGTAAGTATGCTGAGGATTTTGGTTGTTAGACGTGTTGCCGTCGCTAAAACTCCAGAACCATTGGGTTGCACCGTTGGTGGACGCATCTTGAAAAGTCACGCTCAATTGGTTGGACGTCTGGGTAAAAGCCGCCTGTGGCGCGCTGCAACTAACTACTAAGGTTTCGCAAACCTGAGAAGATCCGCAATTGCTCGTCGTTGTCAGGCAAACCTCGAAACTCCCGGGAAACAGAAAAACATGTTGAGGGTTCTGGAGGTTAGAATTAACGCCGTCGCCAAACGACCATTCCCATTGGGTAGGACTGTTCACAGACTGATCTGCAAACGAAACGCTCAGTTGGCTAAGGGTAAATGCAAAATCAGCCTGCGGCGCCGGACAAGTCACCGTCAGGGTTTGGCAGGTCTGGGAATTGCCACACACGCCGCTGACCATCAGGCATACCTGGAAATCACCCGGTCCCGTATAGGCATGCGTTGGGTTCGGCTGTGTGGAGGTTCCTCCATCTCCAAACGTCCAGCTATACGTATCTACCCCAGCAGAAGGCTGGGACGTAAAGACGTGGGTTAACCCAATCCCCTGTGTAACAGAAGAGAACGTAGCCTGAGGCGCAGCACAAGTCACCATGATCATCTGGCAAACGGATACCGTCCCGCATGGGCCATCTGCAATCAGGCAAACGTTGTAGGCACCCGGAAGGGCAAAGGTATGGATTGGATTTTGTGCTGTCGAAGTGCTGTTGTCTCCAAACGTCCAGGAATAGGAAGTGATGTTAAAATTGGCATTGCCGCTAAAAACAACCGAAAGATTATTGGGGGTATAGGAGAATCCGGCTTCAATGCTGGTACAGGCCACCGTAATCATCTCACAAATCTGTGAAGTTCCACAATTGTTGCTGGCTTCAAAACAAATCTGGTAGATGCCTGGCGTTGGAAAAGTATGCTGCGGATTTTGCTCCGTCGAGGTTGTGCCATCGCCAAAGTCCCAGTGCCATTCGTTAGGCCCGCCAAAGGTTTGGTCGTCAAAAGCGACCATCAAACCATCGGCGGCGTCCGAAAAACCGGCAATCAAAGGCTGGCAGTTTACATTGACCGTTTTGCAAATCTGGCCGCTTCCGCAAATACCACTCACCTGTAGGCATACCAAATACAAGCCGGGTTCTGCATATTCGTGTACCGGGTTGGGCAGGATAGAAGTGGCTCCATCCCCAAAATTCCACAGCCATTGATTGGCACCTATGGTGCTTTCATCGGCAAAAGTTGCCACATTGTCGTTACTGATCAGCGACTGGAAGTTGAGCGTTGGCGAACAAAAGCTTGCTTCTTCAACTTCAAGCGTTGAATTAATGGTCGGATTTACCACTTTATCCACCACACCTGAAGGCCATCGCACAACCAAACTATCAATAAATCCGGCCTGCCCCAGACCAAAGTGTTTGGTCATCGAGGTCTGGATTCCATAGCTTTCCCCGCTGCGTACTTCTCGGATTTGTTTCCCCCAGGGACCATATACTTCCAACCGAGCGCCAATGCCGTTGATGTTGGATACGACCCCGCGAAGGCGTACTTTGAAGTGGTTATTGCTGGTATTGTTGTTGATAAACAGCTTATCTGGGGTAGTCCCGTGGTTGTTATAGCCATTCCCGAAACCTGCAATGACATCAATATGGCCATCGTTATCCAGGTCGCCGGTTGATGCGGTATGAATGCGAACAAATGTTGGAAATGCATTGGGTTGATTCGTAAAAGTCTGGTCGCCATTATTCCGAAAAAGACAATGGTTGTTTCCCAGAGAAGTAAAAAGAAGGTCTACAAAGCCATCATTATCAAAGTCTTCAAACTTTGTCTGAAGCCCTGCTCCGGCTGCTGCAAGGGCTGCAGTCATGCCGCTTTGAGCAGTAATTTCAATAAAAGTTCCGAAATTATTGTTGACGTATAACTTGCTGGTTCCGTCGTGGGTAATGATAAAACAATCGAGGTCGCCATCGTTATCAATGTCGGCAAAATCAGCGGCCCAGGACTGTGCGAGCGGTCTCAGCCCAGCCTGCTGCGCGACTTCTGTGAAGTTTCCAAACCCGTCATTTTTAAACAACAAATTTAATCGCCGGCCATCCAATGGATTCGTGACCCCGAGGCGGCATTTAGAAATGTACAGATCTAAGTGGCCATCGTTGTTGTAATCCAGCCAGACCGAGCCATAATTGCCAGAGTTGTCAGATGGCACGGTTGATTTAGGGTAGATCAGCGAAGTATCTGCGACATAATTGCCGCTTCCGGTATTGCGAAAAGCAAGGCTGATGCCATCGTCGTTGCAGGCAAAAAGGTCAATCAAGCCGTCGTTGTTGATGTCGGCAAAATTGGAACCTTGCAAAAAAATCGGCAGGCCGCTAATCGTAGTCAGGGTGTAGTTGGTGCCGGAAGCGTTGGCTTTCAATAACTTGAGGCCATTGTAAGCGCCTCCGGAAAAAACATCGTTGTAGCCATTTCGATCCACATCGGCAATACAAAGACTCCACTGGTTTCCCAATAATTGCCCGTAAGTGAACCCGGTAAAGCCGCCAAATGCCTGGTAGTCTATCCGCAGCGTCTGGCTCTGGTCAAGGCGAATGATGTCGTCAAGTCCATCTCCGTTCATATCCGAAACCCCTATGGGGGCACCGCTTGAAGTGGACTGATAAAAAAGCCAGGGAGATTGGTCAGAAAAACTGAATTGGGCGTAAGCGAACCTGCAACAGAAGGTCGCAAAGAGTAAAAGTTGCCATTTCATAGAGATCACAATTGTTTGAAGAAATCGGTACGGGAAAATGATCTGATAAAGATAGGCAAACTTTGAATCGGATGGCAGAGCTTCGTGATATTATCTGTATGAGCGGATATTGTTGCGTAGAAACAGCTATTGCTATATAAAAAATTTTGTTTCCACGACATCTTTTTTTGACAAAATCTTGACAAAGTGTATAGAATATTACTACCTTTCGGTCAAGATTTTGGAATCAATCGGCACAGAACTGACTTAAAAGCATCAAGAATAACATCAGAGAGAGCGCGTTTAGAGGGCCCCATTACCGTAAGGCAGTGGGGCTTACTTTTTGCAGGTCTTTTTTAATATAAAATCAGGTACTTACAAAGCTGCAATCACATTTGCAGAAATGCGCGCTTCGATCTCCTCCGTACCGGTTTTTTGAAATGATTTTCCGGTAATGCGTTCATAAAGCTCAATGTAGCGTTCCGATATTTCTTTCACAAAAGCATCCGGCATCACGGGCATGAGTTGATTTTCCAGCCCCATGAACCCGTGGGCCATCAACCACTCCCGCACAAATTCTTTGGAAAGCTGCTGTTGGCGCTCACCTTTTGCTTGCCGTTCTTCGTAACCCTCCGCATAAAAATAGCGGGAGCTGTCTGGCGTATGGATCTCATCTATGACATAAACAAGCCCGTCTTTTTTCCCAAACTCGTATTTTGTATCCACCAAAAGCAAGCCTCTTTCTTCGGCCATTGCCGAACCGCGTGCAAACAGGCGGTGCGTGTAATCTTCAAGCACCGCGTAATCTTCGGCGCTCACCAACCCGCGTGCAAGGATTTCTGCTTTGGAAATATCGGCGTCGTGTCCTTCATCCGCTTTTGTAGTCGGGGTAATCAAGGGTTCGGGAAAGCGGTCATTTTCCTGCATCCCATCCGGCATCAATACACCGCAAAGATTGCGTTCGCCAGTCTGATAAACTCGCCAGGCATGCCCGGCTAAGTAACCCCTAATGACCATTTCCACCCTAAATGGCTTGCAGGCGTACCCGATGGCAACATTCGGATCGGGAGTATTGAGGAGCCAATTGGGTGCAATGTCGCGGGTGGCTTCCAAAAAATGAGCGGCAACCTGGTTAAGCACCTGCCCCTTGAACGGAATCGGGCGCGGCAGGATGTGGTCAAAAGCCGAAATGCGGTCTGTTGCCACCATCACCAACTTATCGCCAACGGTGTATACATCCCGTACTTTTCCGTGGTAAACGGCACTTTGTCCCGGAAACTGAAAATTCGTTTGGAGAATAGCCTTGCTACTGGTGGAATCCATATTGCTCGAATTAGGATAATTGATCAAAGAATGCCCGAATTTCTGTGGATTGCTCCAGTTTCATTCTGCCACTAAGAATGAGGCGCACTTCCCGGCGACGTGGCGCGCTATCGTACCGTTGTTGTTCAATTTCGGTGAGCGGGATAACTTCAGGAGCCGTTTGGGGCTTGCCGTTTATATCGTCCAGCGCCACAAAAGTATAATAGGCGTGGTTGCAGCGGTGCGGATTCCCACCTTTTACGTCGGCTGCAAAAACTTCAACGTACACTTCCACCGAGCTGTTAAAAGACCGGGTTACGCTGGTTTCGATGGTAACGACCTCTCCCAGTCGGATTGGGCGGGTAAAGGAAACGTGGTCTACCGATGCCGTCACGACGTAGGCTTCGCAGTGTCTTCCGGCACAGATCGCACTTGCGATGTCCATCCAGCGCAACAGATTGCCGCCCATCAGGTTGTGCATGGAATTGGTATCGTTCGGCATCACCATTTCCGTCATCACGGTTTTGGAATCTGCAACTTTTTTGGGTTTTAATGTCTGGCTCATGGCTTGTCTTTATGGTGTAAAAGAAGGGCAACCGCTTAGCGGATCATGACCCCTTTTCGGTTGATGAATGGAATAGAGGTAAAATTCGACTCGGAGATGCTGCCTTCAACAAAAATGTATTTTTTATCGTACATATATCCGTCGAACACAAAACTGATCCAATACTCATTGGTCAGGTGGAAAAGCCGGGACTGAATGGGTTCAACCGGAACGAAACTCATCGGGGCAATTTCTTCAAAAAAATGGCGCAGCACGGTTGTCCGCACTTTTTCACCTTCAATTTCTCCGTACCCTTTAGAGTTGATCAATACACTGTGAATCGCAGCATCGCGAAGATTCAGGATGTATATATCCCAAAGTTCGTCATCAAGACCTTCCGGCCCGCGAGGCACGACGGCAACTGCCAGGTCCTCCACTTTTAAAATTGGGATATCTTTCTTCATGGAAAGCGGAATGTGCAAAGTTCAAAAAGCCCGCGAAGGTAACCTTTTATTCCGAAAATTCAAATCCAAAAAGGTCGGAAAAATGCACTTTTAACTTAGCTTTTACTTCTTCAGGGTCAATAGGCCGGTTCAATTCCTGCTGCATAGAGGTCACGCTTTTATCCGCATCAGCAATGCCGCAGGGAATAATGTTTTGAAAATGGTTCAGGTCGGTGTTCACGTTGAATGCAAAACCATGGAGGGTCACCCAGCGGCTCAGGTGAACACCGATGGCACAAATTTTTCGGCGGGGTAACCATCCGGTTGCCGTAAGCCAAACGCCGGTATACCCTTGCTCCCGATCGGCCACAATCCCGTATTCCGCCAGGGTGCGAATAACGGCTTCTTCCAAGCTGCGGACGTAGCGGTGAACGTCAGTAAAAAAACAATCCAGGTCAAAAATCGGGTATCCGACAATTTGCCCGGGTCCGTGATAGGTGATGTCCCCTCCCCTGTTAATGCGAAAAAACTGGAATCCCTGGCTCTCCAGCGATTTTTCGTCCAACAACAGGTTGGCGTCTGTGCCGCTTTTGCCGAGGGTGTAAACCGGCGGGTGTTCGCAGAACAGCAGGTAATGTCGCTGGGGCAAGGGGGACAAACCGTCGCTTGTGCGCTGCCGGTTCTCCAATTTAAGGGCGACCAATTCACGGTGCAGGCCGGTTTGGTAATCCCATGCCTGCTGGTAGTCCATACGCCCTAAATCCTGAAAAACAACCTGTTGAATACTCGTTGGGTGCAAAGTCTATTTTTTAAATACCGTCCAAAAGTAAGCCCTTTCCTTACTTGGTCAGTAAAGAAATAGCGTATATTTGATGAATACAATGCGCTTTTTTTCTCTTTAACTAAAATGTCATTGTCCTATGAAAAGTTTTTCCACACTCCTTGCTTGTTTCGCACTGACACAATTGCTTGCGCAACCTGCACCAGATTTCACCGTTACGACTTCAACCGGACAAACCATCCACCTGTACGATGACTTGTTAGACCAGGGCAAAACGGTGGTGCTCAAGCTGTTCTTTACCACCTGCCCACCTTGTATTACGGTGGCTCCTTTGATGGAACCTTTCTACCAGGAATGGGGTGGCGGCGATGCCGATGTTGAATTTATCAGCCTGAGCATCCAAGCTTTCGACAACAACGCCAAAGTCAACACGTACAAACAGCTCTACGGCCATACTTTTCCGGGAGTTGGCAGCCAGGGGGGCAGCCTTTCAGCGGTTCTCCCTTACACCTCAGGAACTTTTGGTGAATTTCTCGGAACCCCGACTTTTGTGGTCATTGCGCCAAACGGTGCGGTGCAGTTTAATCCACGAGGAACCAGCCATGCCGCTACGCTTGACTCCGTTGATGTTGCCATCCAAAATACCGGCGCGGTGAAGCCGCCAGTTGATTACACGGCGACCGGTACAGTAACATTCGGAGCCGTCCAAGCGGGGGTCGCGGGGGTCGTCATCGGCATCGAAGGCGTTTCGGATGCCTTCGATACCACTGATGTGAACGGCAATTTTAGCTTTACAGCCAGTCTTACTCCGGGAACCGCCTACACGCTAAAAGCGGCTAAAGACACCAACTACGTCAACGGTGTCAGCACATTGGACGTGATTAAAATCCGGCGACACCTGCTTGGCGTGGTGCCTTTTACATCGCCTTATGAAATGCTGGCCGCTGAGGTGAGCGGAGAAAACCAGATTTCCAACTTAGACATCGTACTGATGACGCAACTCATCCTCAGTTTGACCGAACACCCGGCCAACAGCGCGCCATCCTGGATTTTTGTAGATCCGAATTTTGTATTTCAAAGCCTTGGTCAGGCTTTGGTGCAGTACACTTCCGGCGCGGCCAACGTGCGTTTCACTACAGCGACCGCCGGGCCGTTGATGCTTCGGGGGATCAAAAAAGGCGATGAAAATGAGAGTGCGGATGGCGGGGAGTGAGATTAGCTGTTTCAAGATAATAATTAACAATTAAATTTGCTGATGAGCAAAAACAATAAAAATAATAAATGTATTTACTCGGCTACGACATTGGTTCCTCCTCCATTAAAGCGGCATTGGTCAGCATAGAAACTGGCGAAAAAATCGCCGTCGTACAATCCCCTGAAAAAGAAATGGACATCCTTTCCCCTAAACCGGTCTGGGCCGAACAACACCCGGAAACATGGTGGAACAACGTATGTCTTGCTACTAAGAAACTATTGGAAAAATCAGGCGCGAAACCTGCCGAGATAAAGGGTATTGGCATTGCTTACCAAATGCACGGGTTGGTTTTAGTGGACAATAATCAGCAGGTTTTGCGGCCTGCCATTATTTGGTGTGATGGCCGGGCCGTTGAAATTGGAAATCAGGCTTTTGATGAAATCGGGCAGGAAAAATGCCTTTCGCATTTGCTCAATTCCCCCGGCAATTTTACGGCTTCTCGTTTAAAATGGGTGCAGCAAAACGAGCCGGATGTGTATGAAAAAACGCACAAATTCATGCTTCCTGGCGAATACATTGCCATGAAGCTGACCGGTGAAATATTGACCACTCCCGGCGGGCTTTCAGAAGGCATATTCTGGGATTTCAAAAAAAATGAGGTGGCGGGATTCTTACTGGATTATTTTGGTTTTGATCAAAAAATCATCCCGGATATCACAAATGCTTTTTCCCGACAAGGCAAGGTAACCATAAACGCAGCAGCAGCAACCGGGCTTGCTGAAGGCATTCCGGTGGCCTACCGGGCAGGCGATCAGCCGAATAATGCCCTATCGCTCAATGTCTTGAATCCCGGTGAAATTGCCGCAACCGGGGGCACTTCCGGGGTCGTTTACGGGGTCGTTGACCAGCCGGATTTCGATCGGCAATCAAGGGTAAATGGATTTGTACACGTCAACCATGAAACACTGAATCCCCGCATTGGCATCCTGTTATGTATCAATGGCGCAGGCATCCAGTATAGTTGGACTAGGCAACAACTGACCTCTGGTGTGGAAACTTATGAAAATATGGAGCAACAGGCAGCGTCGTCACCACCCGGTTCGGATGGTTTGCGCATCCTGCCTTTTGGCAATGGTGCCGAAAGAATGCTGGGGAATATAGATATCGGGTCCAGGATTAACAACCTGCATTTCAATCGCCATACCCGCGCACATTTTTACCGGGCCACGCTGGAAGGCATTGCTTTTTCTTTTGTTTATGGCATGGGTATTTTGAAAGAAATGGGATTGAATGTCCAAATCATTCGGGTTGGAAACGACAACTTGTTCCAATCACCCATTTTTTCCAACACCATCTCCAACCTCGTCGGCAGCCGAATTGAAGTGGTGGAAACGACTGGAGCCGTCGGTGCTGCAAAAGCGGCCGGTGTGGCAACGGGTGTTTTTAGTTCCATCTCAGAAGCGGTAAAAGGCGGCAGTGTTTTGCTGGCGTACGAACCGTTGAATAGAAACGGGGCTTACCAGGATGCTTACCAGGCTTGGGAAAACGATTTAAAAGGAGCTATTCAAAGCATTGAAAATCAGTAATTTAAAACCAATAATGGCATCATCCAATTCAACAAAAATCACCTTAAGCCTGGGAGAAAAAGAATTCTTCAAAGGCATCGGACGTATCCCTTTCGAGGGACGCGAATCTGACAATCCGCTCGCTTTCCGATGGTACGAGGAAGATCGTGTTGTTGGAAATAAAACGATGAAAGAACACTTCAAATTTGCAGTGGCCTGGTGGCATACGCTCTGCGGTGCCGGCGGCGATCCATTTGGCGCCCCGACTAAAAACTTTCCCTGGCTTGCAAAAAGCGACCCGCTTGAACAAGCAAAAGCAAAAATGGATGCAGGATTTGAGTTCATCACCAAATTAGGACTCCCCTACTATTGTTTCCACGACTACGATCTGGTGGCAGAAGCCCCTACCCTGTTGGAAAGTCAAAAACGATTGGAATCCATCACCGATTATGCGCTTGAAAAACAACAAGCCAGCGGCGTTAAACCGCTCTGGGGCACAGCAAATCTGTTTTCCAACCCGCGCTACATGAACGGCGCAGCCACTAATCCTGATTTTGCCGTGGTTGCTCATGCAGGGGGCCAGGTGAAAAACGCATTGGACGCCACCATCAAACTCGGCGGCGAAAACTACGTGTTTTGGGGCGGCCGGGAAGGCTACATGTCGCTGCTCAACACCAACCTGAAACGGGAATTGGACCACATGGCGGCTTTCCTGCACGCGGCCAAAGATTACGCCCGGGCAAATGGCTTCAAAGGCTCTTTTTTCATCGAGCCTAAGCCCATGGAACCGAGTAAGCACCAATACGATTTCGATGCTGCGACTTGCATCGGTTTCCTGCGGGAATACGGGCTGATGGACGATTTTAAACTGAATCTGGAGTTCAACCACGCCACATTGGCCCAACACACCATGCAGCACGAAATGCAGGTGGCCGCCAATGCGGGTATGCTCGGCAGCCTTGACGCCAACCGGGGCGACAACCAAAATGGTTGGGATACCGACCAGTTCCCGATTGACGTTTATGAATTGACAGAGGCGATGCTGGTATTCCTAGAAACCGGCGGCCTGCGGGGTGGCGGCATCAATTTCGATGCAAAAACCCGCCGCAATTCCACTGACCTGGAGGATATTTTTTATGCGCATATCGGGGGCATGGACGCTTTTGCACGGGCATTGTTAGCAGCCGATGACATTCTGTCAAAGTCTGATTACCAAAAACTCCGGCAGGAGCGTTACGCTTCATTCGATGCGGGAAGTGGCAAAGATTTTGAGAATGGGAAGCTGGGGTTGGCGGAATTGGCAAAAATTGCCGCGCAGCAAGGTGAACCGGCTCAACGCAGTGGAAAGCAAGAGTTGTTTGAGCATATTATAAACCGGTATATTTGAAGTTTTGGGTTTGGCGGAGGCGGGGAGGAATCCTCTACTCCGCCAAAACCCCAACAAGGTCCAAATGGTTACTCATCCATTTTTGTTTTTTATCTAACAAGAAAATTTTGGCTGAGTAAATATTTTTAAAAAAAAAGTAGTTACTTAAACCACGGAATAAGCAAATTCGCGCGCTTCCGGTATTCCTGACATACTGTCTTGATCTATTAAATTCAACAATTTCAATGGCGCAGCATCATTGGCGTACCACACCATTATTTTTTGATTAGATGTCTTTCATAAAGCAATTCAGGGCTTGTTGTATTTTTTTGGATTGCTTTGGTTTCACCTCCACATCGTAGTTTTTTTTCGAAATAACTACTCGAATTCCTGTGATTGATCCGGATGCCATTTTCTTCAAATCGTCTTTTGTCACTCCATACTTGGGATCTAAATTGGAAACCAATGTCCCGCCAATGTTCATTGTGTTTTCAAGCGCCGCGCTTGTGGCCTTTAACATGTATGCCGCATGATTTTTATTCGATAAACCGCAATTCTACGGCTTTTGAAACAGCGTGGGTGCATATTTGTTCCAACTTGTTCCTTGCAAAATAGATCTGATAGGGCCATAGGAGAAAGCCCTTATGCAATGCCCTTGTTTTCATTGGAAATAGGGATTCAGTTTTTCACAAATTTCTGCACAAACCACTTCGAGTCTGCCATGACTTTGACAAAATACACACCGGGTGGAAGTTCAGACAAATCCATCCGGTGGCCACTGAGCGCTTGTGTTTCCTAAGGAGCCAGCAAAGAATTATAGAGAACAGTTGAAGTCTTCACACCTCACCCAACCACCTGTCGTTTTATTCTGTCTTTAAGTAAGGAGCGTTTCGTAAATAAGTTTCGTGAATTGGGCGAGGTGCTTCGACAGGCTCAGCATGTCAGATTTTTTCATCAGGCAAGGCGCGAGAAGGGAGCATAGCCTAAGCTTCGCGACCGAGGATCAACGCTGCATGATGGAAAAAGCCACCGCGCAAACGGGTAAGTTATTTACGACACGCTCCTAAACACCAACAACGACGCACCATGACACCACAGCGCTCCTCGCTTTTCATCCTTGTTTTTTTATGGGCGGTCAGCGCAACAGCCCAGAATTGGGAATGGGCAAAAAGCCTCGGCGCGCCGGATAGCGACACCAAAATCAGTGCCCTTGCCAGGTACGAAGGCGATAAAGTATTGCTGGCCGGCTCTTTTGCAGCCGCCGCTTTGAACTTGGGCAGCCAAAACCTGAGCGGTGCCGGACAAGACGACGCTTTTGTTGCCATTTGTAGTGACGATGGCGATTATTCCTGGGCAACCCGAATTGGCGGTGCCGGGCGCGAGTTCGCATCCTGTGTCGCGGCAGCCTCCGACGGCGGCTTATATGTGGGCGGCAGCTTCAGCAGCCTTTCCATGAACGTCGGAAGCCATTTGCTGTTCAACCTTGGCGAGTCCGACGGCTTTCTAGTGAAATACAATGCCGACAAAACCGTAGCCTGGGCGCGCAGTGTCGGGGCTGGCCAAAACGATGCCATTACCGGGCTTGTGGTTGACAGCGAGGGTAAGCTCTACGCCTGTGGCCATACCGGAGATGATCTCCTTTTGTTGAAAATAGACGGGGACAACACGTTGCTGTGGCAAAAAACCATCAGTTCCTCAGAAGGCAGCAACAAAAGCACAGCTCTCGCGCTCGACGACGATAACCATTGCTACTGGGCTGGCACTGTAAAAGGAAAATTAGCATTCAACGGCTTAGATACCCTTGAAAGCTTGCAGGAAGAAGACTTGTTTTTCGGAGAGTATGACTATGCGAACAGCGGTTTTCTCGCAAAATACACCCTTGATGGCGACCCCGTTTCTGCTGTTTTAGATACCAATGTTTACCAACTAAACGACCTCACGTACAGTGCTGGCCATGTATATGCCTGCGGTGAAAAAATACAGCCGTTTTTTATCATTGCAGGACCTACTTACCCACAGGCGCGATCAAAAATCTATGTTTCAAAATACAGCGACAACCTGGAGTTGGTCTGGCAAAGAACTCCGAACAACGCCAACTCGTGGAGCGGCACCTTAGACGTTGTCAAAGCCATTGACCACGACGACATGGGCAATGTTTACACAACAGGATACCTGCATGCCAACAACCTGGTTTTCAATGGCGATACCCTTGAAAACATCCAACAGGGCTTTTTTTACTACAGCCAGGCCTTAATTTTGAAATATGACGCCGGGGGCAACGAAATTTATGGCAAAACGCTCGGAGGCAACATCAACGACGTTGGAACTGCCCTTTTGGTGACCGGAGAAGATGAGTTTTTTACGGGAGGCGCTTACCAATCTGCCAGTTTTTCGGTCAATGGTATCCAATTGCAAAACGTCGGCGCACTTGACAGCTTTATTGTGCATGCCATTACCCCCGTATATTTTCGGAAAACGCTTGGACTCTTAGCCAAATTTTCTGGTGATATTTCCAGTGTGCCGCTTCCCGGCATGCCTTATTTTGCGTGTTACCCCAACCCGGCGCAGTCGCTGGTTCATTTTTCAGCGGAAATTTCCTATCAGGTATGCGACCTTTATGGCCGGCAATTGCTAAATGGGCGGGGAAATTTCGTCAATATAGAAGCCCTCCCATCCGGCACTTACCTCCTGTTTGTCAATAAAAAACAAATCATCCGCATCTTGAAAAATTAAAACGCTATGAAAAGAAAAAGCTGGTTGTTTGCAGGGTTCTGCCTGCTTGTACACGGAAATGCCTTTGGGCAAAACTGGCTCTGGGTCCATGCGCTGGGAACGGCCAACAGCAATACGAAGGTGGAAACCCTCAAAAAATACAATGAGACGAAATTGCTTGTGGCCGGTTCGTTTGCGGCTGCTACCCTGACTTTGGGCAACGAAACGCTTGACAACGCCGGCCAGGATGATGCCTTTGTGGCCATTTGCAACGAAAATGGCGGCTATGAATGGGCAACCCGAATTGGCGGTGCAGGCCGGGATTTTACCACAGCCGTCGCTGCTGACCATAACGGCAACATTTATGTAGCCGGAAATTTTTTCAGCCTCACGCTTGACATTGGCTCTGGCACCTTGTTCAACGCAGGGGAGTCGGATGGGTTCGTGATCAAATACAACGCCGACCGCTCCATTGCCTGGGTCAGAGCCATCGGCACGGCTGAAGTTGAACAAATTACCGGATTGGAGGTGGATGCCAGCGGAAACGTCTATGTGTCGGGGCATACCTTGGACAAATTTACCCTGACGGCCATCCATACTTTTTTAACCAAAATAGACAGCGGCAACAACTTGCTCTGGACGCGTTACGGCACCGTTATCGGTGGCAGCTTAGAAACGACGACGCTGGCTATTGACAACGAAGAAAACCTTTACCTCGCGGGCACATTATACGGGTCTGTTTCGTTTGGCAACAACAACACGTTGGCCTGCGATACGAGTTATGCCGGGTTTATTGCAAAATACGACGCGTCGGGTGTCTACGTCCAGGGTATGGCAAGCGGGCAACTGCATAAAATCAACGACCTGGCGGTAGATGACAATTCCATTTACGCTTGTGGAGAATTGCTCAAGTATCAATTCGGTTGGGGCTGGCCTTTGGCATCTTCAGCGATTCATTTGGTCAAGTACACCCTTGACCTGACCGCTGTGTGGCACAAAAGCGCGGGGGGACAAACCCTGGGTCTGAGTCTGGATCTTGCCAAAAGCGTCAGTACCGACGACAGTAGTAATATTTATGTGGCGGGGTCTTTTTTCAGCGACTCGCTTTGGTTTGCAGGGCAACCATTGCTCAATGTTTTCGGCATTAATTACTTTTACCCACAGGTTTTTTTGTTCAAATACAGCCCTGCCGGAGAAGAACTCTGGGGCAAATCTGTCGGCGGCGGTTTCTGGGATGAAGCCAGTGCCGTACTCGCAACTTCCGACAACCGGCTGTATTTAGGTGGGTTGTTTGAATCCGATGCGATTACATTCGGCAACCATACGCTGACCAATAATGGCATGGTGGACTCCATCTACGTACACCAAAGGCCCGCCCGCTATGGCAAAAAGACCATCGGTTTTTTGGGGCGTTTTGACGGTCAGCTAACCAATATTCGCCCGGAGGCACCGGAATTTTTTGCGCCGATTTTCCCCAATCCCGCAAATGATTGCTTTTTCATCCCCCTGAAAAGACAGTCCGGCAAATTGGCCACAATTAGCATTTTTGGCGCAGATGGCCGTCTGGTAAAACAGGGACGCTACGAAGCCGTTGACCAACATATCCGGGTAGACGCGGGGGATGTGGCGCCAGGTATTTATTTCCTCAGCATACAAATAGACGAATATGTGTCGGTACAAAAACTGGTCAAAATATAGGAACATCGCAATAATAAGTTCGCGTTTTCGGCGTGGGGATTTTTCCAGCGGACAAGGCGCAAGAAGGGAGCGTAGCCAAAGCTACGTGACCGACGAAGCAACGAAGTCCGGTGGGAAAAGCCACCGCCCAAATCGGGAAGTTATTATTTCGGCGTTCCATAGCGTTATCCTGCTGGGCTTTTTTCTGTTTGTCCAATCCCCGGCTTATGGCCAACTGCGCATCAATGAAATACTTGCCGTAAATACTGCTACTGCTCACGATCCTGATTTTGGGGAATTTGCAGATTTTATCGAATTGTACAATGCCTCTGCAAATCCGGTTAATCTGAACAATTACACCCTGACCGACGACGAGGGAAATAAGGATAAATGGGCACTCCCTGAAATGAGCTTACAACCTCAGGAATACCTGATTATCTGGGCCGACGACCACGACAAACATCCCGGAGATACCGCGTTCAGCATTTATCGGAACACCATCGTAACCGTTGGAAATTTGCATGCCAACTTCAAGCTGAGCAGCGAAGGGGAATACCTCGGCCTGTTTAATCCACAAGGGCAATTGGTGCATGAAATTACATTTGGAGTGCAGAGCGACGACCTGTCCTACGGTCGCAATCCGCAGAACCCTTTAGAATGGGTGTATTTCAGTGAGCCAACCCCCGGAACGGTTAACTCGGCTTATGGTGCGGCTTCCCTGCTTTATGCAGGCGATCCTGTATTTTCGATTCCCGGCGGATTTTATGCTTCGGCTCAACCACTGCAAATTGCAACGGCTCACCCCGGCGCAGCAATACGCTTTACCTTCGACGGATCTACGCCGACCCGAAATTCATCCGTTTTTTCCGGTAGTTTCAACCTCAACCGCAACTACGCCATCAAAGCCAGGGTTTACGAGCCGGGGAAATTGCCAGGCGAAGTCGTCACACATTCCTATTTTATTGGTGAAAACATCAACCTGCCCGTTATTTCCATTGCGACCAATGGAGCCAACCTTTTTGATTTCGATTTTGGCATCCTGCAAAATGCCATCAAAGACCGGGAAATTCCGGCGACCCTAGAATATTTTGAACCCTCCGGCGAGCGCGCTTTTCAGGTCGGCGCAGGGTTGAGGATTTTTGGCACAACCATTTACAATTTGCCGCAAAGACCCTTATCCGTTCGTTTTAAATCCAAATATGGAGACGATGTATTGCGCTATCAACTCTTTGAAGACAAACCCATTTCAACTTTTTCTTCCTTCCTGCTGCGCAATGGAGGCAACGACTACAACTTAGCGTATTTCCGGGATGGCCTGGCAGTCGGTCTGATGAAAAACAAAATGGACCTCGACCATCAGGCGTACAAACCCTGCGTGGTTTTTGTCAACGGGGAATACCACGGCATTTATGAGATTCGGGAGCGTTTGGACGAACAATACGTTGCTGCCAATCATGGGATCAACGCTGCCAACCTCGATTATTTAGAAGACAGCCTTCAGGTGGTTGCAGGCGATTCCCACGATTTTACCAACTTGCAACAATACATCAGCAGCCACGATCTGGTGGATACGGCTCATTATGCTTACGTAGCTTCCAGAATTGACTTGAACGAGTTCATCAATTACGCCATACACCGGGTTTTTATCGGCTACCGCATTGCAGACTACAACAACCGTTATTGGCGCAACCGGGATACGAAAAGCCCCTGGCGCTGGGTCATCGCAGATATGGAACACGCTTTCGGGCAATTGAGCGGAGACAATTACCAGGACAACACCCTCGGCAAACTTGCAGGGCACACCGGCGACCTGCCTGAATGGTCTACTTTTTTACTCAACAACCTGCTTAAAAATGATGCTTTCCGGGATGAGTTCATGCAGCGCTTTGCCGCTTACCTGAACACCATTTATCAACCATCGGAGACGCTGCCGGTGGTAGACAGCCTGAAAGCCCTCCTGGAATTGCAGATGCCACGTCATATTGCCCGATGGAATTCGCCAATTTCGATGGCCGTGTGGCAGGGCAACGTCAATTTTATCAAAACTTTTTTGCAAAACCGCCCGCACTACCTCCGCCAACACTTAACTGCCGAACTGAACCGTCCAGACAGCGCGCTGATAACCATGCGCATCGCCGGCAACGGAAAAGTGCAACTCTGCGGCGTCTTGTTTGCAGATACGCTGATGCAAGGGCATTTTTTTAAAAATGCGGCCATTTCACTGATGGCTATTCCCGAACCAGGACACCGCTTCGTGGAATGGCTGGGACTGAACAGCGTCTCCCGGGAAACGACCTTGATGCCAATGGGAGACACGGCTTTTATTGCGGTATTTGAGCCGGTCGGCATCAGCATCATTCCTCCGCTGATTGAAACAGACACTACGTTGAGCGCCGCACTTTCCCCCTGGTATGGGCTTCGCGACATTGTGGTCAAACCAGGCGCACGCCTCACGGTGGAGGCAGGTGTGGAGATCAGAATGACCGATCAGGTATCCATAACGGTGGAAGGAGGACTGCGTTTAGAAGGCACCCCCGCGCAGAAAATTGTAGTTCGCCCAGACCCCGAACCGGCTGCCCGAAAGCCATTCTTCAATCCGACAGGCCGTTGGGGTGCCATCATCGCCATGCAAGCAAGCGATACCATTTTTATCCGCCATGCCAACATTACAGGGGGCAGTACCGGCACCGATCGCGAACTTTATTTCGCCACCCTTTCGGCTTACGACAGCCCGGTTCGCATAGAACACACCACGATTTCGGGAGGCGGACAGCCGCTTTACGCAAAGGGCAGCAGCGCCTATATCGGCTATTCCACTTTCCATACCTTCAACGCCTGCAACGGTTTCATCAGCCTCTTCGAGATGACCGCGCCGGTAGTGGAATACTGCACTTTTCAGGGCAACCGCGCGCCCGATACCGATGCCATAGACCTGAAAAGCATCAGCGACGGGCTGATTCGTCACAACCACATCTATGGCTTTTTTGGCAGCAATTGCGATGGCATTGACCTCGGTATTTATGCCATCAACAACCGCATTGAGTACAACCGCATTCACGATTGCACCGACAAAGGCATTTCGATTGGTTCGCAGTCCAATGCCTTGATCCTGCGCAATGTGATCTACGACTGCGACATAGGGGTGGCGGTCAAGGACAGCCTTGCAACGGCTTACTTAGATCAAAACACGTTTTTTGGGAACAATTTTGCGGTGGCTTGTTATGAAAAAAGCACCCTGCGGGGCGGCGGTACGGCTTATATCAAAAACACCATTATGACCGCCTCTCTTACGGCTTCGGTTTTGGTGGATGAAAAATCCTTCGTACAGGTGACTTATTCCCTTTCTGACCGCGAAGCACTTGCCGGCGTCGGTAACCTTAACACCGATCCGCAATTAGTGCATCCCACAACCGGCAATTTTGAGTTACAACCCACTTCGCCGGGTATCAATTCTGGCGACCCGTCTTCACCCAACGATCCCGATGGCAGTCGCGCCGACATGGGGGCCTACTATACCCACAACGGACTTTATGGGCTGACGGTACACGTTAATGAGCTGAGTTACCACCCGCCTGCCAACCGTTTCACCGGCGACTGGGTAGAGTTGCACAACCGCAGTAGCGAAGCAGTTGACCTGAGTTACTGGACGATTGCACACGGCAGCCATGAGTTTGTCCTTCCGTTTAATACCCTCGTAGCAGCGGGAGGCTATCTCGTCATTTGCGAAGACACGATATTGTTTAAAACCCAACATCCAAATGTGGCCAACTACATTGGAAACCTGCATTTTGAAATGAGCAATAAGGCCGGAAAAGTTGCCCTGTACGATTCTGGCGGAAATTTGGTTCACAGCATGCGCTATGCCGATTTCCGACCTTGGCCGCCATTGGCAGACGGGCTTGGCGCAACGGTGGAATTAGACCAGCTAAAAGAGGGCAATCAAGTGCCCGACTGGCGGGAAAGTTATGTTTTATTGGGCACGCCGGGTGCAGTCAACAGCCTGCGACCTGATCGTTCGGGCTTGTACCTCAACGAGTTGATGGCATCCAACTCCGAAACCTTAGCCGATGAATACGGGGAGTACGATGATTGGTTTGAGTTGTACAATGCCACAGCCGATTCCCTCAACATTGGCGGTTTGTATTTTACGGATAACTTCGCTTTGCCCAATAAATGGCAGGTTCCCCTGCATACCCCCGAACAAACGACCCTTCCACCGGGCGGCTACCTGCTGCTTTGGGCTGACGAGCAAAGCGGACAAGGACTCCTGCACGCTGAGTTCAAACTTGGGGCTTCGGGCGAAGCGTTGGGCATTTTCCAACGCGTATCCGACGGGTACGAGTTGATGGAAAGTCTCACCTTCGGTTCGCAGGACGAAGACGTGGCCTGGGGCAGGTACCCCGATGGCGGCCCCGAAACGGCGTTTTTATCCCCTACACCCGGTTCGAGCAATGTCTTAACCCACCTATCGAAAAAAAATACAGAACCGTTGCTTTTGTATCCAAATCCATTTGAAAACCGTTTTTGGATCCCCCTTGAGCAGTTGCCAAAACCCTGCCAGGTAACCGTTCTGAATATCCTCGGTCAACCCTTGTGGGCATCCGGCCCGGTTTGGGAAGATCAGGTGACCTATCAGCGCGGGCAATCGGCCGGGGGACTGTTGATTGTTGTGGTGGTTGATGGGGTGGGGAGGCGGTATTTGGGGAAGGTGGTGGGGAAGTAGGGGCTTAAAGTAAGGAAAACAAACCGTCCAGTGAACTGTCCTGCCTTTCTATTTTCATTTTTTATGACTATTAAGCTGCGTTTTCCTGGATCTGTACTTCAATCTCGTATTCCTGTAATATCGTTTTGAGTTCTTCCAAAAAGCGATGCTTCATATCTTCATATTGATGGGCCATAAATTCATCCTTCGATTGATTTTTATGCATATCAATCATTTTATTCAAGGCTTTGATCTGTTCTAACAGGTCAAGTACTCTCGCCATCTCCTTATCTATCAATTTTGGTTCATCCATTTTGCTCAAAATTTAGTTGAACAATACCTTTTTCAAACTGCCGTTTAGCCCGGTTAACCCTCGTTTTTCCGAAAAGGTTTCTCCAATATAACGAATCTGAATGGTAGATTGCATATTTTCGATGATCTTCAGGATATCTCGGTGCAATGTAAGCGTCAACTTTGTAAGTTTCTCTGACATTTTGAGGAGAAAACCTATTTTCCAATATCTTTTTTGATTTTTCATAATCCTGATGATCAACAAAACTCACTAGATCAATATCCTTTGGGTTCCTTTTCGTCGTAATGAAACTACCATCAATCCACTGAAAAAATCTATAGCTTAAAATTTCATTCAGATCTGCAAGATAGTTCTGGTAATTATCGAAAAGGTCTTTTCTTGTTGTATCTGGATTAAACGAGGTTACAAAATACTCGGCAAATTCAGGCAGGCTCAATTCGATGATATCATAAGGCTTGAGGTTTCCCCTTATATCAAAACTTTTGGTTCCATATGATTATGATTGCTTCTTGT
>Ga0163147_10000047_pt1 | contig 151505 bp, 108 predicted proteins | sample OliLakLV19MP6G1_FD_148597 | JGI IMG/M metagenome (GOLD analysis project Ga0163147, IMG submission 148597) | Freshwater microbial mat bacterial communities from Lake Vanda, McMurdo Dry Valleys, Antarctica- Oligotrophic Lake LV.19.MP6.G1 | ecosystem: Environmental > Aquatic > Freshwater > Lake... | reverse complement strand
ACTTTGCTCTGGGGTGGGACCGAGCAGCGGTGCCACTCAGGAACGGCCCCGCCCCCGAACCCCCCCGTTGCTGCTGCGGGGGTGACAAACGAACGACAGCGACTTTGCTCTGGGGTGGGACCGAGCAGCAGTGCCAATCAGGAACGGCCCGCCGAGACCACCAGAACGGCCTTGGCGCCTTGGCCGCGCCATTTGCGGCGGGGCGTGAGGTGGCCCTGCGGGAGGGGTCGTCGTATCCTCCCTCTTCCACGCCCCGCCATCGCGCCCCTTCGAGAGTCTTCTTCATCAACCTGCATCCTGGTCATGACTTCATCAGTCTCCGGAGCCCTTCCGAACCGAGGCCCCGGAGATCGCCGCGCCTGTCCGGCCGTTGAGATGATCGGCGGCCATGTCTAGTCGAGTTTCTAGGCCGTCGGCCCGCTACGCCGCCGAGGTCCTCCTGGTGGATGCGGACAAGGCCCGCGGCCTGGCCCTCGCCGCGCAACTTCACGGCGCCGGCCTCTCATCGCTCGTTTCGGAGTCCGCGGATGACGCGGCTGCTCGTGCCTCGAGCGCGCGCTGCCTGCTGCTGCGCCGCCGCCTCGGCGACACGGACGCCTTCCAGGTGGCCCGGCTCCTTCGCAAGAACGCCGCGGGTCCGCTCCGAATCCTCATCCTCGGCGAGGCTCCTTCCGTCGAGGATGCGCTGCGCGCCATCGACGTTTCGGCGATGGGCATCGCGTTTGAACCCCATTCGACCGAGAATCTGGTCCGCAGGATCCGCAAGGCGCTCGAAGCCGATGCTGAGCTCATGGACGCGGCCGACGCCCAGGTATTCAGGATCCGCCGGGGTGGCGTCGTCTTCAAGATGCGCGCGCGCCCCGAGCTCCTGGTCGACTACATGTTGCAGGCGACGGAGGCCCTGGCGGGGCCTCCTCGGGCCGCGGCGTCTTCGGTCGCCCCAGGCTCGACGCCGGGCGCCGACACCACGGTTCCGCCCGAGCATCGTACCGGGGCCTTTCTCGTGGTTCGCGACGATGGTCGCGTGGTGTTCGCGAATCCCGCGGCCAGAAACCTGCTCACCCTGCCCGAAGATCTCTCGCGCGCCCGTTTCGAAGAACCCATCGATGTTCACCGCGTCATCGAGAAGAAGATCAAGTCCGGCCGTCGCACTCTCGACGTGATCATCCGGGCCAGGGAGATGGTCTACGAGGGCGAGAAGGCTCTCGGCATTTCCGTTCGCGACGTCACCGAGCTTCGGAGCCTGGAGGGCCAGCTTCGTCTTTCCAACGAGATCCTCGACCGGGTGCCCGCGGTGGTCCTGGTCGCCGATCCGGATGGACGCGTGGCCTACGCCGGTCCGGGCATGAAGTCGCTTCTCGGTTTTGAGGCCGCCGATGCGATGGGCGAGGGCTTCTGGACGCTCGCCTGGCCGAGTGCTGTGGACGCCGAGGTGATGCGGAGGGAGTTCACCCAGGGGGGGGCGAGCGAAGAGGCGGGCCGAGCCCCCCTGGAGGCAAGGCTCGTGGCCCGGGACGGCACGCCCCGGATCCTCTCGTTTCAGTTCGCGAAAGGCCCCGGTGGAACCCTCATCGCGGTCGGACAGGATGTCACCGCCAGGAAGACCGCGGAGAGCGAGAGCACGCGCGCGCGCGAGTCCGCCGAAGCGGCGACCGCGGCCAAGTCCGATTTCCTCGCCAACATGAGTCATGAGATCCGCACCCCGATGAATGCGGTCATCGGCATGACGTCGCTGCTGCTCGACACCGACCTCACCGCGGAGCAGCGGGACTACGCGGAAATCATCCGCAAGAGCGGCGAGGCGCTCATCTCGCTCATCTCGGACATCCTCGATTTCTCGAAGATCGAAGCCGGGAAGTTCGAACTGGACCGGCACAGTTGTTCGCCCGAGGGTCTGATCGAACAGTGCCTGGACCTGCTCGCCAGTCGCGCGTCGGAGAAGGGCCTCGACCTCGCCGGCTTCATCGATGCGACCGCGGCTCTTGAGTTCTGGGGCGACAGCACGAGGATCCGCCAGATCCTCGTGAATCTCCTGGCGAACGCGGTGAAGTTCACGGAAACCGGCGGCGTCATGGTCGAGGCGAAACTCCAGCCCGAAACCACGCCCCGGGACCCCGCCTCGAGCTGGGCCGAGCTCGTGATCAGCGTGGCCGACACCGGCATCGGAATTCCCGAGGAGAAGGTCGGGCGTCTCTTCAAACCCTTTTCTCAGCTCGACGTATCCACCACGCGGCGTTACGGGGGCACGGGCCTCGGCCTCGCCATTTCTGTCCAGCTCGCCGAGATGATGGGCGGCAGCATCAGTGTGCAGAGCACCCCAGGAAAGGGATCGCGCTTCACCTTGCACCTGCCCGTCGAAGTGATCGCGAAGACGAAGCAGCCGTACCTCGCTCCCGCCTCGACCTGGCTTGCCGGAAAACGCTGCCTCGTGTGCGCCACCGGAAAGATGACCACCGATGTGATCGCGCGCCTGATCGCGCGCTGGGGCGGCTCGTTCGTGCGCGCCTCCATCGCCGACGCGAACGACCGGCTGCGCCGCGGCGAACTCTTCGACCTCGCGATCGTGGACCACAGCCGGAACCTCGACGAAAGAGCGGCCGCGGTCTCGGAAACGGCGCTCCGCGCCCTCAAGGAACGCTGCATCGAGAAGCGCGTGCCGGTCATCTCGCTCCGGCCCATCGCCTCGAGAAATGTGGTGGCAACCCAGGGCATCTCCATGGCCACCACCATGACGCCGATCAAGGCGGCCGGGCTGTATCAGGCGGTTGAGCGGGCGATCTTCGGGGGCCGTGATCGGAGCGCCCTCACGAGCGCTTTGAAACGGCCTTCCGCCGACCCCTCGTCCGCTCCTTCGCCCATCGGCGTACTCGTGGCCGAGGACAACCTCGTGAATCAGAAGGTCGTGCGCCTCACTCTGCACAGCCTCGGGTATTCGCGGGTGGAGGTGGTTTCAAACGGCCGCGAGGTTCTGAAAGCACTCGCGGCCCAGAAATACGAGGTCATCTTCCTCGACCTGCACATGCCCGAGATGGACGGATTCGAGACCACCCGGGCGATTCGCGCCGACCCGCGGATCCCGCGTCCGTGGATCGTGGCCCTCACCGCCAGTGCCATGGCCGGCGATCGCGAGAAGTGTTTGAACGCCGGGATGGACGACTATCTCGCCAAGCCCTTGCAGCGCGAGGCGCTGGCCCTGGTGCTTCTGAAGGCCGGTGAGGCGATCCGAAGCGGGAACATTGCTGAGCGCCCGAGCGCCTCCATCTCCCGCTCCGGCGGGCAGAAGCGGACCCGCGTGGCCCCGCTTCCTCCCGCTCCGCCCGCGGCGGGCGGCTCGCCGGTCCCCGCTTCCCCTCCAGTGATCCTCGACGCCCGCGCGATAGAGAGGCTTCGCCGTCTTGGCCTGCCCACCGGCGCTTCGGGCTCCGATCTCGTCACCGAGCTCGTCGACGCCTTCCTTCGCGAAGTGCCGGACAAGCTCAATCGGATCCACAAGGCCCTCACCGACGAGGACTTCCAAAAGGCCCACCGTTTCGCGCACTCGCTCGTGTCGGCCGCTTCGAATCTGGGCGCCGTGGGTGTAGTGAAGGCCGCGCGCACGCTCGAGAGCGTCCTGCGGCTCAAGAGCCGCGAGGACAGCGAACAGGCTTATCTGGGGCTCGAGCACGAGTTCGAGCTGGCCGCCCCCGAGCTGGCGCGCGAGCGGCAGAAGGCGGGTTGATGGACGCGCGTCACTTCCTGACCCTCATCAAGGTCCGTATCACCGCCCTGGTGACCCTCACCGCGATGGCGGGTTATGGCCTCGCGCCGAATCCACCGTGGGGGTTGTCTTTTCTCAGCGTGGCCGCGGGGGTGTTCCTGATCACCGCGGGCGCTTCCACCGTGAACATGTTCATGGAGCGTCGAACCGACGCATTGATGCATCGCACGCGCCTGCGCCCGCTGCCCCTCAACCTCCTGACTCCAAGCGCGGCGCTGGCCCTCGGGAGTGTGGTTAGCATCGCTGGCCTCGTTGTTCTGCTTCCGCTCGGGCTCCTGCCCGCGGGCATCGCCGCGCTCAGCTGGATCCTGTACATCCTCGTCTACACGCCCCTCAAGGCGAAGACCTCGCTCAACACGGTGGTGGGAGCCATTCCGGGCGCCCTGCCGCCGCTCATCGGCTGGACGGCGACCGGCGCGCCGCTTTCGATGCTCGCCTTCGTGCCCTTCCTGTTGATGTTCGTGTGGCAGGTGCCGCACTTTCTCGCTCTGGCCTGGATGTACCGCGACGATTACGAGCTGGGCGGCCTGCAGATGCTTACGGTCGAGGACAAGGATGGAGGAATGGTGGGGCGGCAGGCCGTCCTCTATGCGATCTGTCTCGTCCCGATCACCGCGGCCCCGCTCCTCGGCGGATCCGGCTCGCCCCTGGGCACACTGCTGGGCATCGCCTTGTCACTGATCTTCATTGGTTTCGCCGTTCGCTTCGCTCTCGACCGGAACCGCAAGACCGCCGCATCCCTGTTTGGCGTGTCGCTCCTCTACCTTCCGATCGCTTTCGGCCTGATGTTCATGTCGTTTTGAAAGCTGGGGGGGCGGTGAACGGCCCCGCCCCCCCAGACCCCCCCGAGGACTGCGCCGGAGTGAATCCGGCTTCGTCCTCCTTCCTGGGCGCCAACGGCCCCGCCCCCCATCCATCGTCATTGCGAAGGCCACTTCTTTCCGACTTGGCCTGAAGCAATCCTCGGGACGGAGGAGGAGGTTCGAGCCGAGGATCGCTTGCGGCCCCAGGCCAGACTGCGCGCTCGCTCTGCGCCGGAACGATGGGCCGCTCACGATGGCGGCGTGGGGGCCGCTCGCGATGACGGCGTGGGAGCCGGGACACCGGTCCCCACCCATCGTCATTGCGAAGGCCACTTCTTTCCGACTTGGCCTGAAGCAATCCTCGGGACGGAGGAGGAGGTTCGAGCCGAGGATCGCTTGCGGCCCCAGGCCAGACTGCGCGCGGCCCGCGGGGAACGCTTCGCGCGACTGCGCCGGAGTGACAAACGAGCGCAGCGACTTTGCTCTGGAGTGGGTCCGCGTAGCGGAGCCACTCAGGAATCCGGCTTCGTCCTGCTTCCTAAACGCTTGCGGAGATGCCCGGGCTGACCGGGCGCGGGACATGCGTGAGGGGCGGGCCGAACTGCCGCTCCTTGTGGCGCAGTCTCCTCTCGATGCCGTAGCGGGCGGCCTTTGCCAGCAACTTGAGCTTCAACTCGCTCATCGGGAATCTCTTGTCGCTGAGCGCCTTGCACTCCTCGGGCAGCATCACGAGGCTCACATGAATATCGGGAGCGGCGCCGATCGGCAGGCCGTGCTCCATGCACTTTTCATATAGACGCCGGAAGATCGGGACCATGTCCTCGGTCTTCGGAGGTGGGAGTTCCGCGTAGTCCGTTCCGATGAGCGGTCGGAAGACGCAGACCGTGGGGATGGCACCCACCGAGGTGATCCAGTCGATGGCCGCAATGGACGATTCGGGCGGCTCCAGGCCGGCGATGATCTCGCCGTTTGTCACCCAGGGCTCGGTGAGCGGCCCTTTTCGACCAAGGCCAGCGCAGTACTCGATGGCTTCAAGATACCGCTCCAGGCCGTATTCACGATTCTTGCCCGGGCAGGTCTCCTTGAATCTCTCGGGGTCGAAGATCTCGAAGCAGAAGGAGACTCGATTGAGGCCCATCGCGCGGAGCCGGTCGTAGCGCTTGAGATCATGGTGGGGCGGGGTCTGGATGCCGACGAGCAGCCCGACCTCCTTCTTGATTCTCTGAATGAACGGTTCGAGGATGTCGAGGTACGTCTCGCCGGTGTAGTGGCCGGTATTGAAGTCGACGTAGGTGATGTTCGACTCGCGCCGCGCCGCCCAGATCACCTCCATGACCTCCTCGAGCGTTTTTTCGTCGGCATCGTCGATTCCGAGGTTTAGACCCACTGAACAGAACTTGCAGTTCACCTTGGTCTTTTCGGTCCAGTACTCACAGACCTTCGCCTGGTAGATGCCGAGGTAGGTTCCCTGCAAAGTTCCAATCCGGGTCATCGGCTTCCCGGATTTCGTCTTCCGCTCGTACCAGCCCGGTCGCGGCGCGAGGTCGACATCGCACAGGAAGTGGTCATCGATGTGCAGGCGATACGCGCCTCCCGCCCGCTTGAGGATGTAGGGGGACTGCTTCGCGAACGACTCGCTCACCGGGACGTTCGTCCAATGGCCGGAGGGAAGGAGCAACTCGAGTCCGCTGCCAAGGCCGGCCCTGGTGCGCAGGATCTTCCGGCCGCCGTCCTCCTCCACGAGGCAGGAATCGTCCAACCGAATGCCCCGACAGTAGAGGTCGAGTTTCAGCAGGGCCGGGTTTTTCGAAACATCGGTTTCCATTCAAGTCTCCACGCGTCTGGACGTCCGCTTCCGGCCGCCATGAACAGCTTGACAGCGATCAAAAGCCCGGATCAGGAGCCATTTGCATCATTTCCTGGAGATTCTGATCGCCTCGAACGCGCTTCCCTATGACCGCCGTCATATGCCTCCGTTTCGACGCGGAAGACAATCCCCGAGTTGGGCGCCTTCGTCGCTGCCAACCAGACCTCCGGAAGATTCATGACTGAGACCCAGATCCCGACGCCAATGCCCCTTGAGGCACCGCTTTTTCCGGCCCCCGAAAGCCTGGGGGTCTTCATCGTGTTTGACAGACTCCGTCCCGGAGAGACCGTGACCCTGCTCCAGAATCGACCGAGCGATCTCCTGGAACAACTCCAGCGCGGCCGGAAAGGTCAGTTCGAATGGTCGCCGGTGAACGAGGACTCCCGCACGTTCAAAGTCGAGCTCTTCCGTCGTGACGCCGAGTGCCAGTCCATGCGTGCGGTCAACGAGGCGCTGTCGTGGGATCACGACCGTCTGGATGCCCTGGAGGCGCGGGCATTCGCCGCCCGTGCAAATGGCGATTTCGCCGAGGCGAAGGCGATCCACGCGGTGTTCGCCTACGGGCTGCGCCGGCATATCCGCTTCGAAGAGGAGATCGTGTTCCCCGAGTTCGAGGCCCGAGCCGGCTTCACACCGCACTTGGGTCCCACCGCGGTCATGCGCGACGAACATCGGGAGATTCTCCGCTGCCTCGATAGCATCGAGGCGGGCATCAAGGATCCGAGCGCGAACGTTGATTTACCGCGTCACGCCCTGCACACGGTTCTCGGAAACCACAATCTCAAGGAAGAAAACATCGTCTATCCCCTCACCGATCAGGCGCTCACCGCGGCCGAGCGGGACGCCCTGGTCGCCCGCATTCAGGCGATCTAGCAGGGTGCTGAAAAAGGTCAGCACCTTGCGTATCCTGGCGAAAGCCGGGATCCACTGACTGCTATTTGCCGGGGTTCTTCGAGAGTCCAGAGAAGGGAAGTTGGGCGCTCGGCGTTTTTCAGCACCCTGCTAGACGCAGTTACCTTCCGAGTTGTTCGAGCTCTTCGCGGCTCGAGATGAGGAAGCCGTCAGACTCTGTGGTCACAACCCCCTCCTTTCCCCAGCGGCTCATTATCCGGATCGACGTTTCCATGGTCGTGCCGGCAAGGTCGGCGAGATCCTGACGAGACAAGACCAGAGGAACGAAGACTCCCAATCCCCGGGGCCGGCCGAGACGCTCGGCGAGCTTGAGGAAGAGCTGAGCGAAGCGAGCCTCGACTCGGCTGCCCGTGATCTCACCCAGGCGCTTGCCCAGTTCGATGATCCGTAAGGAGAAACCCCCGAGCATCCCGCGCACCAGGGAAGGGCAGGTCTCGAGCAGGGTCATGAAAGCTCCCCTCTTCGAGGCGATGCAGGTGGCGTCTTCGAGCGCGATCGCGGAAGCGGGGTAGGGACGGGCCTCGTACGCGGCGATCGCCCCCAGGGGATCGCCGGGGCCGAGGATCTCGATGATGAGCTCCTTGCCGGCGGGGATCGCCTTGACCACCTTCACGCGGCCCGCGACGATGGTGAAAATCAGCTCCGAAGGATCCCCTTCGGAAAAGATGACCTCGCCTTTGCGGTAGGCGCGCGCGACCGAGACTTCGGCGACCTTGCGCCGATCCTCGGGTGAGAGTCGGGAGAAGAGAGCGCAGGTGCGCAGCAGGCCCTCGAGGTCCGTCATGCCGGCATGATAGCCGCGCGCCTTCTCCGGTTTCGTTTCAGCGCTCGCTCGCGCCGGGAACCTCGTAGATGTGGAGGGCCACCGGGTCGCTGCCGTAGCCCGCTCCATCGCCCCCGCCAAAGCGCTGGTAGAGATCCCTTCCGCGGAAGTCATCGACGAAATAGCCGGACTCGGCCACGATTTCGCGATCCTCGAAGAGAACCCGGATGCGTGTTCCCGCCTTGAGACCGGCGACCTCGATCCGGGTGGTACGCAGAAGCCCTGGATCCGGGCCGATCGAGTCGGCCCACAGCGCCTCGCTCGACGAACCGTCTTCGATCGTGGTCCGGCCCCAGTGAACGCGCCCTCCGTCGTGGATGAAAGCGATGCCGTCGACCAGGCCGCCATCGATCCCAATCCGCGAGAATGGGACCTCGAGTTTCGTCCAGATCCCGGGAACCGGCAGGTCTCCCATGTCGAGCGCGTCCGCAGGGACGTAGGGAAGGGCCGCATTCAGAAGGTCCTTTCCCCAGCCCAGGAAGCCGTTCGCGTGCCGATATAAACCGTGGACGAACCAGTCGAGTCCCGGTTCTTTTCGGAACCTCGCCGCGTCGAACGGCCCCCAGGCGGCGGCGTGAATGAACCGGCCTTCGCCTTTGGCGATGATGGCGAGGGTTTTCGGCGGGCTCTTCGGGTCCAGCCACACCCACTGAACGATCCGGCTCTCGCGGGAATGGCGTCGTGCCCCGGGGAGGTATTGGATCCCGTGAAGCGACGGTCCCGGTGTCGGCGCCTCGATGACGCCGTAGGAGTTCGATTCGTCGCGGAGTTCACTCGGGCCCTCGGTGATGCGGGCGCGTCCGCGCGGCCCGGGCGTCTCGTCGCTCCAGCGCCATTTTCCAAGAGTCAGGCCGCGGGTGGTCGCCGCCATGATGTACGTGCGTCCCTCGTGCCGGCGCACCCAGTGCTCCATGGGGGGTGAGATTGAAACCGCGGGGCCTCGGTCGGTCGACCAGAGGACCGGCTTCAATCCTTCGAGTTCTCCTCCCAGGCCGCGGAAGAGGGAGACGTCGCCCGGACCGTGGGCGATCTGGAAGCCGCGCGCGCCGCGCATCAGCTCGACGTAGGCGTGAAACCGCCAGCGTTCGTAGGGCACGTCTTCGTACATCTGGGGACGCAGCCAGACCGTCTTCTCCTGGCCCGCGATCAGAGGCATGAGGTCGGTGTGAAGGTTCGCGGGATACAGCGGTTCGGTCTCGGGGTCGTAGATGTCGAAAAACGGCGCGCGCTCGAACTCGAACCGGTTCCAATAGCCGCCGTGCCCGATCATCACGGGCTTCTCGGTGGCCTTCCGGATCTCTTCGACCACGTCGCGGAGCCCTGAGATCTGGGCGGGTGCTATCCGGTGGAACAGGCCGAACTCCTCCTCGATCCCGGGCGCCACCGACACCACCATGGGCGCGGTCTTCAGAAAGTCAAGGTTCGCGCTGAGCGCCTCCGCGCCGCCCGCGGCCTTCGCGAGTTCCTCCTTCGAATAGACCGGGCCTGGCGTCACGAAGGCCGAAGAGGCCAGACGGTTGTCTTCCGTCCACACCTTCTCGAGCGGCGGTCTCGCGGTTATGGATCGCGCCACGTACCGGGATACGTTGAAACCGGCGGCGGCGCGGGTGTAGAGCTTCGCGGTGAAGCCGTCGTAGATCGACCAGGCCGGCAGATTCCGAAGATCACGGAAAGAATCGGGCGCGCCCGCGTAGACCGGCACGTGGCCGTACACCGCTCCCCAGGGGAGAAAGGGCTCTTCGTTCACCCTCAGAAGATTGTTGCGGTCTATCCGCACGGAACGAACGCCGGGCTGGTTCGCGACATTGGCCTGGCGGCAGAAGGGTTCGGAGTCCCTGGAGAAAAGCTCGCGGCCCTTCTCATCGAGGACAGTGGCGCGAACGAGCCAGTTCCTTTCGGGAGCGCCGAACGGCTGGACCGGCAGACTTGAAACGTCGAGCTCGGTGAGCAGGAGATTCGTGAAATCTTCCCGCAGTTCGACAGGAATGCGTTCCCGCTGGGCCGCGACCTCCTTCGGTCCCGCCACGACGGTGAAAGATTTCAGCACCCCTCCGCCTCGACGTCGCACCAGATCGAGTCGCACCGCCTTGACCGTGGCCATGGACCGCGCCGTGAAGCCGAGGTTCATTCGTACGAATTGCTTCTCCCCGGGAGCGAGGTAGAGAGCGCCGAGTTCAAGATCGAGGGGAGCGCTCCATGTGCTGAACCACAGATCGCTCTTTGCCACGGTCCTTCCCCCGCCATCGACAAGGCTCACTTCGCCCTTGTGTTCGGAGTACGGCCCCAGCAGGCCCGGTTCGAGGTCGTAGAGAATCGTGATCTCGACGCTCTCCAAAGGCTTGAGGGAGCGAAGGGGTGATTGGGCCTCGAACCTTCGGCCTCCCACCGTCTCGAATCGCCAGACCAGGGAAAGCGCCCGGGCCACACCACCGTTCACGATGGTTGCGGTCAGATGGTTTGTTCCGAAGAGCCGCTCGCCGGGATCGAGCTCTCGAAGATATGGGCCGCCTCGAGGCTGAGGCGGGGCGGAGCCGGCGGAACCGGCGGTTTTGATGGCGCCCTTCGCCTCGGGCTCGAACACCTTCACCTCGTCCCACCAAATCGTTCCGGTCGCGTTCGCCTGCGGCGTTTCGCCGGTATCGCCGAGGGTGTAGCCGTTGACGCCACGGGCGGCAAGGACGAGCCGCAGGGATCGGATCGGCCGTCGCGGCTTGAACACCTGGCGCAACTGCCGCCATTCCTCCGTGCCGATCGAAACCGGCGCCTTGTGGATGAAGTTGAAGCCGTCGAGCCGCGCGCCTTCTTCGTCGAGCCCGTCGATCTGAAGCATGTTCAGGTGGTCGGTCTTCACCCAGGCGCTGACTTCGATCAGCCGCGCCTCCGTCTGATTGATCATGATCGGGGACGAGGTGACCTGCACTTCGTCACCGGCGGGAACGATCATCTTCAGGCTGGAAGCACCATGACGGAGGATCAGGGAGTCGCGCGCGACCGGGCCCCGGTTCTCCGCTCTGGCGTTGTGCCAGGTGTTGAAGAGGTAGTACAGGGCGGGCGGGAAGTAGCGGTACTTCAGGGGTCGGCTCCATCCTGATGGCCAGCCACTCGCATCCACGCTTTCGAAACCGCCCTGGGGAAGGAGATTGGGCGCGCCGGGGTCCGGGGCGGAGAGCTCGACGTGTTCAACCTCGATACTGCCGACCGCACCCGCGTATCGAAGCGCCACGCTCGCCACGCCGGGAAGGGCCGTCCCACCCTGCGCCGCGGCGGCCGCCTCTTTCGGGTCTTTGGCGGAAGCGGCCAGCCACGCCGAGGCGGGCAGGCGCAACTCCACCCATTGCCAAGGGTAGGTGCCTTCAGGAAGGGGGAGGGTCACAGCGGCCGTGGCCGGACGGCGGGCGCCCAGCGGATCGTCCGAGGCGATCGGGCCCGGAGGCGAGAGGCTCAGTTCGATGAGGGCACCCTGGGCGGGGACGCTCTCCCCGCGAACCTTCGCCCGGAGCGTGAGGTCGCGGACGAGAGCAAGCGGGGTAAGACTGCGTTGAAGGGCGGGTGCGGGGAAGCCCCCCGCATCCGGGAAACCTTCGCGCCGGCGATCGTCGTGGACCATCACCCAGTTCACACGCTGCGACGCCTCCGAGCGTGGTCCTTCGAGGATGAGCTGTCGCGAACCGCGCGGGCCATCGGCGTTTTGCCACCGCCAGCTGCCCGACATAACCCAGGTGTCCGGGTTGTAGTCGCGACGGTTCTGAAAGGCCGTGGCGTAGCACCAGTGATGGTTCTGAGTCTCGGGGAGGAGGGTGAGCCAGTCGTCCTGGAATCGGGCGTTCCGCAGGAGGTTCCCATGGGCTCCGGGCGCCGCGATCCCGAGCAGGAGGGCCGCGCTTAGAACGACTTGCTCGAGGCGGGGCACGCGCACCGCTCGATGATAGTCCGCGGCGATTTGTCGCACCGCATGACAGGGATCATGTCGGAGCCCGCCGAACGGATCGAGAGTCGCTCCGTGGACGCCTCCTCGCCGGCAACTCTCAAGGTCCGGCTCCCCGATCTCGAACACTGGAAGGCCCAGGTCAAGTGCCAGACCGGGTGCCCGGTCGGAACGGATGCGGGCCGGTACGTCCAGCTGATCGCCGAAGGACGCGATCAGGAGGCCTATCTCACTGCCCGCGCCCCGAACCCTTTTGCCTCGGTCTGCGGTCGGGTGTGTGCCGCGCCGTGCGAGGACGCGTGCCGTCGCGGCGTCATCGACGCGCCCATCGCCATCCGCTCTCTGAAGCGTTACGTGACCGAACGGTTCGGCGCCGAGTCCATGCGCCCCGACACCCAGGATCTGCTGCGCAGCGAGCTGATCGGTGAGGGGAATCGATACCCCGGCCATCTTCCCACCGGGCCCCTGAGCGCGCAGGCCGGTTCCGGCAATCCCCGCAAGGTCGCGGTGATCGGCGCGGGTCCCGCGGGTCTCGCCGCCGCACACGATCTTGCTCTCCTCGGGTATGACGTCACCGTCCTCGAGGCCTCCGAGGAACCGGGCGGCATGATGCGCTTCGGCATCCCCGAATACCGCCTGCCCCGCACGCTCATCCGCCAGGAGATCGACAAGATCCTCGCTCTCGGCGTCTCCCTCAGACTGAAGGAACCTCTCACTCCATCGCACGGCTTCAAGGAACTGCGCGCCCAGGGATTCGAGGCCTTCTTTATCTCCGTTGGGGTGTCCCGCGGCCGCGAGCTCTCGGCGCCCGGCGTGGAACTCGATGGAGTGGTGAAGGCGGTCGACTATCTCCTCAACGTCAATCGCGGCTATCGCCTCCCCCTTGGACGCAAGGTGGTGGTCATCGGTGGCGGCTTCGTCGCGTTCGACGCCGCGCGCACCGCGCTCCGCCTGGGCCGCGAAACCGCGGAGGAGGAGCTCGACAGTCTGGTCTCGGAGTCCGACGCGCGCGCCAAGGAAGCCATTGACTCTGCCCGCGCGGCCATCCGCGGGGGCGCAACCGAAGTCACCATCGTCTCGCTGGAACGGTTCGAGGAGATGCCGGTTCTGCGCAGCACCCAGGGCCACGAGGAATTCGAGGAGACGAAGCACGAAGGTGTCGCCTTCCTCCCCGGCCGCGGACCGAAACGTTTCCTCGGCGAGTCCCGCCTGCGGGCCATCGAACTTAGAGCCGTTCGCTCGGTTTTTGACGAGAACGGCCGTTTCGCCCCGACCTACGATGACGACGACGTTCTCACCATCGAAGCCGATTCGTGCATTCTGGCCATCGGCCAGCAGACTGACCTTTCGTTCCTGAAGCCGGAAGACGGGGTCGAAGTTCTGCGCAGCGGCTCGGTGAAGATCGACCCCGTCACCCTTGCCACGACCGCGCGGGGCATCTACGCGGGCGGTGACGTGGCCTTCGGCCCCCGCAACCTGATCGAGGCAGTGGCGAACGGGAAGCGCGCGGCGCGCTCCATCCACGAACACCTCTCCTCGGAGGCCGTGACCATCGAGCGCACTCTGGCCATCGAGGTTCTGCCCACCGAGCAATACCGGATGAGCGCCGGATTCGAGATCCGCGACCGCAAGCCAGCACCCACTCTCGATCTCGGGCGGCGCACGGGGATCGCAGAGGTCGAGACGGGCTACGACCCGGCTGAGGCGCGGGCTCAGGCCGCGCGATGCCTGGTCTGCCATGTGCAGACGATCTACGACCCCGAGAAGTGCGTTTTGTGTTCGCGCTGCGTCGACGTCTGCCCCGAGTTCTGTCTCGCCATCGTTCCGCTCGAGGCGCTGGCGCTTCCCGAGGCGGAACGCCAGGCGCTGGTGGAGCGTGCCCAGGCGAACAGCCTGCCGCTGTCCGCGATGGTGAAGGACGACGATCGCTGCATCCGGTGCGGCCTGTGCGCGATCCGCTGTCCCACCGACGCCATGACCATGGAGAAGTTCCAGATCACCGAGCGCTACGCGAAAGCGCCGCTCGTCCAGGCACTGCCGCAGGGGAGTTCGATATGACCGAGCGCAAGGATCGACGAGATTTCATGATGAAGGCTGGCCTGGGGGCCGGGGTGTGCGGTCTTGGCCTGCAGGCCGCCGCATCCTTGCGGTCGCTGGTTCCAAACGTCTCGTATGACGCGCCTACCACGGTGAAGCTCGGCCTGCCCACCGAGTTTCCTGACGGCCTCAAGTTCCTGCCCGATCAGCGGTTGTTCGTCTTCCGCGAGGGCAAGACCTTCCACGCGATCTCCGCGGTCTGCACGCATCTTGGCTGCACGGTTCGCGCGGAAGCGATGTCCCAGCCGGAGTTCAGGGAGCTCGACGGAGTGAAGACGCGATTGACGCATCGGTTCATGTGCCCCTGCCATGGCTCGAAGTACGAAGGCGATGGCAAGCCCGTCTCCGGTCCGGCCCCCCGCGCTCTTGCCTGGTACCACCTGTCCATCTCCGTCGACGACGGTTCCCTGGTGGTGGATCTCGCCCAGGAAGTCGCCCGCGACTTCCGCCTGACTCTCGCCTGAGGAGACACCGATGGCCTTTCCCTTCCTCTCCTTCCTGAAGCGCTCGGGCCTGAAGCGATCGGGCGACCCCGAAGCGCCCGGTGTTCATCCGCAGCCCTTCTGGAGCTTCCGGCCCCGCTCCGACCGCGAATCCGGCGACGCCATCGTTTCGAACTTCGCACTCCACATGTTCCCGGCCAAGGTCTCCCGCGCCTCGCTCGCGTGGAAGTACTCGTTCTGGCTGGGCACCGGTTCGGCCGCCCTGTTCCTTCTGCTCATCCTCTCCGGCGCCCCCCTGCTCTTCCTTTACGTCCCCTCGGTGGAGCGGGCGTACTCGTCGATCAAGGACATCGAGTTCGTGGTGACCTTTGGTTCGTGGCTGCGCTCGGTCCACCGCGTGGCCGCTCATGCCATGGTGGTGGTGGTGTGTCTTCACCTCGTGCGGGTGTTCCTCACCGGGGCCTACAAGAACGGCGTCGGCCAGGGCCAGCGCCGCGAATGGAACTGGGTGATCGGAGTGTTCATGCTCCTGCTCACCCTCCTTCTTTCCTTCACCGGATACCTGCTTCCCTGGGACCAGCTGGCCTTCTGGGCGGTCACCGTGGGAACCAACATCGCGGCCTCGATTCCCTTCATCGGACCTCAGGTGCGCGAGTTGCTCATCGGCGGACGAGCGATCGATCAGCCAACCCTGATCCGCTTCTACGTCCTGCACATCGTGGTCCTGCCCGGGGCTCTCGGAGCACTCTTCGCGTATCACATGTGGCGCATCCGCAAGGATGGTGGTCTCGCGGTGACGGACAAGGAAGCGCTGGCCAACGAGCGTCAGGAAGCGCCCGCCGTCTCCACCAAGACCTACACCCTGCTCGGCATTGCCCGCGGCACCTCTCCGGTGGTCCGGGCCACCGCGCTCAGCCGGCTCGACACCATGGTGAACGCCGTGCCCGATCTCATCCGGCGGGCCAATCTCGTCACCCTGGGCACCATCGCCATCGTCTCAATCCTGGCCACCTTCATCCGATCGCCCCTCGAAGAGGCGGCGAATCCGCTGGTCACCCCGAACCCGGCGAAGGCGCCCTGGTACTTCCTTTGGTTGCAGGAGATCGTCACCGACACCACGGTGAAGATCGGCTCCTTCACCATCAATGGCGCGTTCGTGGGCGGAGTGATCCTGCCCGGCCTCCTCGTCACCTTCCTGATCCTGTGGCCCTGGATCGACCGCAGTCCGAAGGAGGCGACCGGGGTCTGGTTCGACCGGACTAGACGTGGTCAGAACCTGGCCTTCATCCTGCTCTGCCTGTTCATCCTCACCCTCACCTTCGTGGGCACGGTGATGCGCGGACCCTACTGGAACATCTACTGGCCCTGGGAAATCTGGCCCGAGATTCCGGGACGCATCTAGGCCACGATCAATGGAGAAACGAACCAATTCGCCTTATCCGCGCATCGACCGGCCCGTCCTCGCCATCGTTGGTGTCCTTCTGGTGATCTCGACCGTCCTCTTCGCGCGCAACGATCGCGAGCACGAGTGGCGCTGGTACCAGACCGAGTTCAAGCGACTGGTGGCCGAGAAATACGGCCAGGACAAAGCGAAGACCGTGCCCAGCGGACTTCAGCAGATCTGGATTCCCAGCATGGCGAAGGCCGATCGTTGCGTGACCTGCCACCAGGCCCTCGGCTGGAAGGGCTTCGAGACCGCCGATGAGCCCTTCCGCACTCATCCCCAGGACATCCTGAAGAGCCATCCGCCCGAGACCTTCGGCTGCACGTCATGTCATGGCGGGCAGGGATGGGCGATCGATGCGGGCCCCGCGCACGGACCGATCGAGCATTGGAATGAGCCGCTCCTCGGAAAGCAGCTCGGCTCGGAGTACTCGCTCGTTGACGACAAAGCCGCCCTTATGCAGATGAACTGCAACGTGTGCCATCGCTACGAGCGGGAAACCAAGGGCGCGGAGGCCATCAATCGCGCGAAGCAGCTCGTCAACGAGAAGGGCTGCCGCGGATGTCACGTGGTCAACGGGCGTGGCGGCACCATCGGCCCCGACCTCACGTATGTCGGGGACAAGGAGGCCGAGCAGTACGAGTACGGCCGCCTGTCCGGCCAGAAGACATCCTTCGCCTGGCACGTCGCCCACTTCAAGGATCCGCGCGCTCTCGTCACCGAGACGGTCATGCCGAACTTCAATTTCAGCTCCAAGGATGCGCAGTCCCTCGCGATGCTGGCGCTGTCGTGGAAGAAGTCGCCGGTGCCGGCGGCCTTCATCCCGGGAGTGCCGCTTAGCGAGCCCCAGACCGAACAGGAGAAGGCCGACGAGGAGCGCATGAAGACCGGGCCGGGCGGCTGGTTCGTAAAGACCGGCTGCTTCGTGTGCCATTCCATCTCGGCGCTCGGGGTGAAGAGCCCCGCCCAGATCGGGCCGGATCTCTCCACCGCGGTCGAGGACGTGCAGTCGCGGTTTGGACGCACGCTCGACGATTTCCTCCGCGAACCCACGGGCACCATGGCGGTGGTGCTTTCCCGCCAGATCATCCTCTCGCCGGAGGAGAAGGCGGTGGCGATAGGGAAGCTCCGCGAGGCTTACGCCGAGCACGAGAAGCAGAAGGCGTCCGCGGCGAAGGCGGACAAATCGGCGGCTCCAGTGGCGGCTCGCCACTAATCAAACATGAGGGAAATAGATATGCGTACGACAAGAGCAACGGAGATGTCGCGATTCGGCATCCTCGCCATGGCGGTCTTCGCGGTGGCCTGCGCCCCCAGCGCCCCTAAGGGCGCGCAGAAATCCGGAGGAGCCACCTCGGATGTGGCTATCGCGGCCCAGAAGACCTACGTCGCTCCGGGCGATCTGGACGAGTATTACTTCTTCGCTTCGGGCGGACATTCGGGTCAGGTGTACGTCTATGGCGTGCCTTCGATGCGCCACCTCTCGACGATTCCGGTGTTCACGCCCTATCCCGCCACCGGCTACGGCTTCGACGATGAGTCGAAGAAGATGCTCGGGGATCTCACCTGGGGCGACCTTCATCACCCCGCACTCTCCGAGACGGCCGGCGACTACGATGGCCGCTGGCTGTTCGTGAACGAGATGAACGGGCGGGTGGCGCGCATCGACTTGCGCGACTTCAAGACCAAGCAGATTCTCGGACCGATCCCGAACGTTTCCGGAAACCACGCCTCGGCCTTCGTCACGCCGAACAGTGAGTATTCCGTCATGGCCTCCCGCTTTTCGATCCCCATCCCCAAGGGAACGGTGGCGGGCGTCGACAAGTACGCGACCGACTACAAGGGCGTCATCACCGGAATCAAGATTGACCCGAAGTCGGGCGAAATGAGTTTCGGCTGGCAGGTCCTCATGCCTCCCTTCAACTACGACCTCGGTGATGCCGGCAAGAAGGCCTCCGACGGCTATGTGTTCTTCACCTCGTACAACACCGAGAAGGCCACGGGCAAGCTCGAGGTCACCTCGACCCAGAAGGACCGCGACTACATCGCCATGGTCGACTGGAAGCTCGCGGAAAAGTCCGCGGCCGAGGGCAAGGGCAAGATGATCGGCGGGGTCAAGGTGCTCGATCCCAAGGAAATCCCGGGCCTCGTGTACTTCCTGCCCTGCGGCAAGTCGCCTCACGGTGTCGACGTGGCTCCGGAAGGCAAGTGGATCGTGGGCTCCGGCAAGCTCCAGGGCGTCACCACCGTCTTCAACATCGAGAAGATCCAGACCGCGATCAAGAACAAGAACTTCACCGGCGACGAGGACGGGATCCCCGTGCTCAAGTACGAGGACATAAAGGACGCTGAGGTGGCGGTCGGCCTGGGTCCGCTGCACACCCAGTTCGGCCCCGACGACTGGGCTTACACCTCGCTCTTCGTGGACAGCGCCATCGCGAAGTGGAAGCTTGGGACCTGGGAAGTGGTGGACAAGGTCCCCATGTCCTACTCGATCGGCCATCTGTCATCGGCCGAGGGAGACACCGTGAGCCCGGACGGCAAGTACCTGGTCGGCCTCAATAAGCTCTCGCATGGGCGTCACCTCAGCGTGGGCCCCAGCCAGCCCGAGTCCTCGCAGCTCGTGGACATCAGTGAAGAGAAGATGAAGCTGCTCTACGACGCCTTTACCGAACCCGAGCCCCACTACGCGCAGATGATCAAGGCGGACAAGGTCAAGCCCATCGAGGTCTACCCGAAGGAAGAGAACAAGCACCCCTACGCCATCTGGGACGTCAAGGACGCCGGAGTGACCCGAAACGGCAACAAGGTTCTGGTCAAGATGGTCGCGGTTCGTTCCACCCTCACCCCGACCGACTTCGAAGTGAAGGCGGGCGACGAAGTGACGATCGCCATCACCAACATCGAGCAGACCACCGACGAACTCCACGGGTTCGGCCTGCTCGACTACAACATCAACATCGTGGTCGACCCGGGCGAGACCAAGCAGGTCACCTTCAAAGCGAAGAAGTCCGGGGTGTTCCCGTTCTACTGCACCAACTTCTGCTCGGCTCTGCATCAGGAGATGCAGGGCTATTTCATCGTGCGCTGAGGTTCGTCCTAGCGACCCTCGAAGCAATGCCGTTGTGGGGTCGTGGTCCCTCCCCCCTCAAAGGACCACGGCCCCCTTTTTTGAAATGGCGGTGCCCCATGCGGGACTTTCTCAAACGCGCGAACGCCTTCCTGGATGCGCCCCTCAACCTCGGCCCCCGGGTGCTGGTCCTCGCGGCCGCGCTGGCCCTTATTCCCACCTTCACCTCGCCGCTCTACACCATGACGATGTTCGCGCCCCAGTATCCAGACGGTCTGCGGCTCCAGATCTTCAGCTACAAGCTGGTCGGCGGCAATAACGGGCAGGACGTCAAGGAGATCAACGTCCTCAATCACTACATCGGCATGCGCGATCTGGTTTCCGAGGATTTCGGCGAGTTCAAGTGGATGCCCTTCGTGATCGGCGCGTTTTCCCTGCTCTTCGCCCGCACGGCGGTGATGGGGAAGATGACCCACCTCGTTGACTCGATGGTTCTTTTCGTCTACTTCGGCGCCTTCTCGCTCTGGTCGTTCGGTTACCGGATGTGGAGTTACGGACACGATCTTGCCCCGACGGCGGCGGTGAAGGTGGAGCCTTTCATGCCACCCATGTACGGTTACAAGCAGATCGCGAACTTCGAGGTCTACAACTACCCGGCGCTTGCGTCCTATGCCCTCGGCGCCTCTGCCTTCCTCCTTCTGGTCGCATTCTTCCTGGCTGCGCGTTCCGCGCGCCGTTCGGCTTGAGCCGGTGATGCTGATCGGGGCATCGGCGATCGCGATTCTGCTCGGGCTGGGCTCGGGCTTTCAGCCCGCGGTCGACGACGGGGCGGTGACGCCAGGCCAGGTGGAAGGTCGTCCGGCCCTCGCTGATCGGTCGCCGCTGCAGGCCCGCGTCGACGGCGCGGCCCCGGGCGCGGTTCTGATCGTTCCCGCGGGGACCTATCGCGGAGATCTGTTTCTCGATCGGCCCATCACCTTGCGCGGCGATGGGGATGTCCTGCTCCTCGGGTCGGGCCACGGAAGTGTTGTTCGTGTTCGCGCGCCGCGGGTGACCCTGGAAGGGCTCACCATCGATGGTCAGGGCGGCGGCGATCTTGGTCGCGACTCCTCCGGTATTCACGTGTCGGCACAAGACGCGACCATCCAAAGGTGCCGGATCCGAAACTCGCTCTTCGGGATCTACCTGCGGGAATCCGACAATGTGGTGGTGGAAGACACCGAGATTGTCGGCATCAAGGGACGAGACCCGGGCGAGAAGGGCTCGGGGATTCACCTCTGGAACTCGCACCACTTCCGGCTCGAGCGGAATGTGATTCACGATGTCCGGGATGGCTTCTACGTGCAGTCGTCCACCGGCGGCGTCATCCGGGGGAACCGGGCGAGCGACATCCGGTATGGCCTGCATTACATGTTCTCGGACGACAATCTCTTCGAGGACAACGTCTTCGAGAACGGCGCGGCCGGGGCCGCCCTCATGTACTCCAAGCGGATTGTCTTCCGGCGGAACCAGTTCATCCACAACCGCGGCTTCGCCTCGGTGGGGCTGCTGCTTAAGGCCTGCGACGAGGTTCTCGCCGAGGACAATCTCCTGGCCGACAACGCCCGCGGCCTGTTCATGGAGGGGTCCTCGTTGAACATCGTGCGGCGCAACGTGATCGCAGGTTCCGACGCCGCGGTGATCCTCTATGACTCGGTCAGCCGGAATCGCTTCGAGTCGAACTCTTTCATCTCGAATCGAACGCCGCTCCTGCTGGTGGGCACGCGCACCGACACCGTCTTCACCGGCAACTACTACACCGGGAACCTCGAGCCTGACCTCGACGGCGATGGAACGAGCGATCGCGCGTTCACGCTGTCGAATGTGTTCGATCACTTCCGCGGCAACGTGATCGCGGCGGACCTGCTGGTCGACACGCCGGCCGCCGGGGCCCTCGCCCTCGCCGAGCGCACCTTCCCGGTTCTGCGGCGCATCGCCGTCTCCGATCCGAGACCCCTCGCGAGGGCTCCCGAGCTCCCGGATGTTCCCCGCGCCTCGCGGGCTGCGGGCCCCGCGAGTCTTGCCGGCATGGTTTTCTCGACCGGCCTTGTGCTTCTCTCCATTGCCGGCTTCCGCTTCGGCCAGCGACCGGGGGACGTGTCGTGATCGAGTTTCGCGCCTTCGAGAAGGCTTATGGAACTTATCGAGCGGTGAGGGGTCTCGACCTCAAGGTCGCGCGGGGCGAAGTGGTGGCGCTTCTCGGGCCGAATGGTTCGGGGAAGACCACATCGCTCAAGGCCGCGGCGGGGCTGGTGAAGCCCACCCGAGGCATGGTTCTGGTAGGAGATCCGGGACGGTCGTCGAGCAACCCCGAAGCGAGGCGCTGCCTCTCGTTTCTGCCCCAGAGGGTTGCTTTCCAGGAAGCGCTGTCCGGGGCTGAAGTCCTGAACTTCCACCGCCGCATCCGGGGCGTCGATGCCGTGCGCGAAGACGCCGCTCTTGAGGTGGCGTCGCTCAACGGCGCGGTGGCGCGCGCGGTCTCGACCTATTCGGGCGGCATGCTCCAGAGGCTTGGGCTCGCGGTGGCTCTTCTTCCCGAAGCCCCCGTGTTCCTCCTCGACGAGCCCACCGCTGCTCTCGACCCCGACGGCCTCGAAGCGTTCTACCGTGTGATCGCCAAGGCGCGGACGGATGGGCGCGCCGTGCTCTTCACCTCCCACCAGATGGGCGATGCGGAGAGACTCGCGGACCGCTTCGCGATCCTGGTGGATGGCGCTCTCGTCGCGGACATCGGAAGCCGCGAGATGAGGGACCGCCTGGCCGCGCGCGGCAGCATGCGCCTGCGGGTGCCGGCCCTCGACCCATTGACTCTCGAGGCTCTGCGCATGGTGGCTCCCATGGCGGCCTTTGATCAGGGCGAGCTGGTCGTGCCCGGACCCGCGAACGAGCGTCCGCAGGTGATCGAACTGATCCTTGCTCGAGGAGTGCGGATTCTCGACCTCGTGGCCGAGGACGGCCGCCTCGACGACCTGTACCGGGAGATGGTTGTGCCCCAGCCGGAGGGCTTTAGGTGAGGCTTTTCTTCCCCGTCCTGATCGTCGCGGCCCTGGCTGCGTGTTCCGGTCTTCAACCGGAGACGCTGGTGAAGGGCCAGGACATCTGCGCGCGGTGTCGAATGCCCGTTTCGGACATCCGCTTCGCGGGCCAGGTGGTGATCGCGGGTGAACTGCCCCTCTTCTTCGACGACCCGGGGTGCCTCGCGGAGTTCGTTCGCACCGGACAGGTCAAGGGGAGAAAAGCCCTGGCCTTTGTGGCCGATCACCGGACGGGCGAGTGGATCCGCGCGGATCGTGCGATTTACACACGCGTGCCGGAGCTTGCGACGCCCATGAACCATAAATTGATCGCCCACGCGGATGCCGCTTCCCGCGATTCGGATCCGGCTTCGCGGGAAGGCCACACGGTGAGTCTTCCGGAAGTCTTCGGTCCCGGCGGCCCGCCTGCGGGAGAGCCCTCGTGACCCTGCGCCTTTTCGCGGCCGAAGAGTTGAAGATCGCCCTGCGCTCACGCTGGACCCAGATATTCGCCGGGGTGTTCGCACTGCTGGCCTGCGGCGTGGCCGGAGCCGGGTATGTGATTTCGGGCGGGCATGGCGTGCAGGATTTTTCGCGGACGTCAGCCTCGCTCGTCCATCTGGTGGTTCTGGTCGTTCCGCTGATCAGCCTGATGCTCGGTGTTTTGTCACTATCCCTCGAGCGGGGCGCGGCTGAAGTTGTCTTCGCGTTGCCGGTGTCCCGGCGCACCATCCTGGCGGGGCGCCTGCTTGGCCTCTTCGCCGCCCTCGCCCTCGCCCAGTCGTTCGGCTTCGGGCTCGCCGGCCTGCTCGTCTACTCCCAGGTGGGAGCCGAAGGAGTGAGCGACTTCCTGGTCGTGTTCGCAGCCTCGCTTGTGGCCACCGCTATTTTTCTGGCGCTTTCCGCCCTTCTGGCGGCGGACGCATTTGGCCGCCGCCGCACGAAAGCGCTGGCCATCGGCCTTGTGGTCTGGCTGGTGGGCGAGGTCTTCATCGACCTCGCCGCCCTGGCCCTCGCCAGCATGCTCTCCTCGGGGGCGGCGTCGCGAGTGCTGATCCTCGCGAGTCTCGTGAACCCTATCGGCGCGCTTCGCACGGGCGCGTTGCTCCTCGTCGAGGGCACGGGTGCTTTCGGCGCCGCGTCCCTGGCCCTGCTTCGCTTCACACACGGGCCATGGGGCGCGGTCGCTCTCATCAGTCTCTCGATCGCGGCCTGGATAGCACTTCCTGCGCTCCTGGCCGTGCGCCGGCTTGAGCGCGCGGATATCTGACCGAGGCGTCAGGCTCGCTCGAAGATCACGCCGCGCACCAGAACATCGAAGCCCACCGGCTTGCCGAGGAGTATGCCCACGGTCTCGCCTTCCTTCGCCACCTCGACGATTTTCCGAAAAGCCTCGATCCCGGTGACCCGGCGCGTCACCCGCTCTCCTTTGGCCGAGACGAAGGCGATTTCATCGCCAACCGCGATGCTGCCCCGGGTCACGCGGCCCGTGGCAACCGTACCCCGCCCGGTAATCGAAAACACGTCCTCGACCTCGAAGGCGAATGGCCCGGTCGAGCTGCCGGCAGGGACCGAAGGAGCCGCCGCGGCCGGCGTCGCCGATGTTGGAGGCGGCGAGAAGCGGTTCGGCGTATCGGACGCGGGCGCTTTGCGCCCACCGAAAATCCCGCCCAGCAACGAAGCGAAGAATCCCTTCGGCACCTCGGCGCCGCAACGCGGACAGGCCGAGAGCCCATCCTCGACATCGACCTGGCAGTTTCCGCACACTTTCATTGGGGACGCATCCTCCACAGATGCGCCGAATCCTACAGGCGAAGCGGCAGCCCCCTTCGTCGTGGCGAGCCGGTTGATGCACCGGGGTGGCCCAGGCCAGGCTGCGCGCTCCGTGGCTGGGGACAGAACCCCCCGATCCGTCATTGCGAGTTTCGCCACGTACTCCGGCCGTGACATTTGCGAGAAACTCTCCGTCACCCCGGCGAACCTCCTGTCCCTTCTCGAGGGCGGGGGCAAGCGCCGGGGCCTAGCGCGAAGAGTCCGTTTGGAAACCGCGACGGTAGCCGTCATCGCGAATTTCAGCACGGACGCTGTCCGCTCCGCCACCCCGGCGAAGCAATCTCTCAAGCTTGGTCGTGGTGGGCCGCGTGGCCGGACACTGCGGAGGGTCGCGGCACGTTGCACGGGCCCTCCCGGTCCCGGGAAGGCGGCGCGGAGGAGAGACGACTTGCCGGTCTGCCGCCGACCGCAGCATTCAGGGCGTCCGGGAAATAGACTCCCCCTCATTCAATGCAAATGGAGTTTCCGAGGAATGCCGGCCGGCTCGCCACCGCCTTTGCTCTTCTGACCGTGGCCTTCGTGGCCTGGTCGGCGTATGCCATCGCCACCGCCGCTCTTCCTCCGCTTGCCGCGAATCGCGGCCGGATCGATGCCGCGATCAGCCTGAACCTCATCATTTCCGGGGTGGTTTTCCTGGGCGCCCACCTCGCACTCGTGCTGGTCCTCATCCGCCGTCCCCGTGAGGCGAGAATTCCGAAGGAGAACGTTCGCATCGAGGTGCTGTGGACGGTGCTCACGGCAGCCGTCCTCGTGGGCCTGCTCATCAACTCCGAGATCGACGCCCGCGCTCTCAGCACTTCCTCCGGCGGCCCGGAGGAACCTCTCATCGTCGAAGTCGTGGCCCAGCAGTTCGCGTGGAACTTCCGCTTCCCGGGCGAAGACGGCATCTTTGGCCGCACCGATCCCCGACTTGTCGACCAGGCCGAGCTGAACTTCATCGGGCTTGATAAGCGAGACCCAGCGGCTGAAGACGACATTGTCATGCCCCAGAGTCTTCTCATCCTTCCCGAGGGGCGCGAGGTGCGGATACGCCTCCGTTCGATGGACGTCATCCACAGTTTCTTCGTCGCCTCCTTCCGGTTGAAGCGTGACGCCATGCCCGGCATCGCCACCGAGTTCTCCTTCATTCCCACCGCAACCGGCATGTTCGAAATCGCCTGCGCCGAACACTGCGGCCTTGGCCACTACCGGATGCGCGGCGTGGTGGAAGTGGTCTCGCGGGTCGACTGGCCGGCGAAGATTCGAGAGGTCACCGAATGAGCGGTGATCGGGGCTCTCAGGGCTTCATCTCCCGCTACGTCTTCTCGCTGGACCATCGCGTGATTGGCCTCCAGTATCTGCTGACCGCGATGGCCATGGCGATCGTCGGAGGCCTTTTGGCCCTCCTCGTCCGGGTTCAGATCGCGTGGCCCGATCACGACTACACCTGGATCTCGAAGATTCTCCCCGGCGGCTTCGATGGCGGCGTCATGAAGCCGGAGTTCTACGCCGCCCTCTTCACGATGCACGGCACGATCATGATCTTCTTCGTCCTGTCCGCCGCGTTGATCGGCGGTTTCGGGAACTACCTGATTCCTCTTCAGGTGGGGGCCCGCGACATGGCGTTCCCGAGGCTCAACGCCTTGTCCTACTGGATCTATGCGGTGTCGTCCGTGGTGATCCTGGCCTCGTTTTTCGCGCCCTCGGGCCCGGCGGCGTCCGGATGGACGGCCTACCCGCCACTTTCGGCCCTCAAAGGGGCGATTCCGGGATCGAACCTCGGCCAGGATCTGTGGCTCGTGGCCATGGCGCTTTTCATCGTGAGCTTCACTCTCGGCGGCCTCAACTTCCTCGCCACCATCATGGCCATGAGACGGCCCGGACTCTCGATGCTCGGCCTCCCACTCTTCACCTGGTCGATGTTCTTTGTGGCCATCCTGGGCTTGCTCGCCTTTCCCTCACTCACCGCGGCTTCGATCATGCTGCTGCTCGATCGCCATGCGGGCAGCAGCTTCTTCCTCCCCGCGGGGGTGGTGCTCTCCGGCGACCTCGTTCCCGGAGGCGGTGGTTCGCCGATTCTCTGGCAGCACCTCTTCTGGTTCCTGGGGCACCCCGAGGTCTACATCCTGATGTTGCCCTCGCTCGGGATCACCTCCGACCTCTTCACCGTATTCACGGGACGTCGCGTGTTCGGGTACAAGTCGATGGTGATCGCGATGGCGCTCATCTCGGGAATGAGCTTCCTGGTGTGGGGGCACCACATGTTCGTGTCGGGTATGAGCCCGTTTCTGGGATCGGCATTTGCGATCACGACCACGCTCATCGCGGTGCCCTCCGGGATCAAGGTCTTCAACTGGATCGCGTCGCTCTGGAACCGTCCCCTGCGGCTCTCCACTCCCATGCTCTGGGCCCTCGGGATCTTCTCCCTCTTCGTCACCGGCGGTCTGTCCGGAATCTGGCTCGGCCAGACGCAGGTCGATATTCAGCTCCACGACACCGCGTTTGTGGTCGCGCACTTCCACATCATCATGGCCGGGGCCGCTCTTTTCGGAGTGTTCGCGGGGGTTCACTACTGGTTCCCGCTCTTCTTCGGCCGGATGATGAGCGAGCGACTTGGCATCGCTCATTTCCTGACCACCTTCGTCTTCTACTACGCGACGTTCTTTCCGATGCATCTCGCCGGCATTCGGGGCCAGATCCGGCGGGTCTACGATCCTTATCAGTACGAGTACCTGCAGCCCCTCGCCGCCATGAATGGCTTCATCACCTGGGCCGCCATTGCCCTTGCCGTCTCGCAGCTTCTGTTCTTCTGGAACTTTTTCACCAGCCTGCGGGGCGGGGCGCGGGCGGGCGTCAATCCGTGGGGCGCCGCGTCGCTCGAATGGACGGAAGGCGAACCCGAGGGTCCGGCTGAACCGGAGGCCCTGAATCCGGTGGTGGAGCGATGAGAACCCTGGCGCTCGCGTCCCCCTCCAGGTCGCAGGCGGAAGAGTCCGCGCTCCGCGTGGCCGTGGTGGCGGCTCTCTCCGCCACCATGATGTTGTTCGCGTCCCTGGCGAGCGCCCTGCTCGTGCGCCGCGCGTTCGAAGACTGGCGTCCGGCCTCCGCCGCGTGGCCGTGGATCCTGCTCGGATTCGGCCTGGCCGCCTCGGCGGGGATCGAGATCGCCGCGCGCTCTCAAGGGCGGCGGCGCGTTGCGGGTTTCGCGATCGTGGGACTTTCGAGCAGTCTGTATCTGGCCGGCGCGCTTTTCGTCCTCGGTTCGCTCGCCTCCGGTGAGCTCGGCCTGTCCCGCCCCCACGATGCCTTCATCGCCCTGCTTCTCGGCGTTCATGTCCTCCATGCGATCCTCGGAACGGCCTTTGCTGCCCGCGTGCTGCGCGCCACCTCGGGAGGGTCGCCCGAGAGCGGCCTCGCCCTCGCCAGGCTCGTGACCCATTTCCTCACCGCCCTGCTCGTCTTCATCCTCATCCTCCTCTTCGGCCTGCAATGACCGCCACCATCCCATCCCGAACGATTCCCATCACGCGCTGGCCCGCTCATCGTGTGGCGATGTGGGCGTTCCTCGTCAATGAAGGCTTCCTCTTCGGTTCCATCCTGGCCGCCGGCTTCTTCCTTCGCCTTGGGGGAATCGCTCCCTGGCCGAGGCCCGGCGAGGCGCTCGCCCTGGGCCCGGTCGTTTTCGCCACCCTCATCCTCATCGCTTCGTCCGCCACGTTCAACGAATCGCTCGACGCTCTCCGTCGGGGCAACCTCCTCTACAGCCGCCGCTGGCTGCTGGGCACGCTGCTCGCGGGGACCGTGTTCCTCGGAGTCCAGGCCTACGAATGGTGGGAGATCACGCGGGCCGCGAACGCGTTGTCTCAGGGCTCAGGCGTGCCCTTTGTCACGAACCCATGGGGTGCTTCCACCTTCATGCAGCTCTTTTTCCTGGCCACCGGACTCCATGGTCTTCACGTGCTCTTAGGCCTGGCCCTGATGACGTGGCTCCTCGTTTCGGGAACTCAGACCAACGAGAAGCGGCTCGAGAGCGTCGCCTTGTACTGGCACTTCGTGGACTTCGTCTGGATCTTCATCGTGTCGACTCTCTATCTGGTCTGAGCCTCGATGATCGACCCCCTCAGACCCTACTGGCCGACGAACCGCAGCATCGCGGGCCTGCTGGCAAGGAGTTTCTGTCTCGTCGTGGCGGCCCTGGGTGTGGCCTTTGGCCCCTCGCGGACCTTCGCGCTCGCCGTGGTGCTGGCCACCGCCCTCGCCCAGGCCGCCCTCCTCGTGTTCGAGTGGATGGAACTTAAGCGAACCCACCGCTCCGGTCGCGCCGCCGCGGTCGTGATCGCTCTCCTCTTTCTTTCGCTCCTGGTTGTCCTGGTGATCGAGAGTCGCTCGGTGCTCGTCCTTTCGGTGCGATGACCCGATGAGCTTGATTCCCCGTCGGTTTTCGCGGGTCACGGTGGTTTCATCCGGAGCGCTCATCGTCATTTCGATCCTTGGCCCCGATCCCGCTTTCGCACAGTGCGCGTTGTGCCGCGATGCGGTGAACGCCGCCGCTCCCCACATCCGCGAGGCCATGAACTACGCGATCATCGGCCTCGCCCTGGCGCCTTACGGCATTGCCCTGGCCGCCGCCTGGGCCCTTTGTCCCGAGTTCCGCACTTTCGTTCGCGCCAGATTCAAGCGCCCGATTACCGGAGAACCGGGAAACCCCTCGTGACGACGCCTCTCTGGCCCGCGGTAAACGCCGCGCTCAACCTCGCCTCCGCGATTTGCCTCGTGAATGGCTATCTCAGCATCAGGCGGGGCGACAAGGAAGTCCACAAGCGCTTCATGCTCGCGGCCTTCACCTGTTCGGTGGTGTTCCTCCTGAGCTACCTCGCCTATCACTTCCAGGTGGGCTCCGTGAAATTCCAGGGCACGGGGCCGGTGCGGGTGCTCTACCGGGGGATCTTGCTGACGCACACCGTACTCGCAACCGCCACCGCCCCGCTGGCCATCGCGACCCTGAGCCGGGCCCTGGGCGGCCGCTTCGCCGATCACCGCCGGATCGCCCGCGTTACGTTTCCGATCTGGATCTATGTCTCGATCACCGGCGTGGTCGTTTACCTGATGCTCTACCAGATGTGAGACGCGCGTTCCTTCAAGTAGCGCTCGCTCTGAGCCTCGCCGCACCCGCTTTCGGGGATGAGGTCCAGGCCGCGCGGGAGCGCGCGCAGGTTCTGCTCAACCGATCGATCGCCCTGGCGAAGTCCGCGGCGGCGGCGCTGCGGCCGGAGCTCTCACGGGCCGAGATCTTCGCCGCCCTCCTGCGGCTCGATCCCCACGATGGCTCGAGCATCGGGGTGTACGACGCGGACGGCCGCCGGGTGGCCTGGCTCGGCGCCCCTCTCGATCCGCAACGCCTCCCCGAGGTCGATCCGGCGACGCCCGTCCGGTTCGTCGCCGCGACGCGCTCCCGCGCCGCCCTGGTCGTGACCGAGAAAGGTCCCACACCCTGGTTCGTGCTGGTGGCCGTCCCCCTCCTCGAGACCCGGCGGAACGAGAATGGAGAGTTGCAGGTCGTGGATGTGCTCGATCCTTCGCGGAAGCTGAGGCTCGATTTCTCCGATCGGCCTGATTCCTCCACGGACGGTCGTGACGACGCGAGGATCGAAGCCCTTGGGCTGACCTTCGCCCGCGTTGGTCGGCAGGCTTTGGACCCGCACCTCTCGACGCCTGCAGCGCGGGCGCTTCCGACCCTGCCTCTGATTCAACTGCTCTTCTTCAGCCTGACCCTCTTCGCCGCCCACCGTTTCGGTCGCCGAGGATTCGCCGAGCCCCGCCCGCTTCTCTTCGCCCTCCTGGGCGTTCTCTCCGCGCTATCGGTGACCGCGCTCATCGCCGAGTTCGTGGCGCGGGGCGGCGAGCGGGATGCGATCCGGCGCGAGGCGGAGTCGGTTCTGCGCGCGCACCTTCGCCCTCTCGATGACACCCTCGAATCGACCGAGCGGATGATCGACCAGGCGCGTCTGTTCGAAACCGCGCCTTCAGGGCGATTCGGAACCGAGGAGCTGGCCTTCGATCTGTGGTCGGACTCTGCTCTCTCCCAGCCCTTCCTGCCGTCGTTTGTCGAGGTGATGGACCGCTCGGGTTCGGTGGTGAGCCGGTACGCGCGCGACATCCCGAGAGGGCCGAAGCCGTCGCTGCCCGCCACGAGCGCATGGTCTAGGAACACCGCCCTTCTCGGCATGACGGATTTCGCCCAGGCCCAGGGCCTGGTTTCCGAGCGGCTGCTGTTCTCCTCGCGCGAGTTTCTGGGCGCGGTCCGTATCGGCGCGGTCTCCAATCTGCCCCTGGCCCTTAGGCGGCTGTCCGAGCAGAAGGGCCTGCGGTTCGTGGGTCTGAGGGGCGCCGACGGGGGCTACCTGCCCGACCCATCGCTTTCGGTTCCCGCCCCGGGGCCATCGGACGGGCTTCGTTTCGATGTCCCCGTCCTGGGGCGAACCTACGTCTTCGAGTTGCCGGGGGCGGCCCTGAGCGCACCCGGACGCACCGCGGGGGTGCGCGCTCTCGCTGAATCGCTGGGTCTGGTGATTGTCGCGTTCCTTCTCGGAGCGTGGCTCGGCGACGCGGCGCGGGCCAAATCGCTCGCCCTGGGTCTTTTTCGAAGGCACTCAGTTCGCCTCTTCGTGGCTTTCCTGACGTTGTCCGCGCTGTCGCTGTTCTTCTTCCAGACCCTCGTCCGCGACTTCGTCGCCCAGCGGCTCGTGGCCGAAACCGAGACCGAAGCGAGGCGCACCGCGGCCATCGCGCGCAAGTCTTTGGGCGATCTCTCCGCGTTTCAGGAGGCCGAGGTTCCGGGCCCCCTCGCCATTTCCGATGCCGCGATCTCGTGGGTAGCGGCCCTCGTCTCGAACGACCTCGAGCTCTTCGACGAGTCCGGGCAGCTCGTGGCCACCAACGTGCGTGAGGATGTCGATGCCGGCCTGCTCTCGCGTTTCGCGCCCGCCGATGCCTACAGCCGGCTCGTCCTCGATGACGAGGACATGATGTTCCACCGGCCGCAGGGTGGGCCCGTTCCCTCGGCCGTCTCCGCCCGTCTCGATCTTCCCGCCGGTCGAACCGGCCTCGTGCGCGTGAACCTGCAGAACCGCGAGAGCCAGGTGGCGGCCGCCCTGGTCGACCTCGACACCCGCATGCGCCTCGCGTCCTTGTCCCTGCTCGGGGTCGCCACTCTGCTGGCCTGGTTTCTGGCCCGGCGCATCTCCGGCCCGGTGCTCGAGATGACCACCGCCTCGAGACGGATCGCCAACGGCGATCTGAGCGTCCGCGTGCCGGTGCGCACAGGGGACGAGGTGGGCGAGCTCGCGCAGTCCTTCAACACCATGGCTCAGGACCTCGCCCGTCAGCAAAGGGAGATCGAGCGGCGCGAACGGCTGGCCGCATGGGCGGACATGGCGGCCCAGGTGGCGCACGAAGTGAAGAATCCCCTCACTCCGATCCAGCTCTCCGCCGAACATCTGCAGCGCGCCTACCGGGCCAGCGGCATTTCGTCCGCCGCCTTCGACTCCGTGGTGGCGGTCTGCACGAAGACGATCCTCGAGTCAGTCACGCGACTTCGCGACATCGCGTCCGAATTCGCGGCCTTCGTCCGCGCTCCCGTCGATCGCTCTCAACGCGTCGATATCGGCGCCATCACCAGGGCGGTGATCCAGCCCTACCAGGATGTGCTTCCCGAAGGGCTCCGGCTGACCGTGCGCCTCGAAGACGCGGTCTTCGTCCTCGGTGAATCGAAGCTGATCGAGCGGGCGGTGCGCAACCTGGTGGAGAACGCCATTCAGGCGGTGGGCGGAGCCGGCGAGATCCGCGCGACTTGTGCCGTCGCGGCGGGCTTCGCCGAGCTGGTCATCGACGATACGGGTCCGGGCTTCGACGAGGAGGCGCGCGCGCATCTCTTCGAGCCCTTCTTCTCCACCAAGACCCAGGGCTCCGGCCTCGGCCTGGCCCTGGTCAAGAAAGTCGCCGAGGATCTGGGCGGTTCGGCCTCGCTGGTGCGCGATGGCGGCCTGACCCGCGCGACCCTGCGTCTGCCCATGGCCGTCGACTGACCGCTCGCGAAAGGTCAGACGCCGCGGCCGGTGATACGCCGGGCCCTGGCGATTACCGCGATGAGCTCCTCGCTCAGGTCGTAACCTTCCTGGGCCGCCGCACTCACCCACGCGGCGTCGAGAGCGTCCGAACCTGCCACGGGGTCTCCGGCGATCGCGCGCGCGGCGTAGTCGATGATCACGAAGTGATATCCCGCGTCCCCCGGAGTGATGGCCTCGATCGTCTCGACGAACGTCTCGATCTCGATCGCGACTCCCGTCTCCTCGAGGACTTCGCGCACCGCCGCCTCTTCGAGCCGCTCACCCCACTCGAGGGTTCCCCCGGGAACCATCCATCGCCCGTATTGGGGCTCCTTGCCGCGGCGGATGAGGAGCACGTCGCCGGCCGCGTTGAACACCACCGCTCCAACTCCGATGAGCGGACGACGGAGCACCCGCGGTTTCGCCGAGCTCAGGGGGCTGCGACCGTGGGCTCGGGGGGCGGGTTCGGAGTCTCCACCGGGACGCTGCCTCCGCCATCTCCCTTTCGCCGGAGGAGTCCGATCAGGTAGGCCACCGGTCCCGAGAGCGTGTATCCGCAGGACCACGCGAGAAGCGCCCATGCGGGTTCGGTGGCGACGAGGGCGAGCAGGGCCGCGATCCCCACCATGGCGAAGTAGCTCCGCCGGCTTCGCAGATCGAAGGTCTTGAACGACCAGTAGCGGAGGGTGCTCACCATGAGAAACGCCCCGATCACCAGCAGCGCCATGGTGAAGGCCGCACCCACGCGGTCGGACAGAGGTTCGGGACGGAAGTACACCACCGAGATCACGAAGCCGGCGGCCGCGGGCGAAGGCAGTCCGACGAAGTATCGGCCGTCCACGACTTTCCGCTGGACGTTGAACCGGGCGAGGCGAATCGCGGCGCACATCACAAAGAAGAAGGCGGCGAGGTAAGAGCGGTGCAAGGTGGCGAGGCCCCACTGGTAGGCGATGATCGCGGGCGCCACACCGAACGAGACGATGTCGGCCAGGCTGTCGAGCTGGGCTCCGAACTCCGATGTGGTTCCGGTCATGCGCGCGATCCTTCCGTCGAGCATGTCGAAGATCACCGCCGCCACGATGAGCTGGGCCGCGCTCTCGAAGTTCAGGCGAAGGGCCTGGATGATCGCGGAGAAGCCGAGGAACAAGTTGCCGATGGTGAAGAGAGTCGGCAGGATCGCCGCCCCTCTTTGCAGGCCCGGCTGCTTCAGTCGATCCGAGATCGTCATGGCCTGGGGTCGTGCGCGCCAACCGGCGGGAGATGGGCGATCACGGAGCTGCCGCCGCTCACCCGGTCGCCGACCTTGACCTTCAGGGTCGATCCAGCGGGCAAAAAGACATCGGTGCGAGAGCCGAACCTGATGAGGCCCACCTGCTCTCCTCGCGCCACCACATCGCCCGCTTTCTTGCGGAACACGATCCTTCGGGCGATGAGGCCGGCGATCTGGGTGAAACCCACGCGGCCCTCGGGCCCGTCGACGAATGCCCGGTTCTGCTCGTTGCGGAGCGAGGCCTTGTCGTCGAAGGCGGGAAGGAACTCACCCTTGTGGTAGACCACATCGGTGATGGTCCCCGCGATGGGGGCGCGGTTTATGTGCACGTCGAAGACGGACAGGAAGATGGAGATCTGAGTGGCGCCTGCGCCCGCGGGATGGCCCGGAGGCGCCTGAACGATCATCACCACCTTGCCATCCGCAGGGGAGACCACGAGCCCCTCGCCCTGCGGGATCTCGCGGAAGGGGTCGCGGAAGAAGGCGGTCACGAAGATCGCGAGGAGGAAGAGCACGGCAAAGGCCCGCCAGGAGAAGTAGGCCCCAAAGGCGGCGATGACGACGGCGATGGCGATGAAGGGAAGGCCTTCGGGGGCGATCTTCAAAACGAGTTTCCTCGGGGCAGATTCGGCAACACGGCGACCAGGCGGGGCGTGGTCGCCGGGCGCCAGGCTTCAGGAAGGGTCGGGGCGACGACCCCGTTTTTAGTGCGCGGCGCGGGCTATTTGTTCCATCCGGTCGCGACCGGCGAGCTTGAGTTTCTTGAGCCGGATTTCTTCGACCTGCTGAGCGTCGCTCAGGGCCGTTTTCTCAGAGAGGGTTTTGATCTTCCGATCAAGATCGAGGTGCTCCTCGTGGAGCCTCCGATATTCCTCGTTGGTGGCGAGCAGGGTTTCCGGGGTCACTCCGTTTGCTGACGTCATGAGGATTGGCCTCCTTGGCGGTCGAAGAAGGAATCTGGTTGGTCCCGAGGGAATTCGGGGGACCTCGCGGCCTTCAGGACTTCGACCCTAGCACGCGTTTCTCGCGGCTTTCAACCAGCTTCATGGCTCAATCTCGAGGCTCATCAGGATGGCGTCTTCCACGGGGTCCCGGTAGAAGGCGCGCCGCCTTTGCGTCTCCCTGAAGCCTGATTTTCGATACAACCGGAGGGCGGCGAGGTTTCCCTCCCGGACCTCGAGAAACAGGCGCCGGACCCCGTCGAGTCTGGCCTTCTCGACCAGCAGACGCAGCAGGGTCGCGCCGAGGCCCTGTCTCCGGCCACTTTCCGCAATGGCCAGGTTCACGATGTCCAGTTCGGGCGCATGATGCCGAGCCACCACGAAGCCGGCCACACCCGCCTTGGTACGCAGGCAAAGGAGGGTTGGGGGATCGTTCCGCAGTTCTTCTTCGAAGGCGGTGCGCGTCCAGGCGCGGGGGGAGGCCGCGTCAATACCAACCAGAGCGTCAAGATCCCCGGAACTCGCGGGGGCCAGTACCAGGTCATTCGGGACATCGGGTCTCGCCGCTCCGACCGCGGGCTTGGGCTGGGTGTTGAGCAGACCGCGGGTCAGGGGATCTCTGAGGTAGAAAGGCATGAGATCGGAGGCCCTGGAGGTCGTCGCCGCGGAGGCGCGGGCCGCGGCGAGGGTTGCGAGATGAGGGGCGAGGCCCTCCTCGAGGTTCAGGAACGTAGCGTCCTCGAACGCGGTGCTGATTTCACTTCGATGCTTGTGGGCCGCGGATCCCGCCACGATCGGGTGTCCGATGAGCGACGGGCCGAGAGCTGTGAGAACGGCGGCGACTTCTCCCGACTCGTGGCCGGAAACTAAAGCTCCGTGCTGGTCATGAACCGCACCGAACACCTCACCGTGAAAGAGATCCACGAGGGCGAGGACGGGCCCCCCGCGTCCGCGGCCCGCCCAGGCGGCCACGTCGGTCGCGAGCGCGCCGAAACACGGCCTTGCCCCCGCGAGACCTCGAACGCAGGAAAGAGCCACCCGGAGCCCCGTGAATGATCCGGGGCCGGTTACCGCGGCGAAAGTGGCGACTTCTTCCGGCTGAACTCCCGCGTTCAGGAAGATCGAGTCCACCGCGGGAAGGAGCTTGCGGGAATGGCCGTGGTCGGCCTCGAACGACTGAGCGCTGATCACGACCCCTCCAAGACTCAAGGCCACGCTTCCCAGTTGCGACGACGTGTCGATGGCCAGGATCAAGGGTTCAGAGGGCGATGGCTCGATGGAAGGCACTGAAGAGACGGAGCTTATACTCGCCGACTGCGATGTCCGTGACGCCCACCCCCGCCATGCAGCAGTACCACCGCATGAAGTCGGAGCATCCGGGCGCGCTCCTGTTTTTCCGCATGGGCGACTTCTACGAGCTCTTCTTCGAGGACGCGAAGCTCGCCGCACCCCTGCTCGACATTGCTTTGACTTCGCGGGCCAAAGACCAGGGCGGCGAGCCCATACCGATGTGCGGCGTGCCCGTGCGCGCGCTTGACGCTTACGTCCGAACCCTGGTTGAGAAGGGCCACCGGGTTGCCATCGGCGAGCAGCTCGAGGATCCGAAGAACGCGAAGGGTGTGGTGAAACGGGGGGTCGTTCGAGTGGTCACGCCCGGGACCTTCATCGACGACGAGTCGCCCCTGGCCCAGGCCTCGCGGATCGTCGCCTGCTATCCCGGCCGCGGGGCCCTTGGCGCGGCGGTCATTGATCCGGTTTCCGGCGAGTTCTTCGTGTTCGAACGGCGGGGCGAGGGCCGGGTGGAGGCCTTCTTCGACGATCTCCTCGCCACCGCTCCGCGCGAACTTCTCTGGCCCGAGGGAGTCGCGCGGCCGGAGCGCTTCGACCTTGCGAAGATCGGGGCTTCGGTCTTCGAGCTCGACTCCGAGTTCGACACGAAACGGGCGCGGGAGGAGCTTCTCCGGCATTTCGGCGTCATCAATCTCGAGGCCATGGGTTGCGAGAGAACGCCGGAAGCCGCGACCGCGGCCGGGGCCCTGCTCCTCTATCTCAAGTCCACCCAGAAACGCGAACTCTCCCACGTCACCGCGCTGACCCATCGGGACGACGGCGACGTCCTCATCCTCGATGAATCCACGCGGCGGAACCTCGAACTTGTCGAGAACCTCATCGACGGCTCGCCGCGGGGAACCCTGCTCTCCGTTCTCGATCAGACGCACTCTCCGATGGGGAGCCGGCTCCTCCGGGACTGGATCCTCCGACCGCTCTCAAGGCGCGAGCCCATCCAGGACCGCCTGGACGCGGTCGAGGAACTGGCGTTCCGAACCCGGACCCGCAACGACCTCGAGGACGCGCTGGCTCGGATTCGGGACCTCGACCGTCTGGTTGCCAAACTCACGTTCGGCCGCGCCGCGCCGCGGGATCTCGCGTCGCTCGCCTCGTCTCTTCGGGGCGTCGGGGCGGCGGCCCTGGCCGGGGCCGAACTGAACGCCCCCCTGCTTCGAGGACAGATCAAGGCGCTCGATCCGCAGGAGCGCCTCGCCGACCGGATAGTGAACACTCTGGTTGATTCGCCCCCGTCCGCGGTGGGCGACGGGGATCTCGTCCGCCCGGGCGTCGATCCAAAGATCGACGAATTGCGCAGCCTCCACACCGGGGGCAAGGAGGCGATCGCGCGCATCGAGTCGCACGAGCGCGAACGAACCGGGATCACCTCGCTCAAGGTGCGCTACAACCGCGTTTTCGGCTACTACATCGAAATCACCAAACCGAACCTTCATCTGGTGCCGGAGGACTACATCCGCCGCCAGACCGTGGTTTCCGGCGAGCGATTCGTGACCCCCGAGCTCAAGGACTTCGAGGAAAAGGTCCTGCGGGCGGAAGAACGTCTTCTCGAACGCGAGAAGGAGATCTTCGCCGCGCTCGTCCTTGAGGCCCTTGCCTGCGTGAAGGAGCTTCAGTCCACCTCGCGCGCGATTGCGATCATCGACGTCGTGGCCTCCCTGGCCGAGGCCGCGCAGCGCCTCAACTACGTCAAGCCGCGGCTCTCCGCGGATGGCGAACTCGTCTATCGGGAAGGCCGCCACCCGGTGGTTGAATCGTCCACCGAAGACCCGTTCGTGGCCAACGACCTCACCTTCGGCCCGGCCCATGAATCGCCGCGGCTCTTCATCGTCACCGGCCCCAACATGGGCGGCAAGTCAACGTTCCTGAGGCAGACCGGCCTCATGGTGGTGATGGCGCAGATGGGCAGTTTCGTTCCCGCCCTCGAAGCGAAGCTCGCGGTCTGCGACCGGCTCTTCACCCGCGTTGGCGCTTCCGACTATCTGCTGCGCGGGCAATCCACCTTCATGGTGGAGATGCAGGAGACCGCGTACATCCTGAGGCACGCCACGGACCGGAGCCTTCTTCTTCTCGACGAAATCGGCCGGGGCACCGCCACCTTCGACGGACTCTCCATCGCCTGGGCAGTGGCCGAACATCTGGCCGAGCGGGGCCCGCATTGCCCCCGCACCCTCTTCGCCACCCACTATCACGAGCTCGTCGATCTCGCGGTCGATCGGCCGGCCGTGTCGAACCTTCACGTCACCGCTCGCGAATGGAAGGACGACATCCTGTTCCTCCGGCGCGTCGAGGCGGGCGGTTCGGATCGGTCCTTCGGCATCCAGGTCGCGAAACTCTCGGGCCTGCCTTCGCCCGTGGTCAAACGGGCCCGGGAGATCCTCAAGAACCTCGAGCAGACCGAGTTCGATTCCGAAGGACGTCCAAAACTCGCCCGCACCGGGGTGATGGGCGCGCCCCGGGAGCGTCAGCTCTCCCTGTTCGCACCCGTGTCCGACGCGGTCGCGGACGACATCCGGAAAACCGACGTCAACGCGCTCACGCCGATCGAGGCGCTCAATCTCCTGGTGGAGTTGAAGAAGAAACTCGACGGCTGATTCTTTCAGTACTTCTGCGAGAGGGTCACGATGAGTTTCGTGAGCGCCGCCAGATCGCGGCGGTCCATCACCTCGACCGGCGAGTGCGAGTAGCGGCCCGGCCACGACAAGCCGACATCGACGGCGCCTTTCGCGGCGAAGGGGGAGGCGTCCGTGCCCCCGCCAGTGACGCCGATCTGCAAGGGGATGCCGCTCTCCTTCGCGAGGGCCGTGATCCGGTCCATGACATCAGCGCCGACGAGCGTGCGATTGTCGAGGCCGCGGAGGACGGCGCCTTGGCCGAGGGGCGCGTAGGCGAGGCGGCGCGAATCCACCGGCGTATCCGAGGAGACGAACGTATCGACCGCGAAGACCGTGTCGAACTTCTCTTTGAGGGCGATGAACGCGGCGCCCGCCAGCCCGGTTTCCTCCTCGACCGACCAGACGAAGGTCACGCGATTTCCAAGGGTCGTCGGATCGAGTTGCGCGAGTGCCATGAGCAGCGCGGTCGAACCGTTGCGGTCATCCATCGCGCGTGCCGTGGCCCGATGCTCGCCGAGTTTCGCGAGGTCCTTCCGGGGCGTAATCGACTGCCCGGCGGCGAAGCCGAGGGCCTCCGCTTCCACCCGGGTTTTTGCACCGGTGTCGAGGCGCAGGCTCGCGATCTCGGGCTCGAGCACCGTCGCTATGCCGTACTCATGGCGGGGCGCGAGCACGCCCCCGCGCGGTCCAACTGGGGTGTGGACCATGACCGGATGCGCCTCGTAGAGGGAGAGGTACATCCCGCCCCGGGCACGAACGGTCGCGGTTCCATCCTCCTGTATCGCTGCGATCTCGAAGCCGACTTCATCGGTGTGGGCGATGAAGAGCAGGGACTTGCCGCCCTGTCCGAAGCGCACGATCACGTTGCCCATCGTGTCGACCTCAGGCTTTGCCCACGACGGAAGGCGCCGCAACACCTCGGCTCGGACCGGCTCTTCGTGCGCTGAGACGCCGTAGGCGCGAACGAGACCCGCGAGGATGCGAAGGTCGGGCTCGGCGAAGGTGAGCAGCGGCGGTGCAGGAACCGGGGCAAGGGCGGTTGGGGCGCCGAGCGGCCCAAGGCCCAACGCCTCCGCGACAAGTCGGGCCGCGCCCTCGACATCACGGGCGTCGACTGTTTCCGCAGGTGTTTGCGCATAGCGGGAAGGGATCGCCACCACATGCGTTGCGAGCCCTCGTGCGACCGTCAAAGGAAGACTTGTGCTTGCGCGCTTCTGCACCTTCGTGGCTGTCGTGCCCGCCGATGCGCCGAGGAGAGTGTCGTCGTCGCGGATCATCGGACCCGCGCCCACCACGCCGCTCGATCCGATCGCGTCCTTCGCGGGAGGGAGGTCCCCGATCATGGCGATGAGCCGGTCGGGCTTCTCGGTTTCGATCAGGCGCCGCAGTCCCCGTTGCCCGAAATACGACTGGGCGGTCCAGGCGAGGATGACCGCCCCCCCGGATTTCGCGGCTCCCGCCCGGTTTGCGACCTCGATCAAGGCGGCGGCCGCGGCCCGAGGCGAGGCGGCAACCCCTGCGACCTCAGCGCCCGCGAGCCTCGCCGTTCGCTCTCGCAGCGTCACGGCGTCGAGCATTCGGATTCCCCGCGCCGTTACTTCGTCGCGTGTCGATGCGCCCACATCGACGTACAGATCGTCGATGGTGCGGGGTGAGGAATCGGACCCCGGGGCGCGCGTCGAGTCCAGATGCGTTGAGGGAGTGGCGGTCACTCCCGGGATGTAGGCGCCGGTCGCTGTTCTGATCAGGACGGGCTGCCCGAGGTGATACTCATGAGCGAGCGGGTGAGCGAGACCCGTGGTGTGGCGGTGGAGCATCAGGTAGCCCTCGTCCGTGATCCCTGAGATCACGTAGCCCGGTTCGTCGAGGGGCGCAACCACGAGGGTCCGGGGGGAGCCCGAGCCCATGCGTACGATCAGATTTCCCGCACCGTCGACCTCGGCCCGAAGCGACGCGGGCAGCATGGCGGCCACGGCACTCCTCACATCGCCTTCATGGCCGGAGATGTCCGGCACCCGAGCGAGCTGCAAAAGGCGCTCCGCCTGTTCCTCTTGAGCCGTCGCGAGCGGAGAGGCGACAAGCCATAGTGAAACAAGGAATACGGCTGGCGTTCGCGGCATCAGGATGACCCTCGTCTTATGAAGAGTGTGACGTCAGGCGAAAAACGCCTTCGAAGATTACCGGCGCTGCAGACGCCTGCAGCTCGCCGGGTCGCGGGCGGTTGTGTTCCCTAAAAGCCACCACACTCTCATCGAGCCCGAAGCCGGCGGCGCCGAGCTCGGAGAGGAGATTCTCCTGACTCAGGAAGCACTGGGGCCGTCCGGAGAATTGAGTGAAGACGAACGTCTCCCCTGGCACCGGTTTGGCCTCCGAGGGGAGGGTGTTCCGCGAGAAGGTGAAAACGAAGAGGCCGGCCCCGGGTCTTGAAACGCGAGCGGCTTCGGCCACGCCGCGCCGGAACTCGGCCCCGCTGGCCGCGAGATTCCAGATTCCGTGAGCCATAACGATGTCGAAGCTTCGTTTCGGCAAGGGGAGGGAATTCATCGCAGCCTGAACAAGCGGGAGTCGCTCGCCGCGGCGCCGCGTAAGGTCGCGGGCTCCGTGGAGCATGGGCATCGAGAGATCGACGCCGAGGACCTCGAAGCCAAGATCCGCCAGCGGGCCGGCGTTGCGACCGGCTCCACAGCCGATGTCCAGAACCCGCCTGGCTCCCCGCTGCGTCCTCTCCGCTTCGGCGAATCGGATCAACGCGGGGTTGGGAGGCGACTGCCGGAAACCTGCCACGGTGGCTGGATTGTTCCATGGCGCATCGGGTCGCGGATCCAAGGAGGCAAAGGTAACACGTGTTCCGCCGTACACTCCTGTTTCCCATGCCTCGCACCACCCATCCAGAGATGCACCGCACCTCCCGTGTCGGCTGGCTGCGCGCCGCCGTCCTCGGAGCGAACGACGGGATCGTCTCTACGGCGAGTCTCCTTGTGGGGGTCGCCGCCGCGAGCGTCTCAAGCGAATATCTGTTGACGGTCGGCACGGCCGGGCTCGTGGCCGGTGCTATGTCGATGGCGGCGGGGGAGTACGTGTCGGTGAGTTCGCAGGCCGACACCGAGGCCGCCGACCTTGATCGCGAGCGCGAGGAGCTTCTGAGCGAGCCCGAGTCGGAACATCTCGAACTGGCCATGATCTACCAGTCGCGCGGGCTCACCCCCGAACTCGCCTCCCAGGTGGCGCATCAGTTGACCGAGCATGATGCTCTGGGCGCCCATGCCCGTGACGAGCTCGGGATCTCGGCCATCACGAACGCGCGTCCGGTTCAGGCCGCCCTCACCTCCGCGGCGACCTTCGCGGTGGGCGCGGCCCTTCCCCTTCTTTCCGCGCTCGTCGCCCCGGCCGCGCATATTCCCGCCGTGGTTGCGGCCACCTCGATCCTCTTTCTCGGCGCCCTCGGCGCCATTGCCGCGCGGGCGGGCGGGGCGCCCGTGGCGCGGGCGGCGGTTCGCGTGGTTTTCTGGGGAGCGCTCGCGATGGCGGTGACCGCGTTCGTGGGCAAAGCCTTCGGAGCCGTGGTCTAGCAGCCCGTGGTGAAAGTCCCTCCGCGTCGAAAGCGGATCTTTTCCGCAGAGCTCCGCGTTGCCAAACCTTGAAATACTCCCGGTATTCCTGCGGTTCGGCGCCTTGATCTGACGAAAAATCTCTCACTTTCGCTCGCGGTCGACTTCCACCACGGACTGCTCGCAGGGCCTCAAAAAAAAGGCCGATGGCCCGGCTCAGGCGGTCTGCATCCGCTCGATCGATTCGAACAGCGCGCGGAAGTTGCCGGCGCCGAAGCCCTCATCGCCCTTGCGCTGGATGATCTCGAAGAAGAACGGCCCGGCCGCGGCTTCCTGGTAAAGGCCGGCGGCTTCGCGCAGGAAGATCTGCAGGAGATAGGAGTTTGGCCCGTCGCCATCCACCAGGATTTCCAGTTCGCGCAGGACGTTCAGGTCTTCGTCGATGGAGCCGATCGAGAGCTGCTTCAAACGGTTGGGCAGCATGTCGTAGTAGGTGGAAGGCGTGGGCATGAACTCGACCTTGTGTTCGCGAAGGCCGCGGACGCACGAGATGATGTCCTTCGCCGATATCGCGAGATGCTGCACGCCGTCGCCGCGCAGTTCCTCGTTGAAGATGTTGATCTGCGACGCCTTGAAAAATGGCCGCCAGGGTTCGTTGTTCGCGAACTTCACGCCGGAATACCGGTCCCACATGACGACCGAACGAAGGCCGGAGCCGTGGCTCTTGTCCTTGCCGATGTCGGTGGTATGGAACTCGACATCCCAGAAGCGTTCGAAACCCATGACATGCTCCATCCACAGCAGCGCCGGCTTCATGGTCTGGAAGTTGGATGTGGTGTGATCGAAGCCCTGGAAGCCAAACCGGTTGGTCCCGCCCTTTGGCGTCTGGTGGGCCTTGAAACCGGGAAAGAGGGCCTGATAGCCCTTGCGTTCAATGAACCGGAAGGTGGTGTCTCCGAAGGGAGTGGTGATCGAAAACCAGGCAAGGGAGCCGCCCTGATCGTCCCGGACGCGCTCGATGTCCTGGATGGGCGTGCCGCCGCGCTCCTCGAGAAGGCGGAAGGTGGCGGCGATGTTCTCGACCTCGAAGTTGAGCGTGCCCACACCGTCTGGATGTTTCTTCAGGAATCGGGCGGCCCGGCCGCCCTCCCCCTCGGGTGCAATGCAGACGACCACGCAGTTGCCGGCCATGAAGGCCGCGGACTTCTGCTTCCCCCGCTCCGTCAGGTCTTCCGAACTCTCGCCGATCTCCGCGAAGTCCATCATGTCGACATAGAAGCGGCGCGAGCGCTCGAGGTCGTGGACGTAGTAGTGGACCGATTCGAGGCGCTTGATGCCGAGGGGTTCGAGCTTGCTCATGAGGGCGATCTTAAATCCTGAGGCCGGCCCGCGAGACGGCGCTTTCGCCCCGAAGGCGGTGAAAGGACGAACACGATCAGCCGCGGCTGAGTTCCTCGACGATCGCCTCGGCGGCATCCGCAGGCGACGCGGCTTCGGTGATCGGGCGCCCGACCACGATGTAATCGCAGCCCAGCCGTACCGCCTCGAGGGGCGTGGTGACTCGAGCCTGATCGCCCTTCGCCGAGCCTTTGGGCCGGATGCCGGGGGTCACGATGACCAGATCGTCACCCACGCTTTCCCGAATCAGCGTGATCTCGTGAGGCGAGCACACGACGCCATCGATTCCGGAGTCGCGGGCGAGGACGGCGAGCCGACGCACCGTCTCCGCCACGCTCCCCCGAGCACCGGTTTCCTCGAGGCTATCGTCGGTGTGTGAGGTCAGCACCGTCACGCCCAGAAGCTGAGTGCCTTCGGCGGGAAGGGCCGAGGCGGCGGCCTCGAGCATCGCGCGACCCCCGGAGGCGTGGAGGGTGACGAAGAACGCGCCGAGCTGAGCCGCGGAACCAACCGCCTTCGCCACCGTGTTCGGGATGTCGTGGAACTTGAGGTCGAGAAAGACCCGTCCTCCGCTCTGGACGATCGAACGCACCGCCGCCGGCCCTTCCGCGGTGAACAGTTCCTTCCCGACCTTGAACATGCCGACGTGAGGTCCCAGCGCGTCGACGAGCCTCAGCGCCTTTTCCTTTGAATCGACGTCGAGCGCGACGATAAGGCGGTCCTTTGGGTTCATGGCGTCCGCTATCTTGCCCTACCTGTGGACGCCTGTCTTCGCCTCGTCGCGAATGCTCCTTGAGAGGGCAGGTGGCGGCTCATAAAAACCGGGCTTGCGCGGGTAGAGTCGCATCGTGCGCGCCTCCACATTCGCCTCCGTGGTTCTCTCCATCGTCTTCCTGACGCCGGCCTGCGGGCTGCTCTTCCGGTGCGGATGCAAGACGCTTTGGGAAGGTGCTGAGAAGTTGTGCAGCATCAACATCGGTCCTCCTCCACCCTGCCCGTGGTGCGACAACCTGGCGGTTGGCGCCCTGGGCGCGGCCTTCGCGGTCGCACCGGTCGTGGCGCCCCTGGCGGCGCGGAAGAAGAGAGAGCTGCCCCCGTGGCTTCCGTTGGCGCTCATTGCTCCCGGGTATTTGTTCGCGGGACTCATGACGTTCCTTCTGACTTCCTACCCGCACTTCCTGGTCCGCGGCTTGCGCGCCACCCTGAGCCTGCCCGCCGGTCCCCTCGGCTGATCAAGGCCGGTACGCTCGGGCGAGGGCCGATACATCCGCCCCCGCGAAGTAGCGGGTCAGGAGCCAGAGGTTCCTGAGCGAAGAGCGAAGCGGGCCGCGTCGCTCGTAGCGGCGCGGGCTGGTGACCGCGTCTATCGACGGGAAGACCAGCGGTCCGGTCCGGCCGAGGGCGCGGATGAAGGCCACGTCTTCCATCACCGGGTACTCAGGCATCCCGCCGGCCGCCGTGTAGGCCTCGCGCCGGCAGAAGATGGCCTGGTCTCCGTAGGGCAGGCGCAGGCCGAGAGTCCGCGCGCGAACCACCCGCTCCAGAAGTCTGTAGGTAAGTCGGCGTGAATCGAATCGCAGCCTGAAGGCGCCGCCTGCGACGCCCGGGTCGAGTTCGCGTATGAAGAGGCAGGCCCTTTGGGCGAGTCGGGTGTCGGCGTGGAGGAAGATGATCCACGCCCCGTGCGTGTCTCTCGCGCCCTCGGCCATCTGGAGTCCGCGACCGGCGTTCGTCACGAGCACGCGCGCGCCCGATTCTCGAGCCACCACCAGGGTGCGGTCCGAGGATCCACCGTCCACCACCACGATCTCGTCCGCATCCCGGACCGATTCGATGGCCGCGCCTAAAGAGCGTTCTTCGTTCAACGCCGGTATGACGACGCTGATGGTCGCCCCGCGCGGAGCCACGGCGGTGGTCACGGAGATCGCAGTATCTCCACGGCCTTGCGGATCATCCGTTTGAGCCCCGGGTCGAGATCCATGTCGAGCGCTTCCTCGACCGGGAACCATCGCAGCGGCGGCCCGACATCCGCCGCCGGTGAATCTTCCGGGGATTCGCCGCGCAGGGGCTCGGAAGGATCGGCCACGAAGAGATATCGAAGATCCAGGTGCTCGTGTTGCGGGTCCGACTTCCGCGGCGGGATGGTGTGGATGTCCACGTCGAAGGGCCGTGGCGCCGTCTTGTGCAGCCTCGGCGCCAGACCCGTCTCCTCGGCGACTTCCCGGGTTGCTATGTGTTCGCCGGACCGTTCCCCCGCTTCCCCGTGACCTCCAGGCTGGAGCCAGCGGTGGAGCTTTACGTGATGAAGCAGGAGCACCGAGGATCCGTCCTTCGACATCACGAGACCCGAGCCGGTGAAGTGGCCCTCCGGAATCGCCCGATCGAACGGGTTCTGATGACGGCGGGCGAACTCGGCCATGCGCGCCCGGTCCTGCTCCTCCCGGGGTTCTGTGGCAACGTGGACAGCGAGGATCGCGTCGAGGCTCATCGGGGCGATTGTAAAGCGCTTCGAAATCGCTCGGCCCGGTGCGAGACTGACATCATGAAACAGTCCCCTCTTTCCGCGGCGGTGGCGCTCACCGTCTTCGCGGCCTTCCTCGCTCCGGTTGATGCGCAGGAGGCCAAGTCGGTGATCCTGATCAAGGCCGCGCGCCTCATCGATGGCCGAGGCGGTGCGGTGATCGCACCCGTGGTCGTGCGCGTCGAGGGGGAGCGGATCGCCGCCGTCGGGACCAGCCTTCCCACCCCGGAAGGCGCTCGCGTCATCGATCTCGGCAACGCGACTCTTCTCCCTGGCCTGATCGATCTCCACACCCATTTGACCGATAAGTTCGGGATGCACTGGGAGGAAGCCCTCGTCAAGACGACCCCGGCCGAAGCGGCGTTGTGGGGAGCGAGAAACGCGAGGGTCACGCTCGAGGCGGGCTTCACCACGTGTCGCGAGATGGGCCCCACCTGGCCCTACGTCGATGTCGCGCTTCGTAACGCCATCAACGATGGCGCGATCCCCGGACCTCGTCTCCTGGTTTCCGGCAACTACGTTTCCTCGACCGGCGGCGCCGGCGATGCGCGACAGTTTCCCCCCTACGTCGATGTTCCGCTGGTCAGGAACCTGGCCGATGGTCCGGCCGAGATCCTGAAGGCGGTGCGAACGAACTTCAAGAACGGAGCCGACTTCATCAAGATCCTGGCCACCGGCGCCATCCTTTCGAAGGGGATCGATCCGGGGGCTCAGCAGTATTCGGACGAGGAGATCGCAGCCGCGGTCACGGAAGCGACTCGTTGGGGGCGTCAGGTGGCTGCGCACGCCCACGGGGCCGGGGGTGTGAAGGCGGCCATACGGGCAGGGGTTCGGACCATCGATCACGGAACCATGCTTGATGAGGAAGCCATCGAGTTACTCAAGAAGGCCACGGGCCGCACGTACTTCGTGCCGACACTTCTGACCAGCGAATACATCCAGAACTCCGAAACCACGCCAGAATCGGAAAAGGAACGAGATCGGGCGATCCAGGAAAGCGAGAAGCGCAGCTTCCGGATGGCCCTGGCCGCCGGACTGCCCATCGGCCTCGCCACCGATTCGGGCGTGATTCCCCACGGCGTGAATGCCGCGGAGCTTCGAGTGCGGGTTCAGCTGGGCGAGTCGCCGATGAGCGCCATCGTGTCGGCAACCAGGCTCAACGCCGAGATCATGGGTTGGCTGGATCGCGTGGGAACGGTCGAGGCCCTGAAGTTCGCGGACCTCGTCGCGGTGGCGGGGGACCCGCTCAAGGACGTCACCGAACTGGAACGGGTCCGATTCGTGATGAAAGGCGGAGCCGTGGTGAAAGACGAGATCTCACGGCGCCGCTGAGCCTGCTGCTCAGGCCACGACGTATGCCTGGGCGGGGCGCCGCGGCCGGAACACCCGATAGACGATCCAGGCGAAGAAGGCCATGATGGTCAACGGAAAGGCGACGACGGCCAGCGGGATCATCAGCAGGGCCAGCCAGAACATCCCCTTGGCGAACACTTTGGCAAGGCCGCCGAGGATCCCGGCCAGGATCTGAAACGGGATCACCACCAGGGACGCCACCAGCGTGAAGCCCACTTTCAGAAGGAAGAGCGGTATCAGAACGAGCGAACACACCGCCGCGAAGAACATCAGCCCCAGGATAAACAGTGTGGTCATGGAATTCCTCTCTCTATCGCAATAACGAACCTCGCCGCCTTTGGGTTCCCCCAGGGTTTCGAAAAATGGCCGGCAGGCCGTCCTATGATGCCTCCGTGGAGAACACCGAGCCGATCCTTGACGACTTACGGGAGCTGGTGCTGCGCGAGTCGCCCTCGGATGACGCCGACCGCGTCAGTGCCCTTGCGGCATGGATCTGCGATCGGCTCAACCGGGGCGCTCATCCCATCGCTCGTACCGTCCCCTGTCCGATGCGCGGCGACGCGGTGGTGGCCGCCCTTGGTGTTCAAGGCGATGGCCGGGCCAGCACTTTGCTCCTGGGACACATCGACACGGTCTGGCCGGTCGGAACGTTGAAGGAGTTGCCGTTTCGCGTCGAAGAGGGCGTTGTCCGCGGCCCAGGCGTCTTTGACATGAAGGCCGGCGTCGCCGTGGCTCTTCAGGTTTTCGACCGGTTGCGCGATCGCCCGTCGCTGCCGAGGGTGACCCTCCTCCTCGTCCCGGACGAAGAGGTTGGAAGCTCGGCGTCCCACGAACTCCTGATCGACCTCGCGCGGAAACACGATCGCGTGCTCGTGCTCGAGCCCTCGGCGGGAGGCGGCGCGGCCAAGGTCGCGCGGAAGGGAACGGGCCTGTTCCGCCTGAAATTCAAGGGAATCCCGTCGCACGCCGGTCTCGATCCCGAAAAAGGAGCCTCGGCGCTTGCCGCCATGGCCGAGTTCGTTCTCGACTCCCCGACGTTTGGAAGTGTTGCCCACGGCACGACGGTCACGGCCACCCTGGCCTCGGCGGGGACGAAGACCAACGTCGTGCCGGAGAACGCCGAGGTCGCGGTCGATTGTCGAGTCTGGGTTGCTTCCGAGCCCGGGAGAGTCGAGCGGGAGCTTCGGGCGTGGAAGCCGCGCGATTCACGGGTGAGTGTGGCGATCGACGGGGGCTTCGATCGTCCACCCCTCGCCGAGACCGATGCGTCGCGCTCTCTCTTCGCGACCGCTCAGCGGATTGCTTCAGAGCTTGGTTTCGAACTTCGTGGCGAGCGTGTGGGCGGCGCCTCGGACGGCAATCTCACCGCGGCCGCGGGCGTCCCGACCCTCGACGGCCTCGGTCCCATGGGCGATGGGGCCCACGCCCGACACGAGCACGTCCTGGTCGCTGACCTCGCGCGTCGGGTGGACTTGATCGAACGGCTGGTACTCAGCTAGCAGGGTGCCGAAAAAGGCCAGCACCCTGCTAGGACGCGGCGACGAACTTGCGTCGCATCGTTCCGGCGAGGGGTTTCTTGGTCATCGACTTGAGGTCTGTGACCACGACGACGTTCCTCGCCTTGAAGAGAACGGTCTTTCCTCGCCGTGCCTCGTAGGCCAGAGTGATCGATGTCCGACCGACGCTTGCGACTTCCACCTGGATGTCGATGATGTCGCCGTGGCGGATGGGCTCAAGGAAATCGGCTTCGAAGTGCACGGTGGGGAAGCCGGTTCCGCCGGAGATGACTTTCGAATAGGCCGGCCCGATGCGGGCGTTGAAGAAGGCCTCGAACGCACGATGGCAGAGGTCGACCAGCCGGGGGTAGTAGGCCATTCCCGCGGGATCGACGTCATGGAACATGATCGGCGTTCGAAGCGCAAAGGGAGCGGTTCGCGAAAGTGGCGGGCGGGGTCTGGGGCGTTCGAGCATGTTGAATCCGACGCATTCTGACAACAATCCCGGCTTCCGTCCTGCGAGGGCAATGACAGAATGCGGAGTAATCGTGGCTGAACGCCTCCTCGATCGCCTCGGACTCTCTCGCCCCGACCTGCGAGGCTGGGTCTCCTACGACTGGGCGAACTCGGCGTTCATGACCTCGATTGTCCAGGTGTTTCAGGTCTACTTCGCGAACGTCGCAGCCGAAGGCCTCACGAGGGCCGAATCCGGCGCGCGCTTCTACGCGGCTACCGCCATTGCTGCGCTGGTGGTGGCTCTTTTGGGCCCCTTCGTGGGCGCGCTCGCGGACTTCTCGGGAACGCGCAAGCGCATCCTCGGGCTCTTCGTCGGCATCGGGGTGATGGCGACGTTCGGCATCGCCTTCGTCGGCCCGGGCGAATGGAGGGCCGGGCTCTTCTGGTATGGCCTGGCCAACGTCGGCATCGCGGTGTCCTTCATTCTCTACGACTCCCTGCTGCCCCATGTCGCGCGGCCGGAGGAGATCGATCTGGTCTCTTCCGCTGGTTATGCGTTCGGGTATCTCTCCGGGGGTCTGGTCCTCGCTTTGAACCTGCTGTGGATCGCGAACCCGTCCGCGTGGGGCTTCGCCGATGCCGGCTCGGCTACCCGCGCGTCCTTCGCCTTCGCCGCACTGTGGTGGGCGGTCTTCTCTATCCCGCTTTTCCGGAATGTTCCCGAACCGCCGGCGAGCGGCGACGGAAACGGACTTCGAAGATCCCCCGCCAAGGCGTTTTCAGACACCATCGTCTCGCTGCGCGCAACCTTCCGCGACCTGCGCCGCTACCGCGAGGCGTTTCTGATGATGCTGGCGTTTCTCGTCTACAACGACGGCGTCAACACCGTGATCAAGGTCGGCGCGACCTACGGAACGGAGATCGGCATCCCGCAGGCCCGTCTGCTCCAGGCGATTCTCGCGGTTCAGTTCATCGGCCTGCCCTGCGCCTTCTTCTACAGCCGGATGGCTTCGAAGATCGGAACGCGGCAGGCCATCTACATCGCCCTCGCCACCTACTTCGCGATCTGCGTGGTTGGATATCTGATGACCGAGACGTGGCATTTCTTCGTCCTGGCCGCCCTCATCGGGACGGCCCAGGGCGGGGCGCAAGCGCTTTCCCGGTCTTTGTTCGCGAGCCTGATCCCGAAGGAAAAGTCATCGGAGTTCTTCGGTTTCTACGGCATAGGCGAACGCTTCGCGGGGATCATGGGACCAGCGCTCTTCTGGTTGATGGTGACGGTCACCGGATCCAGCCGCGGCGCCATTCTCGGTCTCGCTGTCTTCTTCGTGGTCGGCGGTTACCTGCTCTCTCGCGTCGACGTCGATCGCGGCCGGGCGCTGATCGTGGCGCAGCGAGGGGAAGGGTGAGGTTCAGGCGGCTCCCGGCGGCTACCGCTACGGTACGCAGACTTCGCCCGCGGCAGGGGCAATTCGCAGGCCGGTCAGGAGTCCCGCAGCGTCGACGGTGAGGCGCATATCGAGTCTTCCTTTCTCGCAGTTGAGCCGAATGGTGCCGCTGTCCGGCCCGCCGCTCACCAGATCGCCGGCCACGCACGCGCCGTACGCCCGTGATGACTCGATCTGCGCGGGGACATCGGCAGGGGCGCTCAACGACACGAGTGAATCGCTGAGCCGCTGGCCCTGATCCATCGCCCGGACCACGGCGGCGGTCACCGTATTGAAGGCGGCGCTCGCGGGAAGAATCGATGAGGCCTCGAGGTGTTGAACGCTCGGCGGCAGCGTGGGTGCGAGAGTCACATTCAACCGGACACGGCCGCGGTCGCAAGCCAGCGTCCAGCGGCCGCGCAGGGCGTTCTCGGCCTCGATCTCCCCGTCGGCTCGACAAGCGCCATGCTTTTCGCGGAGCGCTATGAACTCCGCGTGCCGACGATCCAGAGGGCGGTCGAGCAGCAGATTCATCGCCGCGATCTTCCTGAGCCCGTCATCGCTCCACTCGTTGACCAGCGCGTCGACCTGTGTCCTGACCTTCTGAAGCTCCGGCCCCGGCTGGGGAACGCGCGGGTTCAAGGCTCCGGTGCGCGCGAGGGCTTCGAGCGACTCGTTCACGGCCCGTCCAGGGCCCGCGTACGTGCCGTTCGCGAGAGCCACGATTCCGACTCCGTACTCCGGGAGCCAGCGCATCTGCGATCCGTAGCCGGGCAAGCCGCCCGAGTGGGCCACGATGTTCCCGAAACGACAGTTCTGCGTAGACGCCAGGCCGAAGGCATATCCGCCCGACGAGAGGTTGAGGGGCGCGTTGACCGCTGCCCGCAGCGCCGTCGACCGGTAGGGAGAATGAGCCACCTGCATCTCTCGCAGCGAGGCGCGTTTGAGCGGGCCGGTGTCGTCGCCATCGCGTGCCGGGTAAGCGGAAAGATAGAAACCGACGAGCTTCGCGAGGTCGGGCACGGAAGAGTAGAGGCCGCCCATGATTCCGTACGAACCATCGGTGAGGGGCGTCTCGGCCACCCAGTTTCCCTCGATGCGGCCATAGCCCCGCGCGATGCGGTCGCCGGGCACCGCCCCGGTGTCCCATTTGGTGTGAGCCATGCCGAGGGGTCTCAGGAACTCGCGATCGATGAAGTCGCGCGCCCGCATGCCCGAAACGCGTGCGATGACCTGGCCGAGAATCGCAAACCCGGTATTCGAATACTCATATCCCATGCCGGGTGCTTGCGAGAAGGGGAAGCCGTCGCGCATCCAGCGCGAGAGGGTGGCGTCCGACTCGGCAAGCTGGCGGTCGCCCCATGGGTTGTCCTCCGGGAATCCCTCGGAGTGCGAGAGCAGATGGCGGACCGTGATGGCCGGCGAGTCGGTTGTCGGGTAGGGAAGATTCCTGAGTTCGGGCACGTAGCGCGACACCGGAGAATCCAAAGACAGGAGGCCCCGGTCGCGGAGCTTCATGATCGCAAGACCGGCGAAGTTCTTGGTCATCGAGGCGATCCGAAAAATGCTGTCCGGCATGGCCTTGGCGTTTGAGGGAACATCGCGAACGCCCGTGGCTCCGGAGTGAACGAGGGCGCCATCGATAACGACTCCCCAGGCCACCGCGGGAGCGGCGCCACCCTGGGCGAAGCTGAGGAAGGCACGGTCGATTTCCGGGAAGGCGCGCGAGAGTTTCGTGATCCGGTCCGGATCGGCGAACCGCGATGGAGGAACCCGATGGGCGGCGGGCCGGGGAGCGGGCATTGTCACGGCCGCTTTCTTTCGAGGCGTGGGTGTTGCCTGAGGGGCCGCGGGCGAGGGCGCAACGAGGCACACGAGGACGCCGAGGGCGATGGTGGGACGGGAGCGCTTCATGATCCGAACATCCTACCGGCGCGCGGAGCGGGTTGTCCCGCGAGGGTTCAGGGAGTGAACGTCTTGAGCGCGTCAAGGACCATTTCGATGTCCTTCGTGGTGTGATCGGCGGAGACCTGAAAGCGGATCTCCTCGTCGCCCTTCGGGACCACCGGATACGACAAGCCGGTGGCCAGGATGCCGTGCGCGAAGAGATGTTTCACCAGCGCCTGCGTCTTCGGCGTATCGCGCACCACGAGGGGCGTCACCGGATGTTCGCCGCGGATGGTCTCAAAGCCAAGGTCGATCAGGCCCTTCTCAAACTTCGCGGTCATGGCGCGAAGGTGGGCGAGGAGCCCCAGGCCCTCGGGCGAATCGAGGATGTCGACCGCGACCTTGGCGGCCGCGGCCTCGGCGGGGGTGATGGGGTTCGAGTAGATGTACATCATCGACGTTTCACGCAGGAAGTCGATCAGGGTCTGAGGGCCGGTCACATAACCCCCATTGACGCCAAAGGCCTTCCCCAGAGTGCCCACCAGGATGTCCACCGGAGGGCAGCCCGTGAACTCCTCGGTCCCCCGGCCGGTTGGGCCAAAGGCCCCGACGCCGTGGGAATCGTCGACCACGAGCACCGCGTTTTCGGGGAAACGCGCATCGAACTTCCGGACCACCGCTTCGATCTCGACGAGCGGCGCGTGATCACCCCGCATGCTGAAGATGCCGTCCGTGACGACCACCGCTCGTTTAGCACCGCTGTCGGCGGCCTTGGCCAACGCGGCTTCGAGGTCGGCCACCTGATTGTGCTTGTAAACGTACTTCTCCTTGGGCCGAGCCATGCGCATCGCGTTGATGATGCAGTTGTGGTTCAGCTCGTCGGAGATGAGAGCGGCCTCGGGGGTGATGAGGGGCACGATGGTCGAGACGATCGTCGCGTAGGCCGACGAAAAGGCCATCGCGGCTTCGCGACCGTGAAAAGCGGCGAGCCGGGCTTCAAGCGCTACGTGGGGTTCATAGGTACCGCTGATGAAGCGCACCGCCCCGGGGCCGCAGCCGAATCGCCCGACCGCGGCCTCTTCGGCCTGGATCACCGGGCGACGCAGCCCCATGCCCAGATAGTTGTTGGAGTTCATCTTGAGGAAGGGCTTCTGGCCTTCCCCCTGCAGGAGATAGCGCGGACCGTGGCCATCGAGCGGCGGCAAAGCGTCGACGATCACGACCTCGTGGCGTTTGCTGGAACCCCGGGCGTCGATGGCCGCGATCTCGATCTCAAGGGTCTGGGCGAGGCGATTGAAAGGCATGACTCGTTCCTAAGTGATGCGCGCCCGAAGTTTGGTCAACATGTCTTCGACCATGGCCGCGAGAGTGAACTTCGGGGCGAAACCCCACTCGGCCCGGGCGGCCGCGCAGTCGAGGGAGTTGGGCCACGAGTCGGCGATGGCCTGCCGAACCGGATCGATCTCGTACCGGATTTCAAACGCGGGAATGTGTTTCCGAATCTCGGCCACGAGCTCTTCCGGCGTGAAGTTCATCGCCGTCACATTGAAGGAGTTCCGGTGGATGAGTTTGGCGGGGTCCGCCTCCATCAAAGCGATGAGGGCGGAAATCGCGTCCGGCATGTACATCATGTCGAGGCGCGTATCGGCCTTCAGGAAACAGGTGTACCGGCCGTAGCGGATGGCGTCGTAGAAAATCGCGACCGCGTAGTCCGTGGTGCCGCCCCCCGGCGGCGCCGCATAGGAGATCAGGCCGGGAAACCGGAGGCCCCGCGTGTCCACACCGAAGCGGCGGTGGTAATAGTCGCAAAGGAGTTCGCCTGCGACCTTGGTGACCCCGTACATCGTGGTGGGCCGCTGGATGGTGTCCTGCGGCGTGTTGTCCTTCGGCGTTCCGGGACCAAAGGCGCCGATCGAGCTTGGAAAGAACACCTTGCAATCGTGCTGGCGCGCGACTTCGAGCACCTTGTAGAGCCCACCCATGTTCAGTTCCCAGGCCACGTGGGGTTTCTCCTCGGCCGTCGCCGAGAGCAGGGCCGCGAGGTGATAGACCGTGCCGACATCACCGTTGCGGACGATGTCCTGGATCTGGCGCGCGTTCGTGGAATCGAGGAATTCGAAGCGCTCGCCGGGCCGCAGCATCTCAAGCGGAGGGAGCCGGATGTCCGAGGCGATGACAGCCTCGCTGCCATAGCGCGCCCTCAGTGCCACGACGAGTTCAGAGCCGATCTGTCCGAGAGCGCCGGTAACGAGGATTCTTCGCATCGTGGTCGCGAAGATACCGTGTTTCCGATTGGCGAATCCTCTTCTGCCTCAGGCGACGGCGCGAGGGTGCGGCTCCTGGTCGGCCCTTCGCTCGGCCCCCGCCGCCGACAGGCCCATCAGGCCATCTTCCATCCACGTGTGTTTGCCGTCGAGGACGTGCTTCGCGACCCGGTACTTGCGGACGTCATCGTTACTCCACAGGGCCTTGAATGCGGCGTCGACCCGGCGACTGGCGCCGCGGGAGAAGAGATCGGCGAGTTCGATCGCCTCCTTTGCCTCCGCCTTGCCGGCGGTCACCAGCGCCTGAGCGCGCACACACGCAGCGGATATCGCGAAGAGATCGTTCACGATGTCGACGAGTCGGAACAGGAACGCCTGCTTGTTCTGAAGACCCGCCTGATACAGCGCCATGCCGTGAAAACTCGACCGCGACAGTTTGCGCGAGCGACGATCCACGAAGCGGATGTGTTTCGCGAGGGGCCCGAACTCGGCGAACTTCGGCCAGTGGCCCCAACCGAGGAAGCGCGTCGGGTACCACCAAGCGTAGAACGCCCCGATCTTCGGCAGCGCCGCGATCTTCTGAGCGGGGGTTGACTTGGGGTCGACGAGAGCGCCGGCCACATCGAGATGTTTGTCCACGGCTTCGCGGGCCATGAACAGATGCATGATTTCGCTCGACCCCTCGAAGATCCGGTTGATCCGGAAGTCGCGCATCAGGCGCTCGACGGGGATCGGCGCTTCGCCGCGCCCTTCGAGAGAGCCTTCGGTTTCGTAGCCGCGCCCGCCGCGGATCTGCATGAGGTCGTCGACGATCTCCCAGCCACGCGCGCTGTTCCATTCCTTGGCCGCCGCGGCTTCAAGACGAATATCGGCCCCGCCCCGATCGGACATCTGGGTCGCGAGTTCGACGAGCGCTTCCATCGCGAACCCGGTGGCTGCCATGTCCGCGATCTTGTGACCGACCGCTTCGTGACGTCCGACCGGCCGTCCCCACTGAACGCGGGAACCGGCCCAGGTGCGCACTGTTTCAAGCGCCGCCTTGGCTGTGCCGGCGGAGATGTTCGGGATCGAGAGTCGTCCATCGTTGAGCGTGGTGAGAGCGATCTTGAGACCGCGGCCTTCTCCGCCTACGAGGTTTTCCGCGGGAACGCGAACGTTGTCGAAGTTGATGACCGCGTTCGACAGAGCTTTAAGGCCCATGAATCGGCAGCGATGCAGGATACTGACGCCCTTCCACTCGGTCTCCACGATGAACGCGGAGATCTTGTGGGTCTTCGGATCGGACGCCATCACCACGAGCAGCTTCGCGAGCGTGCCGTTGGTCGTCCACAGCTTCGTGCCATTGAGGATGTAGGCCGAGCCGTCCGCGGTCTTCACTGCGGTCGTCGTGACGCGGGCCGGGTCGGAGCCGACGCCGAGTTCGGTCAACGCGAAAGCCGAGATCTCTCCCTTAGCACACCGAGGGAGGTACTTCTTCTTCTGCTCGGGGGTCCCGAAGAGCTTCAGGGGTTGGGGGACGCCGATCGACTGGTGAGCGGAGAGCAGGGCGCCCACGTTGCCGCAGTAGGTGCCGAGCAGCTTCATGACGCGGTTGTACTCGACGTTGGTGAAACCGAGGCCGCCGTATTCCTTCGGGACCTTCATGCCGAAAGCGCCGAGCTTCCTCAGGCCATCAAGGACGTGCTCGGGATACTCGCCGGTCCGATCGATCTCCGCGGGATCGACTTCGTTCTTTAGAAAGGTCTTGAACTTCCCGTAAAACTCCCGGAACTCAGGACGCTCATCGCCGGTGAGAGGGTAGGGATGGATGAGGTCGAGACGGAAGTTGCCGAGGAAGAGTTCCTTGATGAAACTCGGGTGCTTCCACTGCGTCTCGCGGGCGGCCTCCGCGACCTGGCGGGCTTCAAGCTCGCTGACGTTCTTGCCGGCGTCCTTCGGTTGGGTCTTTGTATCGCTCACGGGAGTCCCTGCCTCATCGGAATGCTATTAATGAATGCCTTCTCATTAAAGATATATCACGCGCGACCGGATTCCTCCGAAGGGGGGTCAGGGGTCAAAGAACCCTGCGAAGCATCGATTTCATTGACGATTCGAAGGAGACGCGCGCCACCGCGACAGCTTTGCGAAGGTCGGCCGACTTGAAGTCGCTGCGCGCCCGCGCCGACATCTTCGCGACCACACTCTCGGTTCTGCTGCCGAGCCCCTGCAGGATTCCGGAGATCGCTCGTGGATATCCCCGTTGCCCCTCGAGCTTCCGGGAGCCGATCACGAGGGCTTCGAGGACCTCGCTGCGGTCGCCGTCTTCAAGTCGCGTGTCCCGCGCGATCCTCTCACCCCAGTCATCGAGGAACGGCGCGGTTTCGATCAGGAAATCGAAGGACTGGCGGAGGCAGCGCACCGGCCGCAGGGGGTAGTTGCGATGACCCTCCGGAGCGAGCGTGGCCTTGTAGATGCGCGCGGCGAGGGCGAAGCCGCCGTCCCAGGGTCGGGTGTTTTCGTGAGCCAGTCTTTTGATGTCGAGGGCCGCGGCGGTGTGGGCGGATGAGAGGGGCCAGAACGAGATCGCCTGATCGACGTCGCCGGCGTTGTGAGTCATCACCGCGGCCATCCTCAGCACATCGAGCTCGCTTCGAGCCTCGAGCAGGGCCTTGAGCCCGTTCGATTCACGAGCGAGTTCAAGGTTGATGTGGTTGCGCATCCGTTCCGCCAGATCTGATCGGCCGAGGTGGATGGCCCGTCCGAGCGCCGCCACCAGGACCGACAGGCGTTCGCCGTGATGGCCCGCGAAAAGGCCCAGGCCGGCTACCTCCACGGTGCGGCGCGAGACGGAGGCCACATCCCAGGAACAGAACGCCTCGGTCAGCTCGACCATCGGGTCCAGCAGGGCGGGATCCTTGATCAGCCTCCACAGCAGGCCCCGAATCTTCGTGTCGACATCCGTGGGCACGAATGTCGCGACGGTGGCGTGATGGCAGGCAAGGCAGAGACCGAAATAGTCGAGGGTCCGATCGTTGGCAAGCGCCTGCTCGGCCGCCCCGTCCTGACGAAACCCCGCAAGAATCCTCAGGAACCCGAACCCCCCCCCGGCCATCGCCCGCACGTCGCCTGAAGACACCTCGCCATGAGCAGGCAACCAGGGCGCCGTGTTCTGCACCTCGTTGAGGAGTGTTCGGGGCGCGACGAAGCCGCGGATCGCTCGTGCGCTTCGCGGTTCTGCTTCTCCCATGCGGGCAGTTCGCCCCTCTGGCGGCGGGGCGGCTCTACCGGACCAGGTGATACGTGGTTTGACGGCTCAGGACCCAGCGCATTTTCCCGTCCGGCCCCAGGATCGCATCCTCCTCCTGGGCCGATCTCAACCGCTGGCCGCCCCATTCGGGGACCGGAGTCGTCGCCTGAAGTTCCATCGAGAACCAGGTGCCCGGAAGAAGCAGAACGTCCCCGCGGCCGGGTACGCCCTCCTGCCGATCCCAGAGGCCGATCAGGGGACCGGCGCCGTGCCCGTAGTCATTCACGGGATGCGTATACATGGTTCCTTCGATGCCCTCCTTCTTCATCTGCGCGAGCATCGTAGCCAGGACTTCGTTGCCGCTTCGACCCGGCCGCATCTCCTCGAATGCGATGTCCTGCATCCGGTTCGAGTTTGCGAGTGCCTTCTGAAGTCCCGCGGGTACGTCTTTCTCGCCCTCTTTGAGGACATACCCGACGTGCTGGGTATCGGTGGCAAGACCCATGGCGTAGATGCCGAAGTCGACGTGCAGGTGGTCGCCCCGCTGAATCACCTCGGCCCCGGGCCGGGCCGTCGCGGCGAACTGCGTGGCCTGTCGTTCCGGGCGTTGCACCGACACCGTCGGGGGGAACCACTCCAAAAGCCCCATGTCGTTCACCGACTGCCGCAACCACCACTCAACGTCCTTCGTGGTGGTTTTCGCGGGAGTGATGACCTCATTCGAGAAAGCGCGCGCTATGAGGGCGTGAACGATCTTCATCATCGCCACGTAGTGCGACTCCATCTCGGGGAGCCTGAGGGAAATGTATTCGAGCGGCAGGTTCTCCGCGCGTACGAGCTTGAAGGTCCAGGGGCCAAGCGCCGATTCGAGTTGCTCGCGTTCACCCGCGGAGAGGCCGTCGGAGAAGGCGTGGGTGTGGGAGACATTAATCGCGATGGTGCTCGGCTTCCGCTGCTCGATCACCTTGCGAAGGGTCTGCCATTGCGAGTCGCCCATGATTTCGCGGCCCGCGTTGTCGGGGTCGCGGTACATCTCGTAAAGACCCCCGTTCGTGCCGCCGCCCAGAGCCAGCCGTTCGATACCCTTGTCGCCGCCGCGATCGAAGAAGACGAGGATGGTCCGTCGGCGCGCGAACATCACCGAGGGGGAGATAAGCGAGCGAAAAACCGGGTCCTCGTTGTACTCGCGATTGATCACGAGCCACATCGAGACGCCGTGACGGCGCATCAGGGGAGGAAGCACCCGCTCGAGCCGGAGCTTCAGCCATTCCTGACGAATCGCATCCTGCTCCCGAAGGGAGGGAAGTTTCGGGGGCATCGCCGCCGCGGGGGCCGCCGCGGCGGGGGTGGTCGGGATCGCGATCAGGGAGAGTCCGAGGAGAGTTCCTGCCAGCTTCATCTTTGATGCCTCAGGTGAGCGACGTTGCTCACGGTTTGGTGTGATTGGGGTAGTCCAGCTTCTGAAAGTCAAGACTCAGCCTCGAGACCACGGCCTGTCTCTTGCCGGTCCGAACGAGGGGGATGAGGTCGACGAAGCGTACGTCGATGCGCGTCTCCTCTCCCAGATACCGGCGCAGCACGGAAAGAATCTCCCGCTCGAAAAGGTCGGGCGAGAAGCGGCTTCCCCTGACCACCTTCAAGATGATGGCTCCGCGTTCCTCCTGCACCACCTGGTACTGGCGGACCAGGTAATCGAAGTCCTTGAAGAGGTGAGAGAAGAAGGTCCCGGGCATCACCCGGCCGTGAGCGCCGATCACCAGCGACTGAACGCGTCCCTCGATGCGTCCAAGGCGGGGCAGACCGCGGCCGCACGGACAGGCTTTCGTGTCGTCCATGGCCTCGGCCAGATCGCCTACCCGATAGCGAATGAAGGGCAAGCAGAGGTTGTTGAGGTCGGTGATGACCACTTCGCCCACTTCGCCCGGCGCTGCGGGGCGACCGTCCTTGAGGATCTCGACGATGTAGCTCTCGGCCATCACATGATGGCCTTCGTGCGCATCACACTCGTAGGCGATTCCGGAGAACTCACGGCTGCCGTACTTGTCGAACACGCGGGCGCCGAAGGCTTCTTCGATGACTCTCCGGCTCTCCTCGGGAAGGGCCTGGGCCGATGAAATGATGCCGCGCGGACGAAGACCGGGCCGGCTCCCCGCCGACGCCAGGTGGCCCGCGAGGTAGTTGAACGACTCTGCGTAGCCGTCGATCAGCACCGGGTCGAAGGCGGCCAGCCGGCCCAGGAGCGCGGTCATGGCGCCTTCGGACATCTCGAAGGCGGGGACAAAGAGGCGGCGAAGCAAAAAAGCATCGAAGCGCTCCCGGGCCACCTGTGAGGCGCTCATTCCGAGGGTCTGGTGCCAGAGGCGCGCCTGGCGGTCGCCGAACCGCCAGCCCGTCCATTCCATCGCCCGCAGGGTGGACGCGAGTCGGATCTCCAGCTGATGCTGATCGGCGTAGCAGACGAACGGCTCGCCGGTCGAGCCCGATGTGGCGATGCGCAGGATCCGTTCGTTGCTGTGGTTGTCGGAGAGCAGATCGAAGTGCAGGTTCTCGCGCACGTCCCCTTTGCCGAGGAGGGGCAGTTTCGCGAGGTCGCCCAGGGTCTGGATGTCCTCGGGCTCGAGTCCCAAAGCGTCCATGCGTTCGCGGTAATAGCCCACATGGTGATACGCGTGTCGGATCAGGCGCCGGAGCTTTTCTTCCTGCAGGAGCCGCATCTGTTGGAGCGAAAGCCACTGGCTTCTTTTAAGTTCGCGGTAGTAGAGCTCGGTCCGCCGGGTCAAAAGCCACGCGTGCAGCGGCATGGTGCGGAAGTAAATGGCCCGGCGGAGCCGCCTCGACCACGGCAGTTCCGGATCGACGCGGAGTGGCGGATTGCGGCTCAGAAAATCGGCGACGAGGCTCTCCTGTTTGGGGGCGAGCCGGAATTCAACGAACCCCCTGCCGAGGTCGGCCAGGACTCGCGCGATGAGACGCAGCGGGAAGCTTGGAATGAAGCTCTGACCAACGAGCCGGGTCTCGAAGACGGTCTCGATCTCGCGGATCGAATAGCCCTTCGCGTGGGCGGAGACCGCGATGAAGGTCTGGAAGTAGGCGTATTTGAACCGTCGATGCAGGATGTCCGCGAGGGTTTCGCGGCGGGCGATCACGAACCCCGACTTGTTGTCCCGCAGGCGCATACCGAACAGTGTGTTCAGCATCGTGTTGAGCCCGCGCGAGAGGTGATACCGGGAATCGCGCTGCCGCCCGATCAGACTTCTCGATCCCTGGACCATGTCGACGCGGGTGTGAAGGAGTTCGCGGTGGAGCCGCGCCACGTCCTCCGGCTGGTACTGAAGATCGGCATCGATGAGGCAGACATAGACACCCGTGGCCCTGGCGACTCCGGAATCCCAGCCCGCCGCGAGGCCCCGGTTCTTCTCGTGGTGCACCGGAACCACTTCGGGATGGCTCTTCGCGAGGGCGTCGATCACACCGCCGGTGTCATCCCGGCTGCCGTCGTTGACCAGAACGATCTCACCCCGGACCTTCCGCTTTTCAAAGACGCTCCGCAGACGGGCCACGAGTTCGGGCAGATTCCCCGCCTCGTTGTAGCAGGGGACGACGACGGAGAGTTCGACCGGACTCACAGAGGCTGCGTGCGGATCCAGTCCCACGTGGACCTCAGGCCCTCTTCGAGCGGTACTTGAGAGCGGAAGCCCAGGAGGCTCTCGGCGTGGCCGGTGTTCGCGACCCGGCAGCTGCCCACGGTGTGGTCGGCCTCGTCGAAGATCGGCTCGAATCGCACCTCCGCCGCCCGCATCATGGCCTCGGTCAGTTCATTGACGGAGAGCGCGCGGCCGGAGCCCACGTTCAGGACCTTGCCGTTCACTTCGCGCGACATGGCAAGGATCGTGGCCCGCGCGATGTCGTCCACATGCGAGTAGTCGAGGGCCTGCTCTCCGTCACCGTGGATGAGCGGCGGTTCGTTCCTGCGCATGCGTTCGAAGTTCGAGACCACGACACTCTTGTATCCGGTGCCGACATACTGCCTCGGCCCGTAGACGAAGAAGTAACGCAGGGAGACCGCCGCGAAATCCCCTCGGCGGTATGCGGCTTCGACGAGGTTCTCGCCCGCGATTTTCGTTGTGCCGTACAGGGTGTGGGGATGGCAGGGCTCGGTTTCGACCATCGGAGCGCCCGACATCCGCCCGTAGGCATACAGCGACGACGAGAAGATGAGCTTGCGGATTCCCGCGACCCGGCCCGCCTCGATGACGTCGTTCGTGCCCAGCACGTTGGTGAGGACGAGCTCGCGAGGCGAGTCGAGGGAGGGCCGATGCTTTTCGGCGGCCAGGTGAAAGACGCCATCGATGCCCCGAAACTGCCGGGTCAGCGTCTCGACCGGAACCTCCCCGAGCGGGGTTTCAATGACGGTGAGCCGGCGGTCGTCGGGAAGCCGCTCGCGTCGGCCTGCCTTGAGTGAGTCCAGCACAACAACTCGGCCGGCCCCCTGCTCGAGGAGCTGCCGGACGACGGTCGCGCCGATGAATCCGCAGCCCCCGGTGACCGCGAACGTGGCGTTTTCGATGTGTACCGCGGGCATGGCGGAAGGAACTCTATCCAAGAACGAGCCTGGACCACCTCTCGAAGTACCCGAACTGCATCCCCGCGCCGGTCGCGATGAGGCCCACGGCGATGAGCCACCGGGCCCACCGCTGCTCGATCCGATCCACCGCCACCGCGGCCAGGATCGCGAACCCGGGCCCTGCGAACTCGATCTCCTTGAGGTCCTTGAAGAGGCCGAACGAGAGGCCGCGAAGGAGAACCAGCGAAAGAAAGGCCGCGGCATAGGCCTTGATCGCCATCGCGGCGGGGTCGCGCCTCCGCGCGATCAGCCGGAAACCGGCGAGTGCCAGGAGAGGGAAGCCGTAGCCTGAGAAGAGAACGATGCGCGAGAAAGCGTCCACGAGTGAACCGGAATCGGCGGGCGGTACCGGGCCCGCGTCCGGCTGACCCGAGCCCGATAGGATCGCGGGCGCAATCTCGCGCACGAACGCGAACGTGAACTCGCTGTACATCCCGATGACCACCACGATCGCGGCGACCAGCCACAAAGCGACCACGCGCCAGCGGATCGAGATGGCAAGCAGCGCGAGGATGAGGAGAAACGCGCTGGTGTTAAAAAGGCTCGAGACGTAGGTCACAAACGTGGCGAGGGTCGCCGCGAACAGCAGTGCGGTGGCCTTCGGATCTTTCGGCTTTTCGAGGAGATACACGGCCAGAACCACGACCAGGAGGTCGAGCGCGTGCCCCGCGAGCGTCGACCACATTGCGTACAACATGCGGCTCGTGAGAATCGGGAAAGCGAAGGTCAGCCAGGCTGCCGCGACCGCCGCGGACGGGACGAGCAGACGGGCCAGCACGAACGCGAGCGCGACCTCGGCGGCCGCCGCAAAAAGGGCTACGTGTTTGATCGCTCGCACCACGATGTCGCGGTCGGGAGGGAGAGCAGTGAAGGGGAGATAGAAGACGGGTGAGTAGGGAAAGGCGTACTTCCTCCCGGCCACGATGCGCGGGTAGCCGACGCCGAGGTTGACCTGCGCCTGTCGCGAGCGCTCCATCACCGAGCCCTCGTAGCTGCGCAGGGCCCCGACATACCGGTCATTCTGACGGACGTCGTTGTAGAAGTAGTTCGGGTGGAAGAGGAAGGCGCCTTTGACGAGCACGGTGGCGGTGATGGCGAGAACCGCGGCCGTCCGACCCCGGAAGATCAGGGCGGCGAGGATTGAGAACGCCACGCTCGGCGCCGCGACATCACGCATGCTGTGGACGAAGCCAAACGGATCGATGGCGGCGAAGCCGGCGAGGGCGGCAAGGATCAACGCGGTCGTTCCCCCCGCGAGGGGAAGCGAGGCGCCCGACAGCACAAGCGCGCCGAGAATCCCTAGAGGCAGCATCCACACCGTCCATTCCTGAAGTGGAACTCGCCAGCGAGCACCGTCGATGCGGATCCAGTCGAGCGCCATGCCAAGATTCGGGTCGTCGCTCGAGAGTTCGAACTTGAGCGGCCCCGCAGGCAGGGGCGCGTCGATCTCCTGGATTCGCTGGCGTCCCCTTGGCTGTTTGAACGAAGCGAACGACCTCCGGTTTACGCTCACGGTTATCCGCGTGGGTTCGTCGAGATACCGGGCCGCGCGGAGCGAGAAGCGGACCGCAGAGGCATCGACGTCGAGTGGTATGTCGAACGCGGCGTTGTGACGAGTCCAGCGCGATGTCGTGGGCGGCGTCTCCTCGCTGTCCTCGAAACCCGAGCCATACCGACCGGTTGAAGGTCCGATGTCCACGATGATCGGGCGTCGCAACGAACCGGCGCCCGAGATCAGGACGTAGAAGAAAGCCAATAGGGCAGAGGCGAAGAGGAGCCCCGTGCCGACCCTCCGCGGCGGGGGTTGAGTCGGGACGTTCTCTGCGGGGGCGCTCACGGGGTGTGATGCTAGTGTCCCGTGTCGTAAATCCGTGCAACATGCGAGGGTCGAGGCGCCCGAAGCGCAAGGTGCTGAGGAGGCCGCATATTGAACATATGCAACGACGAACAACGCAGCGATTCGGGATGCATCGGCCCTCCCATGTGGCACGCATTTACGACACTGGACACTAGGTGGTTCAGCCGGGGAGATCGACCGGAGACGAGGCAATCTGACCTGCATGCCCTGCACCGCTCGGGGCGGAGCAGTAGTCTTCGCCTGTTGAAACAGGCCGCGCCGCTCAAGAGAAAACTGCTCCTGATGGGCCTCGCCGTGGCTCTTGCCGTCGCGGGAATAGCCGCTTTCGTCCTCAACCTTCGCGTCGACCGCGCGCTCGAGGCGGTGCGGTCTGCCGAGCAACCCGTCGAGTTCGTCCCGCTCCCCGAACGTTCTCCTCTTCCCTTCTGGGGCAGCGAGGACGTGGAGTCCGTCATCGCGCTGCCCGGGGGTCTCTACGTTGCGGGTGCTTTCGGGGTGGCCCGTCTGCCGCCGCCGATGGACCCGGGAGCGACCGGCCGGGATCGTATCGACATCTCCATGCCTCTGCCGACTCGCCGCGCGAGTGCCATGTCCCCATGGCGAGGCGATCTGGTGGCCGGCCTGGAGCAAGAAGGATTGTTCGTCTACCGCGACGGCTCGTGGTCCGAAGCGCGATCAGGTTTCGGTACGCTCCATGTCCGGGCCCTCGCCGAGACCCCAGCCGGCGAACTCTGGATCGGCGCGCGCGAAGGGCTCTTCCGCATCGGGCTTGCCGAGCGGACGATGACCCGTCTGCACTCTTCGTCCGTGCGCGCGATCGCGGTGGCCGACTTGGGCCGCGTGGCCAGTGGCGGAGAGACCGGACTCTTCGTGACTCAGGGTGGCCTTACCTCTTCGGTGCCTCTGGAGGGTCTTGAGAAAGCCTGGATCGATGGCATCGCATTCCTGGATCGGAGGATCCATGCGACGACCCCTCTGGGACTCTTCGCGGAGGGTGCGGACGGAGCAGTTCGCAGGGTCTTGAACGGCGACCACGTGGGCGCAATCGCCGCCATGGGCGACCGGCTCTTTGCCGCATCGGATTCGTCCGATGCGGCCCTTCAGTGGTTCACCGCCACGGGCCGATGGGGAGTGGAGCAGATCCCCGGAGCGGTGCGACGCGTGTTCGCGGTCGGGGACAGATTGTTTGCCGACACCACCGCCGGCCTGGTCGAGCGCGCAGATGACCAGTGGCGGGTGCGCTCGCGGCGGCTTCAACAGGAGAGCCTGGGCCACGCCCACGTGGGCGCCTTCGCCTCGTACCGTGGCCGAGTGGTCGTCGGCTTCTTCGATGGCGGTCTCGCCGAACTCGCCCCCATTCCTTCGCCGCGCGCGGAGTCGTTCGGGGTGAGCCCCGGTGATCAGCCCAAGATGTTGCTACACCCCCTCGTGGCCTCACCCACCGCCGAGGTGTGGGCGGTGAACGCTCTGCTCGAGGCGGGAGGCGTTTTGCACGTCGCCAGTCTGCGCGGCGCTTTTCGCTTCGATGGTTCGCGCGTCACCCCGGTCGAAGGCACGGGCGCGGCGTTCTCCCTCGCGCAGACCGAGGGTGGCGTGGCCATTGGCTACGGCGAAGGCCTGCTGCTGCCCGAACGCCGGCTGCTCTCCGCCTTCCACGGCCTGCCCGGGAATCAGGCCACGGCACTCGTGGTCGCCCAGGGAGGGATCCTGGTCGGCACACCCTCGGGGCTCGGCTATGTCCTCGATCGCAAGGTCCGGTGGCGCGTCGCCTCAGGAGAGGGCAAGCTGCCTCACCCGTGGGTCACCGCGATTCTGCCGATGGAGGACGCCGCCCTCATCGGTACCTACGGGGGTGGGGTTGCCCGCCGGGTCGGGGCCATGTCGGATCCAGGCGTCTTTCAGCCCTTCGTTGAAACCCAGGGCCTGAAGGTCAACACGGGGTGCCTGGTGATCGCCCGGGGCCGGGTCTACGCGGGAACCGACGGTACCGGTCTTTACCGGCTCAGCGTGGATGGAACGCGGTTCGAACGGCTTAAGCTATCGCTGCCGTCGGAGCGCGTCACGGCGCTCTTCGAGAGGGACGGTTTTCTCTACATCGGGACGGACGAGGGGTTGACACGATGGCCGGTCGAGCGAGACGTTCAGCCGTAGCGCAGGCGTTGAGCCTGCTGGCCGGCGTCCTGACCCTCGCCTCGGGCAGCGCGGCGGTTCACGCGCAGTCGGGCCTGCTCGTCCCCACGAGCACCGGCCGCCCGGATGCGACCGTGCTTTCGCTGCGTGAAATGACGATCGACGCGTCCATTGCCCGCGGCTACGCGCGCGTGAACGTGCGCCAGATCTTCGAGAATCACACCGACCAGATCCAGGAAGGCACGTACCGTTTCGCCCTCGCTCCTTCTGCGGCGATCGGCGACTTCGCGGTGTGGGATGGGCTCGTCCGGATTCCCGGCGTGATTCTCGAGAAGCGCCGCGCGCGCGCCATCTACGAGGCTCTCACCACCCAGCGCATCGACCCCGGCCTTCTTCAGCAGGGCGAAGAGGAGGATCGGCAGCCGGGCGAGGGTCCCGCCGTGTCCTCGCCTTCCGGTTCGGCGCCCTTCTCGGTGAAGGTGGCGCCGATTCTCGCGAAGGCCACAAAGCGTCTCGAACTGCAGTTTCAGCAGGAGATCAACGTGGTTGGTCTCAAGGGCGAATTCCGCATGGCCCTCGCACCCGTGGACGGCGAGCCGCTGGTTGCGAGAACGCTGCGGATCCGCGTGGGCCTGAACGGCCTCATCCATGAAGCCACGGCGAACGGTCTTCCGCTCCGACCCTCGGCCGACGGCGTCACCTTCGAAGGCGCGAACGTGACCCTTGATCGCGACCTCATCGTGCGCTTCAAGCTGGGCGACGAGACGCCGCTCAAGCTCTCGGTCTTTCGCAACCCCGCCGGCCGGATGCCGGATGGCCTCGCTCTTGCGCCCTGGGAGCGGCCTTCCGACATTCCGCTCGAGAAGGACGGCTTCTTCCTGATGGAAGTCCTGCCGCCCGCGGCCACGCCCGCACTGGCTTCAGGCCTCGGGAAGTCGGCGACGCCGGCCAGGCGGGGGTCTCTTTCCGTCGCAGTGCTCTTCGATACCTCCTTGTCGCACCGTTTTTCGGGCCTCGAGATGTCGTATCAACGCCTCGTTCGCCTGTTCGGGGCGCTCAACCCCGGCGACAAGTTCGCCCTCGTGCCCTTCGACGCCACCGTCGACGCGCCGCCCTCGATGGCGAGCGCCATTGATCTGGTGAAGACCACTTCGCTCGAACGCCTCCGCAATCGGGCCCTTTCGCCGGGTACGAACATCCTCGAGGCATTGCGAGCCGCGCAGAAACTCATAGGCGATGGCGACAAGGGCCGGCTCGTGCTTTTCACCGATGGCGTGGCCATGCCGGCCTCCCGCGACCTCAACGCCGCGAGGCGGAAGACCCCTCTTTATGTGAGTGTCGCGACCCCGGACGCGGGCGCCGCGCTGCGCGCCGCCGCCGACTCTGTCCTGACCGCGCTCTCGTCCGAGCCGGAAACCGATCTCTTCTTCGAGCGCATCCTGAGTCCCGCGAGAGTGTCCGCGCCGCCCGCGGCCACTCGCAATGAAGGCTCGCTGCGCGTAACCGCGGGCGACCCCGGTCTAAGAGATATCTATCCGGTGCTGGTTCAACCGCCGTCGCCGCTCTCGCTCTCGGGGTTTGTCGGCCGCTACTCGAAACCCGCGGCCGGCGTCCGCTTCGCCATGGCTTCGGGCATCCTCCCGCGGGATGCGAGTTCGCTCACCGCCGCCCTGCCGGAGAAGGCTCTCGAGGCCCGCGACCTGCCCCGGCGCTGGGCGCGCGCGCGCGTCGACGACCTTCTCCGCCGCATCGAAGCGGAAGGAGAAAGGCGCGAGTGGGTCGACGAAATCATCGAACTCTCGAGACGCTACAAGTTCGTCACGCCCTACACCGCGTTCCTGGCGGCGCCTCGATCGCTGCTGCGCCCGCGCCGCATTCAGCCCGGCGATCCCGTCCTGCGCGTCGAATGCGACGAGGGGACCGTGCTCGTGACCGCACTCTTCCCCTTTGGTCTCAAACTGCCTCTCGTGAAACGGCCTCGCTCGAATGTCTTCGAGGGGCGCTTCCTGGTGCCGGATTCATTGAAGGATGGCCGCTATGCCGTTCAGATCGTGATGCGCGATCGCAGCGGGCACAGCTCGGTCGAATCGAAGACGTTCGTCATCGACGGCCGCGCGCCCCGGATCACCCCGAAGTTGCAGAAGTCGGCCCGCGTGGGGGATGAGATCGTCCTCACCGCCTCCACGGACGATGATGTTGTCTTCCTTTCCGCCCGTGTTGGCAATCTGCCGCCGGTGCCCCTGCGCTGGGACAAGGCCGCGAACGCGTCCACGGGCCGTCTCCGAATTCCGGCTTCTGCGGCAGGTATCCAGGAAGTGGTGTTTGAGGCCGTTGATCTTGCGAAGAACGTCGGCTTCGGCCGCGCCCGGCTGGAGGTGCGCCAGTGAGGCCCTGGAAGACGCGATTGTTCCGGATCGGCCTGCCGGGTCTTACGGGACTCGTGCTGCTGGGCGCCGCCCCAAAGCCAATGATCTCGTGGGAGAACCTGACCGAGGTCGACTGGCTGTACGAAATCGCCACTCGCTTCTCGCTCGTCGACGCCCATCGAGTCCACTACAAGACACCGACCGCCGAACTCGCAGGCCTGCTCGAGTCGCGCACCGAACCCGACGCGGTGCGCCACCTGGCCCAGGCGCAGATGGATCTGGGTCGGCGAGACCAGGCTCTCGACACCATGGAGAAGTGGGCGGCGGCCTGGGCCGCGACCGCGACGGAGGCGCCCGGTTCCGGCTGGGACGAGGCCGCACGCTGGGCCTGGTCGTACGGCGCTCATGCCCGCGCCTTCGAGTTCGCGGACCGGGCGATACCGGGCCTCACGGGTGAAACCCAGCGCGCCCTCGCCAATCTTCGCGTTGACTGGGCCTCGCAAAAGCCCGCCCTGCGCGACCGCCGCGAGATGCAGCGCGCCGCGCTCGAGCTCAATTCGACCGATTGGGCGACCGCCTACACCTGGGTGGACAACGACATTGCCGCCGGCAATCTCGATGAAGCCGAGAAGGGCCTTTCCAACCTTCCGAACAACACGCCGGAGGAGCCGGCGCTCGTTCTTCGAGCGAGGCTTCGGGTGGCGCAGCTTCGCGGATCGGAAGTGCTCGCCGACCTCGAGGCGGCGCTCGAACGCGCTCCCCGGCGCGGACGTCTCTTCGCCGCGGTGTTCGCGAGCGCCATCGACCAGGCGGCGCGAACGCGTCCGGAGGAGTGGCGGCAGACCCTCAGCTCTCGCTTCGAGGCGAAGGCGCTGGCCCGTCTCTTTACCTACTTCAAGGGTCAGCAACGCGGAGACGCCTGCCTCGCCCTCCTGCAGCAGATAGACCGCCGGTATCCGAAGGATCTCGATCGCGCCGGCTGGGCCCTCGTCTCGTCCCTCTACTCCGAGATCGATGCCGTTCCCGAAGCGTTCCGTGCCCGGCTCGCCGCCGCCACATTCGCGGACCCGAAGACCGCCGAAGCCGACCTTGCCGAACTCACCCGCCTGGCCCTTCGTGCTGGTGGGCGCCCGCTCGCATGGGGCCAATACTCGGATGCCGACTACCGCTGGATCGCCCGCATGGATCCGACTCCGGGCTTCTGGACCGGCGGCCTCTCGCTGCTTCTGACCGGGCAGGACTGGAGCGAGGCGCTGAGCCGCCTCGAGGCCGAGTCGATACCCGAGCGCACGTTTAGCGCGGCCCGAGTCCTTGCCGGAGAACTCGCGAAACGGAATGCCGCGAATCCAGAGATCCCCGGTCTTGCCGCCGACATCATGGAACGTCACGTCGACCGCGGTGAAGGCAAGGAGGCGCTCGCTCTCCTCAAGGAGATCGAGGCGAAGGGCTCCGCGGGGGTGAAGCAGCGCGCACAGAGGCTCGGTCTGCTCGCCCTGCGCCAGACCAGGGGCGCGCTCGCCGAGGAGATCCGTCTCTACCAGGCGCAGCTTCGGTATCTCGCCGATGACGGCGCCACGCCCGGGATCTCCGAGCACCGTCAGTTCGCTCGGCGCTTTCCGGTCGGCGATTTTCCCGGGGTCGACGATGCGTCGGACGACACCGTCGCGGCGCGTCATAGCCGATACAAGCCGCTTCTGGATGAGGCGGTCAGCCGGCTCGAAGAACGCGACAAGACGCACCGCAGTTCGATCGCCCTCCTTCTCGCGGAGATGGATCGGCTCAAGGACGCCGAGGCCCTTTGGCTGCAATTGGCGTCCCGGCTCGACGCATGGAATCTCGACGACGAATTGGCGCCGCGCTACGAAGCGGCTCTCGAACGGTTCGATGACGCGTCGTGGTGGAATCGCCTGGCCCGCATCCTGACCCGTCAGAAGCGGCAGATCGAACTGCGGAGCCTCGCCGAGAAGATCGCCGCCACATTCCGCGGCGCGGAGATTTTCGAGCGCGCCACCGACGCCACCATGCGCCTGGAGATTCCGGAACAGCCGAAGGTGGGGACGCGCACGCGCCTCGTGCCCTGGGGCGACTTTGTTGTGCTCAAGGCCCTCGAGCGCTTCCCGCACAGCCCGACCGTCCTCCGCGCCGCCGAAGGCCGGCTGATCACCGCCTCCGCCTGGGCCCGGTCGGGCGCGTCTGCGACCAATGCGCGGCAGCCGGCAGTGGTGGAGGATTCACTTCTCGCCCAAAGACGATGGGCGATCTTCGCGGTGGATCAAGGGGTGCGCGAGGCGTACTTCGCCGGCCTCATGAAGGACAATGCGATCGAGGCGAAGCTTGCCGCCATCGAGGGCACGGCATCGAGGACGCCGGTGGACGACTTGATCCTCGTTGAGGGTTACGCGCGCTTGTCTCTCTTCGAGAAAGCGGCGGACGCGGCGTCGCGCTTGTCTGCCGCTTATCCGGGCGACGAGCCGGTGGCCCGACAGGCCCTTCAGATTCATCGCTCGCTCGCCGGCCTCGATCTGGCGCACGAAGCGCCTGCCCGGGCGGTGGTCGACCGGACGGTGCCCGCGCTGATCGATCCGAACCCGCTCATCACGGAGCTGGGCGAACTCTACGAAGAGACGGGCCGGCCGGAGATGGCGCTCGCGGTATGGAAGGCCCTGCTCGATCGCGATCCGCGACAGGAGGCGCGGATCAGAGAAACCGCGACGCTTCTCTGGGACTACGGCCACATGAAGGAGGCGCTCGATACCATCGAGACCGGCCGCAAGGCGATGAACCGCCCGCGGATGCTCGCCTTCGAAGCGGGGGTGTTGCGCGAGGAAGAGAAGGACATCGATGGCGCGATCCGCGAGTACCTGGACGCGGTTCGGCCCGAGGGCGATAGCGACGACTGCTACTGCTCGGGCTTCGAAAACGATCAACGTTCCCTGCGGCGTCTGGCCCAGTGGATGGGCCGGGACCGTGTGCTGAAGCGCGTGCTCGGGACGATCGAGTCGCTCCAGGCCGGCAACGAAGCCGACGAGAAGACTCTCCTCGCCCTCTGGCCGCTCGGCTCGATCTCCACCCCGACGCCGGGCCTCGATGGGGACGCGGATGACTGGATCGATGCGATGGATCAGCCGAATGATCCGGTGGGACGCGAAGAGCGGGAAGCCAGACGCCTCGCGGCCCGGGGCCACGAGCACCTCGGAATCGCCAAGATCGCCCGGGCGCTGGCCGCTCGCGGCGCCGTCATGACGCCCGCCGCCACCACCTCAAAGTTCCTGAACGCCCTCTCGACTTCAGCGTACGGCTATTCCGCAGCGGCGTGGTCCGCGGCCGATGCGCGGGAACGCTTCTTCACGGGCATCGTCGCGCGTCAGGCGGAACTGGCGCCCACCGTCGAGGAGAGGCTGCGCCTCGAGATCGATCTGGCGCAGCGGCTCGCAAGCGCAGGTCGGATGGGCGATGCCTTTGCCTTGTGGCTGGCCCTCAGCACCCGGATCGACGCCTTGCCCGAGAGCGCGTCGAAGATCCAGGCGCTGGTGGCCCGGGCCACGTTCGTCGAGCGAAACGCGGGCTTCGAGAAGGCGCGCGCGTCGTGGGACGCTCTCATCGCGGCGTATCCGTGGAGCCTCGGCGTCATCGAAGACCGGATTCACTTCCTGAGGCGCAGTGGTCACGCCGATGAGGCCCGGCAGGCTCTTGAAGACGCGACCGTCCGGGCCGCGGAGGGACACCTCGTCCCCCTCCTCATGCGTCTCGTCTCCGAATCGCTTGGCGAGAGGGACCTCCCGCGTGCTTCGAAGGCGCTCGGTCGCCTTCTCGACACCGCGTCGCTGACCGACGACGAGCGCCTCGGCGCGGTCTCCCTGCAGGCGAGACTTCGCTTTCAACAGGACCCGGCTTTCGCCGCCGTGGCCTTTGCGAACACCGAGGCCATGAAGTTCAAACCGGAACTGCGCGCCCAGGCCTTCGCCGAGGTGGCAAGAGCCGCCACGGCGGAGAAGGCGTTTCTAACCTCGGTCTCGGTCTGGATCGAGGCCCTCAATCGCAGCACCCGGCGCGACTGGCTGAAAGAGGCCTCGCGGGCCGCGCGAAAGTCCGGACGGCCCGGGGTCCTCGTCTCGTTCTTCGAGAGGCAGCATCAGGGTTCGCCGCGCGATGTGCGTTGGGCAGTCGCCGCGCGCGAGCTGCGCGTGGCCACGGACAACCTCGAGGGCGGCATCGAGATGGCGCGCGCCGCTGCGTTGATCCGCCCGGAACGGCAAACGCTCTGGGACGAAGCGGTCGAACTGATGGAGCGGGATTACCGGTTCGTCGAGGCCGCCGACTTCCTCGAGGGCTGGAACGTTCAGCGCCCCGACGATCCGCAGGTGGCGGGACGGAGGAGCGAGCTCTACATCCGCGGCGGGGAACTCAAGAAGGCGGTCGCGGTCGAACGCGCGGCGCTCGATTCGTTCGAAAAGACCGAACACACCGCCGAGGACCTTGCCAATCGCACCGCCGATGCCGCGCGCCGCCTGTGGCGCCAGGGCCAGCCGCAACTCGCCTGGAGCTTTCTTTCGCCCCGGGGAACCCTCAACGAGATCGAGGTTTCAAGCCTCTCGTACGAGGAGGCCTTCCAGCTGGCCATTCTCAACGACGCCTACCTGCCGTTGCTCAACGTTGACCTCGACAATGCGGATCGCCTCGGTTCCGCGGCGGACATCCTCGGCCAGTACGGCCGCATCGAGAACCGCGAGCAGGTCCTCGCCTGGCTGATCTCGAAGATTCTCCCGAGCACCCGCGCCGATAACGCGTTCCTGCACAAGTGGTGGAACTTCATCGAGCGATCGAGGCTGGAAGCGCCGGTTCGGCATCGGATCGCGCAGCGCCTGGCCGCTCAGGTCCGCGGGCCCTGGTTGCCGACGTTGCCCCCGGACATGGTGAACGATGCCGCGGAGCAGGTGATCACGAGCGTGCCGCGACCCGATGGCAGCGGAAGCACCTACGAGGTCGCGAGGCCCGATTTGGACGCGCTCTGGGCTGCGCATCTTGTCCGCTTCGATCGCGCCGATGATCTCGCGACGTTCCTCGCCCCGCGGCTCAGCGCTCTCATCGCCACCGCACGCGGCGGCTCGCTGATCAAGGCGGAGAGCCCGCGGGAGGGGTGGACCACGTGGCTCGATCCCCAAGCGGCGATCGAGACGTTCGCGCGCGGCCTGCGAACCCGGCCCGAACTCGTGGCGAGCCTCTCCGCCGTCTTCGAGGACCGTCGGGCGTGGGACCGGTTCTGGACGATCGGCGCGCGCGGATGGGAGGTCTCGTACCTGTTGGGAGAACTCAAGCCGCAGTCTCGCGTCACCTGGCTATCGTTTTGGGAGCGGCCGGTGATGACCGCCGCGAATCTCGAGGACCCGGTTCTGGTGGGCCGCCGGAACACCGTGAAAGAGACCACCCTGTCGCTTGGCGCGTTCCTGAGCGAGGCGGCAACCACCACGGCGGGATCGGCTGCCATTGCCGAGCGACTCCTGGGCCCGAGCGTGATCAAGGACATTCTTGGCGCGGATCCGAAGTTCACCTGGCCCATGTTCAAGCCGCGAACCAACGTCTTCGGAGACCTCGTGGAAACCGGAGACGATCGGGTCGCGGGGCGCGGGATCGACACAATGCGCTTCCCGGGCGCTCTGTGGGGGGAGCATCCCGGCCTTCCCTGGTTCGCCCTTCAGGCCTATTCCAGGTACCGCGCGAATGATCCTTCGGCGATCGAGGTGGCCGCCGAATGGCCGCAGGCGGGCGGTGAAACCGAGCGGGCCGTTCTGGCCGCGCGCCTGGCCCTGGCCCTCAAGGGTCCGGCCGAGGCCCTCGCTCAGGTTGCGCGATTCGGCCTGCGCACGACCGATCCCGAATTGCTCCGTTTCCGCCTGAGCCTGCTCGTCGAGGCGGGCCGCAAGCCCGAGGCGACGGAGGTCTTGAAGCGTCGCTTGATCGCGGACCAGAAACGTCTGACCGAGGACGCGCTGCGCGCTCACACCGCGATGGCCGAGGATCTGGGGTTACCAACTCCTCTTTCGCTGATCGAGCCAGCGGCCCCGCTTCTGCCTTCGTTGCTGGCGTCCATCTACGACCGCGAGGGTGCCGAGGCGGCTGGTCGCTTCCGCACCGAGGACCTCGTCGGCTTCCGCGCCGCACTGGCCTCGCGGTGGAGCGAGAAGGCCGCGACGAGGAGCGCCGCCGACCTGCGGGTGTGGTTGAACGAACTGTGGGCGACCGAATCGGCCCCCCTGCCGCACGCGGGCCTCATCCGCCTGGGCGACTTCTGGCCGGCCGCCGCGGCCTGGGCCGAGACGGTACCCGCCCATGATCGCGGTCGCGCGATCGCCGCCATCGACGCGCTTCCGGACACCGCCGGTCTGGACGCGCTTCCCGGCTCGATGGGCGATCCGTCCGCGCGTCGCGTGCTCACAATCCGTGTTCGCCTCGCCCGCGGCGAGGACGACCTCGCGGCCGCCCTTTTCAAGACGGCTCTCTCAGATGAGGAGCCGACGCCGGCGCTCGTCTTCCGCCCCATTCCGGCCTTCGCGGAATCGGCGGAGAGCGACGGCGACGTGCCGAGCGTGCGCACGAGCTGGGGCGGCGATGAAGAAATGCCGCTTGAACCGGACGCGCGTGTGACGCGCCTTTACGCGCTGCGCGCCCCGTTCCTGGCCGCGGGCAAAGGAGCGCTTGTTGAAGCCTACGCGGCGACCTGGCTGGACGGGCACCTCGAGAACGAGCCCGATGCGCTAGACCATTGGGGCGCACGGCTCGCGATCGCTCCCACCTCCGATCGCCCGTCGATTGTCGAACGACTCTCTCGTGCTTACCGGCGTGGGGACATCGCGACCCATCGCCACGGAGAGATCGTGGCCATGCTCGTCCGCGACGCCAGGGATCAGGCTTCGCCCTGGATCTCGCGCGCCCAGCCCTTCTGGTCTTCGTTCCCCGCGGTCCTGAGGCACGCCGAGTGGTTGAGCCGGGTGGGTCGGGGCCGCGAAGGCGCCCTGCTCATGGCTCAAGCCCGTGGGAAAGTGCTCTTCACGCGGGCTGAGGAGATCCGGGCCTTCGACACCTGGCGTCGGTCGATCGAGGCGGGCGGCGGCGGCCCCGAGGGCTGGAAACAGGCGCTCCGTTTCTGGCGCGAGAACCCCGAGACCATCGCGGAGCCCCTTGAGACGCGTCTTGTGGACCACCCGTTCGACATCCTCTCGGCGCGCGCCGCCCTGCGACGTCCCAACGCGATGCCGCCGCCACTCGCGTTTCTGGCCGGTCGCGCCCTCCGCGACGTCGACGATCTCGGCTTCATCGATGTCGCGAGCGACGAATCGTTCCTGCGGCTGCGCGCGGCGAGGTCCCTCATTGCGACTCCCCGAGCTGCACGGACCATCGCGGGCTTCCTCTCCGCCGAGTCGCTCGCTCTCGATCTGGCTCGCCGGCGCTTCAGCGCCGCCGATGTCAACGGAGCTCTCGCGGACGTGGCGAGGATCGCGGCGGGGACCTCCGACCGCGCTGAACTGGCTCGCGCCCTCGATCTGCTGGGCGAACGGAAATGGCCGGGGGCGCGGGCACTCCGGGCGGAACTCGCCTCGGCGCTGGTCGAGCCACCGAACGTATCCCACCGTGTGGTGTCGGGACGATCCGTGCTCTATCGACCGCGGGATCTCACCTTCAGTCTTGTCTCGCAGATCGTTCGGGCCGATCTCGCGCGCCGCGCTCAGGCCCTCCAGACCCCGACATCGCAGGTGACCCGATGAACCTCACCGCTCGCGTTCTTGGCACCTCGATCGTCGGCGCCACCGTTCTTTTCTCCGCCTATGGCTCGGCGTGGGGGCAAACCAACGAGGCCCGCGGGCTGCCTCTTCCCGCGGCGATGATCCGTCTCTTGATTCCCGATGTGCCCGCCTTCGATGCCGCCCTCGGCGGGGGATTCAAGAAGGCCCTCTACGGAACCCTGGCCGAAGATGACGGCGTCGCGCGCGGTTTCAACCAGAGCCAGGTGGGCGCCAAGCTCCAGGATCAGTGGTCCCGCTTCCGAGGGGAGAGGGCCGTCTCTTTCCAGACGATGCTCGAACTGCAGGCCTCTTCGGCGGCGCTCGCGGTGCTGAACATCGGCCATATGGAGCTGGTCCTCGTCATCGAGACGCCCCTGGCCGCCCTTCCCGACATCTTCGAGGCGGGCACGTCGCGGATTGACCACGGCAAGACATATCACCTCGTCCGGACCGGCGCCGCCGACGAGGGTGCGAGCGGTAAGACGCGCATGGGCCTCGCCTGGGCACGGGATTCCGGCCTTCTGATCGTCGCCACCTCAGAGCGCGCGATGAAGCTCGCCCTCGCTGCTCTTTCCGCGGGGGAACGCTTCGCGCCGAAGCTCGCGGGCCTGGCCAGTCTCGAACTCGACCTCGACGCGCTGCGGAACGACCTCTACTTCAAGCGGGATTTCCTCTTCGGTTCGCTCAAGGAGGCGGGAGAATCGCGCGGGAAGCTCGCCGCGGCCCTGCGCCTCGAGGCGGGCCGCCTCGTTGAAGTGCGCGAGGGCGACCTCGCGGTCGGGGCGGGCCGCGGAGCGGTCTTCGAAGCGAAGGACGCGGTGGCGAGCGGATGGATCGGGGATGCAGCGGAACTCCTGCTCGAGCTCCGCCGCGGGGTGAGCGAGCCCGTGCCGGCTCCGAGCCAGCGCCCGCGGGTTGCGGTCGCGCCGCTCCCCTCGTCTACGGCCGCGAGCGCTCTCGACCGCTACGCCACGAGCATCGAGGTTCCGAGGGCGCTTGACCGCGGTTCCGCGACCGAGAGCGCAGAGCTCGAGGCGTGGACCACCCTTCTCTCTTCACAAGCGGTGGAAGGGTTCGGCTATGTCATCACGCGTTCGAGGGCGCGCCTGCTGGCGATTCCGTGGCCGAAGGAGAGGGACGCCGAGCTCGCCTCTCTCCTCGAGGCGACGCTCGGCCGCCGCGGCGCGCGTCTGGCCCCATCAACTCCGAGTGCAGACACGCGGCAGTATCTGGTGGGGCCGGGATTGCCCGTTCTCGCCGTGAGGCGCCTGGGCGATTTCGTGTGGATAGCACCCTCGGCCGCGGATCTGCGATCGGCGCCCGCGGTCTCGTGGAGCACCGATATCGTCCGGTTCGCGAAACTCAATCTCGCCGCGGCGCGCGAAGAAGGCAAGCGCTGGGCGCGCATCGAAGGGCCGCGCTCCTCGGACAGTGTGCGACCGCTTTCCGATCGAGTTCTGGGGCTCCTTGGGTGGATGCCCTCGGTGCGCACGCTCGAAGTGGAACGCCGCGTAACCAGCTCCGCGTTCAAGGAGCGTCTTGTCTTCGGACTCGCGGCACCTCCCGCACCCGCCTCTAACCCCCCACCCGCGGCGAAGTAGAAAGCTCCCATGCGGAGCCGCAGGGTCACGGTGATTTCGCTCCTTCTCGGTGCGCTGGTCCCGGTCCCCCTGCGCGCCGCTGACTTCGATGCGTGGATCCTGGATCGCGGTCGTATTCGGACCCTGGGGTCTCCCGCGGAGAAACGTCTTCCCGCGGGCTCGCTTCAAAAGCCCTTCCTCGCTCGGGCCTGGGCTGCCTCACATCCCCGCGACGCCGCGCCCAGCGTCACCTGCACGAAGACCTCGGGGTGCTGGCGGCCCGATGGTCACGGCACCCTTGATCTGCGTGGCGCGATCCGGGAGTCGTGCAACACCTACTTCCGGCAGATCGCTCGCGACTCGACGAGCCAGGCGATTCGCGAGTCCTTCCACGACGCTGGCTTTACCTGGGCGGGCGAGATGACCGAGGCCGAAGCGATCGGCCTGCCTGGGCCCGCGGGTGTCAGGGTGACGCCCGAGAAGCTGCTCGCGAGCTACGCCGGTCTCGTTCGCTCACCGTGGGCCGATCGCGACGCCATTCGCCGTGAACTGCTCGAAGGCATGAAGGACGCGGCTCGGGTCGGGACGGCCTCAGGTCTGCGGCTGTGGGGTTTTTGGGCGAAGACGGGGACGGTGCCGGCTCTTGATGGCGCGCCACTTCGGACTTCCGGTCTCGCGATGGTCGTGGACGACGGCGGCTTTGCGTTTCTGGGCCTCCTCCGTCGCGGCATAGGGCGCGAGGCGGCCCTTCGCGCGGGCGACGAGATCGCGCTGATCCGCACGGGTCTAAGCCGAAGGCCGAAGGAAGCGTCTTCGATTCGGAGGTCCCGGCCGCGCGTCGAGAAACGCCGCCTTGAAGATCCGGTTCGCGTCCGAATGCTCGACGAACTCCGGCTGGACGACGTCCGGCTTCAAAATCTCGGAGCGGGTCCGGTCGATTCCTCGCGCGGGTTCATCGGCCCGAGAGCCTCCGTGACCGTGGTGCCCGGCGACTCCTACTCCGAGGGAGCATGGGAGATCACCGCGCGAAAGCCTGAGTTCGAGAGGCGGGTGCGGGCGGCTCTGCGCGTTGAAAGGGAAGAGGGCCCGATACGGCTCATCGCCACCATGAGCGCGCGCGACTACGCAAACGGAATCCTCAAAGCAGAGCTTGGGACTGCAACCGGTGAGCTGCGCGCCCGGCTCGCCGCCGCGGCCCTGCGATACCTGCAAAGAGGCGCACGGCATCCCGAGGCCGAGGTCTGCGATTCGACGCACTGCGCCTGGTTCGTGGGCGAGGGGCCGGTGCCTCGCTGGCTTCGGCCGGATGCCGCCAGGAATGAACGGGAGATGGCTCCGGATCTCTCCGACTCGGAATGGACGCAGGCGGTGCGAGAAGCGGGGATCGCGCCCCGAGGAGCCGACCTCTGGACCGCGGATTGCGGCGGTGATCCCGCATCGCCTCATTTCATCTGGGGTGGTGGAGATCGGCGCATGACCGCGTGCCCGCGTCATCCGAGGGGATCGAGGCGGGGGTGGCGGCGCGAGTGGTCCGCTTCCGATCTCGCCGGGGTTTTCGGTTCGAAGCCGGAATCGATCGAGGTCGCGATCGTCGATGGACAGTGGCTTTTGAAGGTCCGCCTGGCCGCTCGCGACCCCTTGCGAGGCGCCACCACGCTGAGCTTGACTTACGACGAGGCCCATCGACGCCTGGCCACACTCCTCGGCTGGGACGCCATGCCCGCGCCCGCTACCCGCGTGTTCCGCACGAGCCGGGGATTTTTGGCCGAAGGAACGGGCTTCGGTCACCGGGTGGGGCTCTGCCTCACGCCCTGACGCGGATGACCACGTCAGTTCCGGCGTCACGGTAGGATCCTCGTCCAGTGACGCAGGATCCCCAGGCCGCCTACCAGACCCGCGTCGAGGCGCGGCGCGCGGAGATGCGATTCCTCGAAGAGAGAGACCGCAACCTGTCGCTCGCCCGCGGGATCGTCGCCGCGATCGCGTTTCTCTTCCTCGTCGCCACCGGCTCCCGCCCGATCGTGGTGGTCGGCCTCGTGATCGCTGCGATCGCGTTCGTGGGCCTCGTCATCCGCCATGAGAGGCTCGCGCGACGGTTGTCCCGGGCGCGGCGTCGGGTCGCCTTCCACGAAACCGCGCTCGCCCGCACCCGCGGCGATTGGATCGGGCGTGGCGACCAGGGCGCGCGCTTCCTCGATCAGGCACATCCTTACGCCATCGACCTCGACCTCTTCGGCCGCGGCTCGCTCTACGAGAGGATGTGCGTCGCCCGGACCCACGCGGGCCAGGAGCAGCTCGCCTCGTGGCTCAAGCACCCCGCGGCCCCGGCCGAACTTCTCGATCGGCAGGCCGCGGTCAGGGACATCGGACCGAGGCTCGATCTGCGTGAAGACCTCGCGGTTCTCGGCGCGGAGGCGCAGCGCGCCGTCGATTCCTCGGCGCTGTCCCGATGGGCCGCGTCCCCGCCGGTGCCCGTTCCCGGGGCGCTGCGGGTGGTGGCGGTGGCGCTTTCCATCCTGGTCTTCATCTCGCTCGCGGGCTGGGCGCTTGGATTCTGGGAGGCGGCGCCTTTTCAGCTCGCCACCATCGCGGTGGGGATCTGCACGTGGCGCGCGCGGTCGTTCAGCGCCCAGGTGCTCGACGGCATCGGCCGCCCCGTGCACGATCTCCAGACCCTCACCGAGATCTTCGATCGACTGGCCGCCGAGCGTTTCGAGGCGGCAGGTCTGGTTGCGCGGCACCGCGCTCTCACGGCCAAGGGCGTGCCTCCGTCCCAGCCGATCGCGCAGCTCGGGCGGTGGCTCGAGGCCCATGAGTCGAAGAGCAACGTCTTCTTCGCGGTGATTTCCTTCTTCCTTCTCTGGGACCTGCAAATCGCGGCCGCGATCGAAGGCTGGCGTCGCCGCCACGGTCGCGACGTCACGGTCTGGCTGAAGGCGCTCGGGGAGATCGAGGCGCTGGTGAGCCTCGGCGCCTACGCCTTCGAGAATCCGGCCGATCCGTTCCCGACGTTCGAGGAGAAGGGGCCGCTCTTCGATGGCGTGGGCGTCGGCCACGCGCTGCTTCCCGCGGGTCGGGCGGTTCGCAATGATGTGCGGTTGGACCACGAGACGCAGATGCTCGTGATCACCGGCTCGAACATGTCGGGCAAGAGCACGCTGCTTCGAACCGTCGGGATCAATACCGTTCTCGCCCTCGCGGGAGCTCCCGTGCGCGCGACCTCCCTTCGGTTGTCGCCCCTCTCCGTGGGCGCGTCGATCCGCATCCAGGACTCCTTGCAGGATGGCGAGTCGCGCTTCTACGCGGAGATCAAGCGGGTGCGGCAGGTCCTGGACATCGCGAATGGAGAGACCCCTTTGTTGTTCTTCCTCGACGAGATCTTCGACGGCACCAACTCCGCGGAGCGGCGCATTGGCGCCGAGGCCGTGGTTCGGTCGCTCCTCGACCGGGGGGCCATCGGACTTGTGACCTCACACGACCTCGCGCTGGCGGAGATCGCCGTGAGTCTCATGCCCCGTGCCCGGAACGTTCACTTCGAGGACCACCTCGACGGGGATCGCATGGCCTTCGACTACAGGATCAAGCCGGGTCCGGTTCAGCGGGGCAACGCTCTCGGCCTCATGCGGGCCGTCGGGTTAGAGGTTTAGCCCGGGTGCACCACGGTTAACCAGTAAGAGATGGTCGGCGGGCCGGCGCTTTGTGTCGGCGGCCGTCCCCGAGGGTTTATCGTCGGCCCCATGCACCCACACCTCACGGTCGTTGAGCATCCTCTGGTCAAGCACAAGCTCACGTTGATGCGCCGGAAGGAGACGAGCACCGCTCAATTCCGCGCGCTCCTTTCGGAGATCGCGCTGCTCCTCGGGTACGAGGCCATGCGCAATCTGAAGTTGACCGAAGAAACGATCCAGACGCCGCTCATGGAGATGAAGGCAGAGACGCTCGAGGGCAAGAAACTGGTTCTGATCGCCATCATGCGCGCCGGACAGGGTCTGGTCGACGGTATGTTGCAGCTCGTTCCCTCCGCCCGAGTGGGTCACGTCGGTCTTTACCGCGACCCCAAGACGCTGAGTGCCATCGAGTACTACTTCAAGGTCCCGCAGCAGCTCGAAGATCGCGATGTCTTCGTCTGCGATCCCATGCTCGCCACCGGCAACTCAGCGATCGCCGCCCTGGACCGCCTGAAGAGGGCGAAACCTGGCTCCCTGCGCCTCGTGTGTCTGCTCGCCTGCCCCGAGGGCATCGCGAATCTGGCCGCTGCGCATCCCGATGTGCCGATCATCACCGCCGCGGTGGATGAGCGGCTCAACGACCACGGTTACATTCTTCCCGGCCTCGGGGACGCCGGCGACCGGCTGTTCGGAACGAAGTAGTCGATCTGCGGTCCCTCCGAAGAGATCGGGGGTCACCCCTACAATCCCCAAGGGATGCCCTTCTCCTACTTCAATCGTCTCTCGGCGTCCGCGAAGAGGGTCTACCTCGCGAGCGACGCCATCAAAGAGGTGGCGCTGCAAAACGCCGCGATGGTTCAGCCGCTCCTTCCCATTCTTCGCGAAGCGCTGCTGAAGGACGACCACCGCGCGGTTTCGGCGGCGTCTTTGGCCCTGGTCCTGGCCCTCACCAGGCTCATGCGGGTCCCCGAAGTGGGCGTCCTGGTCCTCGCCGAACGCCCGCGCCGGAGGGGGAGCGAACTCCACGGCCTCTACACCGTGGCCCCCGGGCGCAAGCCAGAGATCAAGGTGTGGATGAGAACGGCAGCCCTTGGGAAGGTGGTGGCTTTCAAGACCTTTCTCCGGACGCTCCTTCACGAGTTTCTCCATCACCTCGACTACACCCACTACCGATTTCGCGACTCCTTTCATACCGCCGGCTTCTACTCGCGGGAGTCGAGTCTGGTGCGGCAGCTCATGGGAGACACGAGCAAACCACCTGCGCCAATCGAACCCTGAAATGCGGGCTTCGAAAGCTCTTTGCCCGAAGCCGCGCCCTATACTGATCGGGTTACCCGAATGGGCGCCGGACGGTTCGGCCTCGGTAAGGACAGCATCATGAAGAGGTCCCGTCTGGCGATCTTCGCCACCGCGCTTGCGATCACGGCTGGCACGGCCGCCGCCCAGGCTCCGCGCGCGAAGACGGCGTCTCAAAAGGCCACTCCCCCGCCCGCCGGCGCCTACACGAACGAGCTGGTGAGCGACTACTGCTCGAGTTGTCACCACGAAGGCCAGAAGTCTGGCGGCGTCTCGCTCGAGTCGTTCGATGCCACGAAGGTCACTTCTGACCCGAAGCTCGGCGAGCGCATCATCAAGAAGCTCCGCACCGGTCTGATGCCGCCTCCGGGGGCCAAGCGGCCCGAGGGAGACGAAGGCCGGGTGATGGTCGAATACCTCGAGGGGCGCCTCGATCGCGCCGCGGCCCTGCGGCCGAACCCGGGTTTCCGGCCCTTCCAGCGTTTGAACCGGGCCGAATACGCGCGCTCCGTCAAGGATCTCCTCGGCATCGACGTGGACGTGACCGCCTTCCTGCCGCCCGACACCATGGCCCACGGGTTCGACAATGTGGCCGACGCCCAGTTGTTTTCGCCCGTCCTGATGGAAGGGTATCTGCGCGCCGCGAGCAAGGTGAGTTCCCTCGCCATTGGCGACAAGAACGCCTCGCCGACCGAGGCCACCTACAAGATCGACCGCACCGCCTCTCAGACCACCCACGTGCCCGGCGCGCCCTTCGGCACCCGCGGCGGCCTCTCGGTCGTTCATAATTTTCCGGCCGACGGCGAGTACAGCTTCCGGATGATGCTGCATTCGATTCCCACCGGCCAGCTCTTCGGGAGCACGGTCAAGGGTGAGCAGATCGAGGTTTCGATCGACGGCGCGAGGGTCTCCCTTCTGCCTATCAACACTCGGATGAGCGAGGCCGACCCGAACGGCATGAACCTTCAAACCCTGCGGGTCCACGTAACCGCGGGGCCTCATCGCGTCTCCGCCGCCTTCATTCAGAAGTTCGAGGCGCCCGTCGACGACCTCCTCACCCCCATCGACTACACCCTTGCCGACACCCAGATCGGCAGCGGCTACGGCGTCACCGCGCTCCCGCACCTGCGCGACTTCGCGATCACGGGGCCGCTACGGGTCACCGGCATCTCCGACACCCCCAGTCGACGGCGGGTCTTTTCGTGCCGCCCCACCGAGCCCGCCGAAGAGGCCGCCTGCGCCCGCGGAATCATCCGCCGGTTGAGCGCCGCGGCGTATCGCGGAAATGTCGATTCGCCGGACGTTTCCGGCCTGATGACGCTCTACGAGAAGGGCCGGGCGAAAGACGACTTCGAGGCGGGGGTCAAGATGGCCCTTCAGGCGATTCTGGCGAGCCCGAAGTTCCTGTTCAGGATCGAATCCACGCCCACCCTTGTCAAGGCGGGTGAGATCTACAAGATCGCGGATCTCGAACTCGCGTCGCGTCTGTCCTTTTTCCTCTGGGGAGCGGCCCCCGACCAGGCGCTTTTGAAGGCGGCGAAGGCCCAGACCCTTTCAAGCCCCGTGGTTCTCGAGAAGCAGGTCAAGCGGATGTTGCTCGACCCCCGCGCCGAGGCTCTCTCCACCAGGTTCGCCTCGCAGTGGCTGCGGCTTCAGGACCTCGACAAGATCCGTCCTGACGCGCTCCTCTATCCCTTCTACGATGCGACCCTCGCCGAAGGCCTTCGTCGGGAGACCCAGCTTCTCTTCGACAGCATCGTGCGCGAGGACCGCAGCGTGCTCGATCTCCTGAGCGCCGACTACACCTTCGTCAACGAACGCCTGGCCCGCCATTACGGCATCCCGAATGTGACCGGCGACCGCTTCCGCCGTGTCGACATCAGCGCCTTTCCGCGCCGTGGACTCCTTGGCCAGGGCAGCATCCTGGTCCTCACGTCGGTTGCCGACCGGACTTCGCCCGTGCAGCGCGGCAAGTGGGTGCTGGAGGTTCTCCTGCATTCGGCTCCGCCCCCGCCCCCTCCGAACGTCCCGGCCCTCGAGGACACCAAGATCACCAATGGCGGCGGCAAGCTCATGACCGTGCGCGAGCGCCTCGAGGAGCATCGCAGGAACCCCGCCTGCAACTCCTGCCATCGTGTGATCGATCCCATCGGATTGGCTCTCGAGAACTACGACGTTGACGGACGCTGGCGGATCAAGGACAGCGGCATTCTCGTGGACGCGGGCGGTCGCCTCTACGACGGCACCGCGCTCAATGGTCCCGATGATCTGCGAAAGGCCCTGCTCGATCATTCCGAGGCGGTGCTGCGCGGGTTCACCGAGTACCTCATGACCTATGCGCTGGGCCGTCGGGTTGAGGCATCGGACGGTCCGACGATCCGCGCCATCGTGCGCGCTTCGTCGACCCGGGGCCATCGGTTCTCATCGATCGTGCTCGGCATTGCGAAGAGCGCGCCCTTCACCATGGGCCAGGCGCAGGCGGCTCCCTCTCGGCGCGCCGTTGATATGGCCGCCGCTCCGGTTTCCCGGCCGGTTCCCGCGACCACCGGTTCGCGGCAGGTTTTCCACAAGTAGAGCGCAAGGTCCACATCCGACGTTTCGAGAAGGAGCAAAGACGCTCATGTTCATCACCAAAACCCACATCTCGCGCCGCACCGCACTCCGCGGCCTGGGGGCGACGATCGCGCTGCCCTTCCTTGATGCAATGATTCCCGCGCGGACGGCCTTCGCCCGGACCGGGCTCGGCAGGATTCGGCTCTCGGCCATCGAAATGGTCCACGGCTCCGCGGGCAGCACCGCCATCGGCATCGAGAAGAACCTCTGGTCCCCGGCGAAGGTGGGGAAGGACTTCGATCTCTCGCCTTCTTCTCTCTCGCCCCTCGAGGCCTATCGCGACCATCTCACGATCGTCAGCAATACCGATGTGAAGAACGCCGAAGCGTTCCACCCTCCGGAAATCGGCGGCGACCATTTCCGCTCGAGCGCCACCTTCCTCACCCAGAAACATCCGAAGCAGACCCAGGGCTCGGACGTTCTCGTGGGGACCTCGCTCGACCAGTTCTACGCTCAGCGCGTGGGCCACGAGACCGCCATTCCCTCGATGCAGCTTGCGATCGAGAACGTCGATCAGGCGGGCGGGTGCGCCTACGGCTACGCCTGCGTGTACACCGACACCATCAGCTGGGCGGCGCCCGACAAACCCCTTCCGATGATCCGCGATCCGCGCGCCGCCTTCGACCAGCTTTTCGGCGTGGGTGCTACGGCGGAAGAGCGTTCCGCCCAGCGCCAGGCCGACAAGAGCATCCTCGACTGGATCACCGTCGAAGCGTCGAGGCTCAAGAAGAACCTCGGCGCCACCGACCGCGCACGCCTCGTGGACTACCTCGACAACATTCGCGAGATCGAGCGCCGCATACAACGGGTCGAGGCCTTCAACACGAGCGGAGAAATCCGCGAAATGCCCGAAGCGCCCATCGGCGTGCCCGACTCGTTCAAGGAACACGTGCGCCTGATGTTCGATCTTCAGGCGGTGGCCTTCGCCTCCGACGTCACCCGTGTCTTCTCATTCAAGATGGCGCGCGACGGCTCGTCACGCACCTATCCCGAGAGCGGCAACAACCAGGCCTTCCACCCCTGCTCGCACCACCAGGACAAGGAAGAGAAGATCGCCGATTTCGCGAAGATCAACAAGTACCACGTGGGCATGCTGCCGTATTTCCTCGACAAGCTGAAGAACACTCCGGATGGCGAGGGCACGCTGCTCGACCACACCATGATCCTCTACGGATCGCCCATGGGGAACTCCAACCTCCACAACCACAAGCGCTGCCCGCTGCTCCTCGCCGGCCACGCCTCTGGGAAACTCAAGGGCGGCCTGCACCTCAAGGCGAAAGACGAGACGCCGATGGCGAACGTCATGCTCAGCATTCTTCACACCCTCGGCCTCGACGACATGAAGACGTTCGGCGACAGCACGGGTGCTTTCGACCTGAACGCGGCGGGCTGAGCCGAAGCGCCTCCCATCGAACGAAAGCGACCTCGACCATGAAGAGCTGGACCATGAAGAGCTGGACCATGAAGAGCTGGACCATGAAGAGAATGGGCAGACAGATCACGACGCTGTTCACCCTCATCCTCTCGGCTTCGGGTTTCGCGTTTACGGGCACCACGAGCGTTCTGGACGCGGTGGCCGCCAAAGATAAGGCCGGTCTACGCGCGCTGCTCAAGGGCGGGGCCGACGTGAACGCTGCCATGGGCGACGGTCTCACCGCAATGCATCAGGTCGCGATCGACGGCGCCACCGAACTCGCGCAGCTGCTGATCTACGCGGGCGCCAACCTGAAGGCCACCACCAGACTCGGCGGCTACACTCCCCTGCTCCTGGCCGCGAAGAACGGCGATGCCGCGATGATCGAAACCCTGCTCAAGGGCGGGGCGGATGCGAACCAGGCGACGACCAACGGGACGTCGGCGCTGATGTTCGCCGCGGCTTCGGGCCACGTCGCCTCCGTCAAGGCCCTGGTCGAGAAGGGCGCCGATGTGGCCGCGAAAGAAAAGGCCATGGGCCAGACCGCGCTGATGTTCGCGGCGGCGACCGGCCGGACCGATGTGGTGAAATACCTCATCGGCCGTGGCGCGGATGTGAAGACGACGACCAAGGTGGTCGACGTGAATGCGTTCACGCGTGAGGCTCAGGAAGCGTTCGCGGCCGCGGTTGCGGGCGGAACCCCGACGACACCTCCGCCCGGTGAGGAAGTGAGGGCCGACCAGGCACAGACCCCGGCGACCGCGTCCGCCGCTGCGGCTTCGAATGGAGCCCCCGCGGTTCCCTCAGACTCCGCGACCGAGGCTGCGAAAGCGGCGGGCCTTGGCGGCGCCACAATCCTCAGCACGTCTGCGGCCGGGTCCGCCCCTTCCCCCCCACGGTCTCCTGCCGCCGCCCCGCCCGCTGCGCCCGAGAAGTCGGGGAAGCAGATGAAGGTGTTGAAGGCCGATTCAAAGCCGACTCCGCCATCAATCAAGGACGCGCCACCCAAGGGGGCCCTTACCCAACCGCCGGCCTCCGCTCCGCCCCCCGCCTCGCCGCCTGCCGCGAAGAAGCCCCAGGTCGCCGGCGTCGATCGTCCCTACTTCTACAACGAGATGGTCACGGCCACCGGAGGAATGACGCCCCTCCACTTCGCGGTGCGGCAGGGTCAGGCCGACACCGTGAAGGCCCTGCTGGACGCGGGCGCCGACCTCAACTTCGTGAGCGCCGGCGACCAGACCAGCCCGCTTCTCATGGCCACCATCAACGGTCAGTTCGACCTGGCCCTCTATCTCCTGGAGCGGGGCGCCGATCCGAAGCCCGCCAGTGAAAACGGGGTGACGCCGCTCTACGCCGCGGTCAACGTCCAATGGGCGCCGAAGGCGCTCTATCCCCAGCCGCGCGCGCACATGCAGCAGAAGGCCAGCTATCTCGACCTTATGAAGGCGCTCATCGGGAAGGGTGCGGTGGTGGACGCGAGGCTCAAGAAGAAGGTCTGGTACTCGGGCTACAACTTCGACCTCTCCGGCGTCGATGAAACCGGCTCCACCGCGTTCTGGCGCGCGGCCTACGCCTCCGACGTCGATGCAATGAAGATCCTGGTGGCGCACGGAGCCGACCCCAGCATTCGGACGATGAAGGCGGCCGGGCGTCCGCGTACCGGCGATGGCCAGCGGGAGACGAAAGACGTCTCCGGACTGCCTCCGGTGCCCACCGGCGGGCCGGCGATCACCGCGCTCCAGGCCTCGGCCGGCGTAGGTTACGGTGAAGGATTCGCCGCGAACTCACATCGTTTCGCGCCCGGGGGAATGCTTTCGGCGGTCAGGTATCTGGTCGAGGAGCTTCACGCCGACGTGAACGTCGCCGACCACGAAGGAAACACCGCGCTCCACCACGCCGCCGCGCGCGGCGACAACGAGATGATCCACTACCTCGTCTCGAAGGGCGCCGATGTGATGGCGGTGAGTCGTGAGGGACGCACCACGGTGGACATGGCGAACGCCCCGGTTCAGCGGGTCGAACCGTTCCCGGCCACGATCGCGCTCCTCGAGAGCCTGGGCGCCAGGAACAACCACAAGTGCGTTTCCTGCGACAAGGCGGTTGCGAAGACGACAGGGAACCGCAAGTAGCCTGCCCTCCCAGGCCCGAGGACCGGCGCGCCAAAACTACGCGCCCGCGAGGTTGCTTGCCCCCGGCGCCTTCCGCCCCCCTCGTCTATCATCCTCGGCGTGATCCCGACCTTCGTTCTGGCCGCTTCCCTCGCGGTATCCGTACAGGCGGAGACCGCGAAAGCGGGGGCGGCGCCTCAGGATGCCCGGGCGCTGCTCGCGAGCTTCGACGCGCGCAGCCTGAAGATCCGCGACTTCACCGCGAAATTCATTCAGACCTATCGCTCCGGCGCTCTGGGCAGGTCGATCGTGGAGACGGGTACGGTCAAGGTGAAGCGTCCCTCGCGCATGCTCTTCGAGTACGCGGCGCCCGAGAAGAAGCTCTTCGTGGCCGATGGGGACAGCTACTACTTCTACGTCCCGCGCGACAAGCAGGTGATGGTCCAGAACCAGCGGGGCGACCGGCGCGCCACCGCCCGGATCCTCGCCGAGGGCAGACTCCTCGATCACTTCGACTGTGTGGGCGAAGAGACCGACCAACTCGGACGCAAACTGATCCTGGTTCCGAAGCCCGGTGAGAAGGACGCGAACGTGATCCGAATCGCAGTGGTGCTCGACGCCTCGCTGCGGCTTCTTGCCCTCGAGATCCTGGATGCCGAAGGGTCCACCAGCCGGCTCGTTTTCGACGGATTCAGAGAGAATGTGGGCTTGAAGGACGCAGAGTTCCGGTTCGACGTCCCCCGGGGCGTTGAGGTGATTTCATGATGAGACGTTCGACCAGGCTCGGCCTCGCCAGCGTACTCGCCGCGACCCTCGGCTGTGCGACTTCCGCGGCGTTCCGGGCCGGCGAAAAGGCCGAGCGCCTCGGCGACTGGGACCGTGCCACGCTCGAATACTCGAAGGCGGTCAAAGAAAAACCTGAGTCGCTCGATGCCCGCCTCGCCCTGAAGCGCGCCCGGCAACGGTCCGCCGAAGCTCACATAACCCAGGGGCGACGCATGGCGGCGCGGGGCCTTTACAAGGATGCGCTCGAGGAATACCAGCTCGCCCTGGACCTCGATGGTTCGCAACCCGGCCTCATGGCGGAGATGGACGAAATCCGCAAGAACCGCAACGCCTCGTTGATGCCGAAGACGGTGGCGGCCATCAAGGAGTCGGCGCGCGAACGCAGCCTGCCCGGGCTCGAGATCGAGCCCGCGCTCGATACCCCCATGAGCTTCAAGTTCGAGGGCGCCGACGTCAAGGAGGCCTACAAGACGCTCGGCCTTGTGGTGGGCGTGAACTTCGTGTTCGAGTCTTTGCCCACTTCGGGACCGGTGACGCTCGAGCTCAAGGATGCGCCCTTCGAGCAGGCCTTGAAGGCGCTGTCCATGACCAGCCGCACGTTCACCCGCGTCATCGGCCCCAAGCTGATCCAGGTCATCCCGGATACGCCGGCCAAGCGTCGTGACTACGAAGACCAGATCGTCAAGACCTTCTATCTCTCGAGCGCCGACCTCAAAGAGGTTGTGGACGTGCTGCGCATTTCCCTGGGCGCACGGCGCGTGGCCCCGCTGGCCAGCGGCAATGCCCTCACCATCAACGACACGCCGGAGAGGATCGCGGCCGCCGAACGCATCATCGAGGCTCTCGACAAGCGACACGGCGAGGTGGTGGTTGAAGTCGAGATCCTCGAAGTCAATCGGCAGAAACTGCTCGACTACGGGATCGAGATCAACTCCGTGAACGGCATCGGCCTCGCGAGCCAGCTCGATCCGGGTGTTCTGGGCGGCGCCTTCCCGGACGTTTCGAAGGTGATCACGCTCGAGGGCAGCCAGCCCTACAAGAGGAGCAACATCATCGTCTCGGGCCTGCCCGGCATCGTCTATCGCCTGCTTCGCACCGACGGCTCCTCCCGGCTGCTCGCGAACCCCCAGTTGCGGGTGACCGAGGGCCAGACCGCCACCGCGCGCTTCGGCGATCAGGTTCCGGTTCCGGTCACCACGTTCTCCGCGATCGCCACCGGAGGCGTGGCCCAGCAGCCGATCACGTCCTTCGAGTACAAGAACGTGGGCGTCAACATCGACATCAAGCCGCGCGTCCACCACGACGGCGACATCACCCTCGAGTTGAAGCTCGAGATCTCGTCGCTCGGGCCCGCCGGCTATAACGACCTGCCTACCTTCAGCAACCGGACCGTGACCTCGGTCCTCCGTCTGCGCGACGGTGAGACCAGCGTTCTCGCGGGACTCATCACCGACCGGGAAAGCACCTCGCTGTCCGGCATTCCCGGCCTCTCCGACATCCCTTTGCTCGGCCGGATCTTCGGTCGCAATCAGAAGGACGCGCAGGAGACCGACATCATCATGACGATCTCCCCGCGAATTCTCTTCAAGAAGGAGTTCACCGAAGCCGACCTCAAATCGTTCTCCGTGGGCTCCGAGACCTCGCCGCTGCTGTTCGAAGTGCCGCCGGCGGCACAGCCCGTCACTCCGCCCCAGGGTCCCGTGCAGCTGCCGACGCCCAGCCTCCGCCCCGAGCCGATTCGTCCCCCGGTTCCAGCACCCACCCCCACTCCGGAGCGGTAGGGGATGATCGCGCGGCTCAAGACCATCATCGCGCTCATGCGCAACCCGAGAGTCTCGGGTTTTCCCAAGGTCCTCGTGGTGGCGGCCATCGCCTACCTCCTCATGCCGATAGATGTCGTTCCCGACGTGGCCCCGGTGGTGGGCTGGCTCGACGACCTCGTTTTCCTGCTCGGCGCTTTGAGCATGCTCCTCGGGTCGGCGCCCACTCCAAAGACCCCGCCCGGAGATGGCCGCATCATCGACATCACCCCCGAGCCACCCAACGGTGGGTCCGCCAAGTAAGCGGCTGTAGACTCGCCGCAACAACCCAAATGCCCGGTCGTGTAGCCCTCGTCGCGTCCTGCCGTACCCCGTTTGCCAAGTCCGGCGAGGTGTTCAAGGACCTTACCGCCCTGGATCTCGCGAAGGTGGCGGTCCGCGAACTCATCGAGCGCAGCGAGGTCGATCCAAAGCTCATCGGGACGCTGGTGATGGGCCAGGTGGTTCCCTCGATCAAGGCGCCAAACCTCGCGCGAGAGACCGGCCTTGGAGCCCTCCTTCCGAAGGGCGTGCCGGCCTATACGATCAACCGCGCGTGCGCGTCCTCGAATCAGGCCATTGCCGACGTCGCGTCGGCGATCCTTCTCGGGCATGTCGAGGTGGGAATCGCCGGAGGCGCCGAATCACTCTCGTCGGTGCCGATCCTTCATTCGAAGGGTATGACGAACGCCCTCATGGCGGCGTCGAAAGCGAAGGGCGTGGGAGCCCAGATCGCCGCCTTCACGCGCGTCCGCCCGAAGGACTTCATTCCCGAAACGCCCGCCATCGCCGAGCCCTCGACCGGCCTTTCCATGGGCCAGTCGGCCGAGCAGATGGCGAAGGACAATGGCATCTCCCGCGCCGAGCAGGATGAGATCGCGTTTCGCTCGCATCACAACGCGGCGAAAGCGCGCGACGACGGCCGCCTGGGCCGGGAGATCGCTCCCGTCCACGTCGCTCCGAAGTACGGCGCCACGGTCATCACGGACGGCCTCATCCGTGCGGACACTTCGATGGAAGCGCTGGCGAAGCTGAAGCCGGTGTTTGATCGTCGTTTCGGTTCGGTCACCGCCGGCAACGCGTCGCCTTTGACCGATGGCGCGGCCGCGGTACTGCTGATGTCCGAGGAACGCGCGAAGTCCCTCGGCTACACGCCGCTCGCGTACATCAAGTCGTGGGCGGTGGCCGCGGTGGACCCGGCCTGGCAATTGCTGATGGGTCCGGCCCTCGCCATTCCGATGGCTCTCGACCGGGCCGGCCTCACTCTGGGCGACATGGACCTGATCGAGATGCACGAAGCGTTCGGCGCCCAGGTCGCCTCGAATATTCAGGCTCTCGAAAGTGATGCCTTCGCGAAGGAGCGGCTCGGTCGCACCTCCCGCGTGGGTATGGTGGACCGGTCGCGTCTCAACGTATGCGGGAGTTCGATCGCGATCGGTCATCCGTTTGGCGCCACGGGCGCGCGCATTACCGGATCTTTGGGCCACGAGATGACCCGGCGGAATTCGAAGTTCGGCCTGATCTCGGTGTGCGCTCAGGGCGGCATGGGCTTCGCGATGGTCCTCGAACGCTGAAGACCGTGTCTTCGTCATCGACCGACAGCCCCTCGCGCGGAGCGGCCGTCCCGCGCTGATGAAAGCGCTCCCTCTTTCCGGCCTCCGAGTTCTCGACCTCTCGAGACATCTTCCCGGCCCCTACGTCACCGCCGCTCTCGCCGACCTCGGGGCCACGGTGGTGAAGATTGAGGAGAAGGAATTCGGCGATCCCACCCGGGGAATGGCCCCGGCGGTGAACGATGGTTCGGACAGCGCGCTCCACGCCTGGCTCAATCGCGGAAAGAAGAGCGTCGCCATCGATCTCAAGTCGAAAGAGGGTCTCGCCGTCGTGAAGGCCCTGGCCGCGAAGAGCGACATCCTTGTCGAGAGTTTCCGCCCCGGCGTCATGCATCGTCTCGGCCTCAACCCCGGGAAACTCCGGCGCGCGGCTCCGAAGCTCCTCTTCGTGAGCCTTTCGGGATACGGCGCGAGCGGCCCGAGATCGCGTCGCGCCACCCATGACCTGAACATCATGGGCGAGACCGGCCTTCTAGGCGGGGGCGCTTCGACGTCCCCCGGTCTCGTGGCCGATACCGCCGCCGGACTGCTCACCCTGGTCGCGATTCTGGCCAAGCTCAAGGATCATGGCCGACGGGGCTACAAGGGTGGGGTCATCGATCTTTCCATCCTCGATGGGGCGCTCGCCCTCGTCTCGGCCCCGCTCGTCCGTTCCCTGTCCGCTCCGGCGCAGGAGCACGACGAGCTGTGGGGAACTCACGCCTGCTACCGGACGTACGAATGCGCCGACCGCCGAAGCCTCGCCATCGGAGCCCTCGAGCCTCAGTTCTGGCGGTCGATCTGCGAGGCGCTTGGATTTCCCGGCCATGCCCGCTCTCAATGGTCGAGGAAGAAGCAGCCGGAGATGAGCGCCGACTTCGAACGAACGTTCAAGTCGAAGCCGCGCTCCGAGTGGCTCACCATCCTCGAGCCGCTCGACGCCTGCGTGACCCCGGTGCAGAACATGGCCGAGGTTTTGGCCGATCCGCAGATCCGCGCCCGCCAAGCCTTTGCGCCTCAAAAGACCGCGAGAGGTACCTTCCTCTCACCCACGTTCCTGCCTGCGATCACCGGCCGCAACCGCCCCCGGGCCCCCCGGCACGGCGAACACACGCGGGACGTTCTCCGTTCGCTGGGCCTTTCGAAGACGCGCATCGACGAACTGCGCGACACAGGAGTGATTCAATGACCGGGAGCCTTACCACCCGTCGCCGCGACGATGGCGTACTTGTCGTATCTCTCGACGTGGCGGGGGAGAAACTGAACGTTCTCTCGCTGGGCCTGCTCGACGAGTTCGAGGCGGTTTTTCAGCAGATCGAGAAGGACGCCAGTCTCCGCGGCGTCGTGATCGTGAGCGGCAAGCCCGAGGGTTTCATCGCCGGCGCCGACATCAAGCAGTTCGTTGCCGTGACGACGGCGGCTGAAGCCGAAGCCCTCGCCGGCAAGGGACATGCCCTTTTGAACCGGATCGAGGGTTCAAGGATTCCCTTCGTGGCCGCGATCAACGGCATTTGCCTCGGCGGTGGGACCGAACTCTCTCTCGCCTGCACCGGGCGGGTGGCGAGCGACGATCCGAAAACCGCGATCGGCCTGCCCGAGGTTCAGCTTGGTCTGGTTCCCGGCATGGGCGGGACGCAGCGGCTGCCCCGGCTCGTGGGCCTGTCCCTCGGCCTCGACATGATCCTCAGCACGCGGAATCTCAAGGCGGGCAAGGCCCTCCGCGCCGGTCTGGTGGACGAGGTCGTTCCGCGTTCGATCCTGGTGGACCGCGCGGCGGCCCTGGCGCTCGCCATCGCCTCCGGCAAGACGCCCGAGCGGCCCGGCATCAAGGTGATGGAGAAGCTCGCGCGCCCGATCATCTTCTCGAAGGCGCGTTCCACCGTCATGGCGAAGACCGGCGGCCACTATCCAGCACCGCTGCGCGCCATTGAAGTGATCAGGGATGGTACGGCCACCTCGCTGGCCGCCGGCCTCGAGTTCGAGAAGCGGGCGTTTGGCGAACTGCTCGTGGGCGATGTGTCCAGAGCGCTCGTGAACGTCTTCTTCGCCACTCAGGACATCAAGAAGGCGGTGCCGCTTCCCGAACCGCCGCCCGAAATCTCGAAGGTCTGCATCCTGGGTGCTGGCCTCATGGGCGCCGGGATCGCGGGGATCGCCGCCGACGCGGGCCTGAGCGCCCGCATGAAAGATCGCGACGACGCCAGCACGAGCCGCGGCCTTGGCTACGTTCGCGGGATCTGGGCCGAGAGGCGGAAGCGGGGGAGTCTCACCTCCCGCGAGCTCGAGCAGAAGATGGACCGCGTCTCCGTGACCACCGATTACCGCGGCTTCAAGCAGGCCGAGCTCGTCATCGAAGCGGTCTTCGAGGATCTGAACGTGAAGCGACAGGTCCTCCAGGAAACCGAGGATGCGATCTCCGATACCTGCGTGTTCGCGTCGAACACGTCGTCTCTCCCCATCACCGACATCGCGGCGAACGCGAAGCGCAAGGACCTCGTTCTCGGCATGCACTTCTTCTCGCCCGTCCACAAGATGCCGCTGCTCGAGATCATCGAGACGAAGGACACCGCGCGCCGCGCCACCGAAGTGGCGGTTGCGTTCGGGCGCCGGATCGGCAAACACGTGATCGTGGTCGGCGACGGCCCGGGCTTCTTCACCACCCGCGCCCTCTCGCCCTACATGAACGAAGCCGCGCATCTGCTCGAGGAGGGTGTTTCGGTCGAGGCCGTCGACAAGGCGATGAAGGACTTCGGTTTCCCGGTCGGACCGATCACGTTGCTCGACGAGGTCGGCATCGACGTGGGCGCCAAGGTCCAGAAGATCCTCCACCACGCGTTTGGCGCCCGCATGGATCCTCCCGCCTCGATGGCGAAGTTGATCGCCGACGGCCGCCTCGGCCGAAAGAACTCGAAGGGCTTCTACCACTACGCTCCAGGCTCCAAGTCGAAGGAGGTCGATGCGTCGGTCTACGCCCTGATGCCGAGCGGCGCCGGTCAGAAGTCCATGGATCCGAAGGTGATCCAGGAGCGCCTGTTCCACGCCTTCTTGAATGAGTCCGCCTACTGCCTTCAGGAAGGCATCCTGCGCAAACCCGTGGACGGCGACGTCGGCGCGATCTTCGGTCTTGGTTTCCCCCCATGGTGGGGCGGACCGTTCCGGACCATCGACAAACTGGGTGCGGCGAGAGTCCTTGAAACGCTCAGGCGCCTTCAGGGTCAGCACGGAGCGCGCTTCGATCCGGCGCCGATCCTTGGGGAGTACGCGGCCTCGGGCCGCAGGTTCTATTGAACTCCCAGCCTCCCGGCAACGGCAACGGCCAGGGCCCGGGCGGCCGGCTGAAGGCGAAGCCCGCGCAGAAGCGCCCTCTCGTCCACGCCGGACGGTTGCCCGGAATCGCCCGGGTGCTCTCGAAGTTCGGACTGCCCTTCGGAAAGCGCTTCACCCGGAATCATTTCGAACTCCTCCGCCTCGCCTACTCGGCTTATGCCGGGCTCAAACGCTCGGCTCCGCTCATCCGCGAACGCGGCGTCAACATCTTCACCCAGTGGACGGGCGACCCCGACGCCTTCGGCAGCGCCATCATGCTCGAGGCCATCCTTAGAAAACTCGGCGCGCAGCAGGTCCACATTCTCACCGGGGCGCTCGGTCATCCCCAGAACGTCCAGATGGCGAAGGTGTGCAACATCGAGTTCTTCCATCCAAACGATGGCCGGATCGAGGAGGGCCTGGCCTGCATGGTTGATGCGTCGCCTCCCCTGGGCGCGCGGAACACCACCGGGGTCAGGCCCGAGCGCGACTTTTTCTTCGTGGCCGATCACCACACCGGCCTCGAGGAAGTCGAGCGGCAGAGCCAGGAAAAGGGCGTGCGCTCGATCCGCCATGCCTACGTCGGCCTCCCCGTCGGGTCCACCTCCGCCTTCATGGCCGCGATCGGCCTGGCCTTCGGGGTGTGGGACGAGATAGGTCCCAAGGGTCGCGCCGCTGCCGCCCTCGGCATCTACACCGACACCAGCGCCCTTCTCCACGGCGCCACCGCTCTTGACTTCCGAATGTTCGAAAAGCTCACCCGCGACGAAGAGGCCCGCGACCTGCTTGGTGAGTTGCGCGATTACCGCGTTCCCTCCGAGTGGTACATGTACAAGTCCATCTCGACCCAGTGGATGATGAGTCAGGGTGCGGTGAAGATCGCCCCGATCGGCCGGGTGCCCGACGAACACCGCGACGTCATCGCGGAGATCGCGAGCGACCTGCTCCGCGTCGAAGGCACGTCCCTCGGCATCGCGGTGGCCTGGACCGAGCGCGGCACCGAGGTCTCGGTCCGCGCCGACTCCAGGCTCCTCGGATACGACAAGGACCGCATCGTCCGGGTGGTCGAGCATCTGCTCGACAAGACCTTTCCCGGGCTCTCGGGCTTCAAGTACGAGCGGCGTCCGCCCCACCGTGTGGAAGGCGGGGCCTGCGCGGGGCACAACACCGCGACGGACGCCGCCTTCCATCTCACCTTTCTCGATCACCCGGTCGGGTATCCCGAGCTCGACCACTGCCGCGGCTGCGCGCGTTCCCTGCTCACCGCCCTCACCGAATTGAAGTTCCAGAACCCCGAAGAGATCCAGGGCCTCATCTGAATGATGGCCTTCTCGGATCTCCTGTCGGGCCTGAAGCTGGTCATTCCTCTGGCCCTCAGATGAGCAGCGCCCCCGCAACCACGGCCGCCTCAGCGCCCTCGGACGAGAAGGGTCTTTGGCGGGTCATCCTCGCCGCGAGCGTCGGTACCCTCTTCGAGTGGTACGACTTCTATCTCTACGGGTCGCTGGCCATCTTCTTTGGCGATCTCTTCTTCCCGCCTGGGAACGACCGAGCCGCCCTTCTTGCGAGCCTGGCCACGTTCGGTGCGGGCTTCGGAGTCAGGCCGCTCGGCGCGATCGTCTTCGGCCGAGTGGGTGATCTGGTCGGCCGGAAGTACACCTTTCTCGTCACCATGGTGACGATGGGCCTCTCGACTGCGCTCATCGGCTTCCTGCCCACATACGCGAGTGTAGGAATCCTGGCTCCGATCCTTCTGGTGACGCTTCGACTCCTCCAGGGCCTGGCGCTTGGGGGTGAATACGGGGGTGCCGCGACCTACGTCGCCGAGCACGTTCCCGACCACAAGCGCGGCTTCTACACGAGCTTCATCCAGACCACCGCGACCCTCGGCTTCTTCCTCTCCCTCGGCGTCATCGGCTGGTGCCGCACCGTCTTCTCGGTCGAGGAGTTCAGGGACTTCGGCTGGCGCATCCCGTTCCTCGCCTCCTTCCTCCTGCTCGCGGTGTCCCTCTACATCCGCCTCAAGATGAGCGAGTCGCCGCTTTTCGCCCGTCTCAAGAGTGAAGGCCGGGTTTCCAGGAATCCGCTCGTCGAGAGTTTCGTCCACGCCAAGAACCGGCGGCTGGTGATGATCGCCCTCTTCGGGGCCACCGCGGGTCAGGGTGTTGTCTGGTACACGGGCCAGTTCTACGCCCTCACGTTTCTCCAAAAGCCCCTCAACCTGCACTGGACCCTCGCCTACACGATCATCTCCACCGCCCTCGTCTTCGGCACACCCTTCATCCTCTACTTCGGGTGGTTGTCGGACCGGATTGGACGCAAGCGGATCATGCTCGCGGGTTGCGCGATCGCCGCCTTGACCTACGTGCCGCTCTACGCGGCCATGAAGCGTCTCGCGAATCCCGACCTCGTCGCGTCGGTGACGACTCTTCCGAGCGCCTCGATGATCGGCCTCATCCTGATCGTCTTCGTCCAGATGGTCTACGTGGCCATGGTCTATGGCCCGATCGCCGCTTTCCTCGTCGAGTTGTTCCCCACCTCGATCCGATACACGTCGATGTCTTTGCCGTACCACCTCGGCAATGGCTGGTTCGGAGGATTCCTCCCCCTCATTGCGACCGCGGCCACCACCTCCGCCTGGTCCGCGGCAACTTTCGGGGAAGGCGCCATCTACACCGGCCTCATCTATCCCATCCTGGTCTGCGTGCTAACCCTCGTGGTGGGCGGCATCTACATCCGTGAGACGAAAGACCACAAGATCGACACGCCATTTCACACAGACGCGGGCGCTATTTCCCGGTGAAGGAGGCGGCCATCTTTTGGGCGCCCCACATCATTGCGAACTCGCCCGTGTCGCCCTTGGCGGAGACTTCGATGGTGAACTGTTCGACCGGGGCTTTGAGGGCGGTCGACGTGAGCGGGATCTCGGCAACCTTGGCCTTGGTCTCTGGATTGGCGGCAAAGACCGTCCATGAGCCCTTGTCATCCTTAACCGCGGTGAGGATGTAGGAGCCCTTCGGGAGGGCCACCGACCCGAAAGTGAGGTCGGCTTCGGTCTTGAGGGAAGTCGGGGAACCGGCGCCCATGCGCCAGGGGGTTCCGACCTTGGCCATGCCCAGCATGTCGCGCCCGGCCAGAACGGGCCGGCCGTATTCCACCGCGACCGCCTTGCTGGCAACCGTGGCCGTAGCCTGGCCGCGCTGTTCCTGAGCTACGACGACCGTTGCGGTGACCGCGAGGGCAAGGCTCAACGTATGCGTCAACTTCATGGGTGTTTTCTCCTTTTGAGAATCAAAGTGGCTCTTTCATTGTAGCTATACTCGACGAGCGGCATGAAGGCAGCATGAACAACGAAGAACAACAAAGGAATCAAGCGTGGCAACCTCACAATTGTTTCGAACCAAGTCGATAGATCGACTCCTAGCGGATGGAGGGGCGACCGGTGAAGGCACCTTGAACCGCACCTTGAGCGCCACGTCATTGGTGGCGCTCGGGATCGGCGCGATCATCGGCGCCGGGCTGTTTGTGCGCACCGCGGCGGCGATCGCCGAACGGTCGGGGCCTTCGGTCACGATCGCGTTCCTCGTCGCCGGCCTCGCCTGCGCACTTGCCGGTCTGTGTTACGCGGAATTCGCTTCGATGATCCCCGTCGCCGGCAGCGCCTACACCTACTCGTACGCCACCATGGGAGAACTTGTCGCCTGGATCATCGGCTGGGACCTCGTGCTCGAGTACGCGGTGGGTGCGGCCACCGTGGCCATCGCATGGAGCGAGTATTTCAACAAGGTGCTCGGATACGTAGGCTTTCAGGTCCCCTACCAATGGTCGCATTCGCCGTTCGAGAGGTCGCTTGAAACCGGTGTGGGTGGCATCATGAACCTCCCGGCGGTGTTCATCCTGGCCGTGCTCACGGCGATTCTGATCCGCGGCACGAAGGAATCGGCCTTCGTCAACAACCTGATCGTGGCGGTCAAGGTGGTCATCGTGATCATGGTCATCGCCTTCGGCTGGGGTTTCATCAACCCCGCGAATCACGCGGTCTACATCCCGGAAGCCACGACCTACACCACTCCCCAGGGTGTCGAACACGCATACGGGGGAGTGATGGGGATTCTCGGGGCCGCGGGTGTCGTGTTCTTCGCGTTCATCGGGTTCGATGCCGTGTCGACCGCGGCGCAGGAAGCGAAGAACCCGAAACGGGACATGCCCATCGGCATTCTGGGATCGCTCGTGGTCTGCACAATCCTCTACGTCTTGTTTGCGCACGTCCTGAGCGGCCTCGCAACGGTTGAGGATTTCCGCAGCACCGGTCGCGAAGCCTCGGTGGCCTTCGCCATAGAGACCTACATGCCCGGCTTCGCCTGGCTTGCGAAGTTCGTGACTTTCGCCATTCTGGCCGGCTTCTCGTCGGTGATCCTGGTCATGCTGATGGGGCAGTCGCGCGTCTTCTACTCCATGAGCCGCGACGGGCTGGTGCCGAAAGTGTTCGCCGAGGTCCACCCGGTCTACCGGACACCCTGGAAGTCGAACATTCTCTTCCTCGGGCTCACAGGTCTGTTCGCCGCCTTCATTCCCGGGAATATCGTGGGGGAGATGACGAGTATCGGCACGCTCTTCGCCTTCATGCTGGTGTGCGCGGGTGTCTGGATCATGCGCGTGAGGCGGCCCGACATCGAGCGCGGGTTCCGCGTGCCGGCGCTGCCCCTGGTGGCGTCCACGGGCATCATCGTGTGTGGCGCGATGATCTACGGCCTCGGGTGGACGAACTGGCTGCGGCTCGGCGGGTGGCTGATGGTCGGCGGAGTGATCTACTTCGCCTACGGATACCGCCACAGCAACTTGCGAAAGGATCCGACCGCGTAACCCCCGCCCGTCCCGCAACTATCGGCCAACCGCCCACTCCGTCATTGAGAGCCTCCCTACGACTTGCTCGCCAGGTGCTCCATGACGGAGATCGCGCAGATCTCTCCGACCTGCTCGAGGATGTTCTCCCCGTCCTCGATCGTGGCGGCCCCGGGGTCGCCGAAGTAGGCGTCTTCGCCTCCCGCCTCCTTGAAGGTCCTGGCCCCGGCCTTCATCGAGGCGACGAGACCTTCCATCGGCGGGATACTGATCCTCTCGTGTTCGCGAACCAGGGGAAGATTGAGAGCCATCATCGCCGAGGTCTCGAAAACGCCCGCGTGGTCGCCCTTCGCGAAGGCCGGTCCCATCAGCTGCGACCAGCGTTTTCTCGTGAGATCCACGAAGCAGGCGGAAACACCGGCCTTCTTCGATTCCTCCACTACCTGCTTCAGGACCTCGAGGTGGCCCGGGTCGAGGTGGGTGTTCACGAAAGCCACGGCCCGGAAGTTCCGGGTGGCGGTTTGCGCCACTTCCTTCAGGAAGGAAACGGCGGTCGCCCGCGACAGGGACAACGTGCCGGGGAAATCGGCCGCGCGTTCGCAGACGCTGTAGGAGATGTTGGGGAAAACCAAAGCCCGAACGCCGTGGCCCTTCAGTTTCCGGGCCGCCCGTTTCGCCGCGTCGATGGCGAGGTAGGTGGCGGTGGCGAGGGGCAGGTGGGGGCCGTGGGCCTCAGTCGCGCCGAGGGGGACAAGAGCTACGGCCTTCCTGTCCTCAGTGGCCTCCTGAACTTCGGGCCAGGTCATCTCGGCCAGTACGATGTTTTCCGCCATAACACTTGCACGCGGCTCGGAACGCTGCCCCCCTTGACGGCGGCAACGCTTCGCGCGGTTCGTTCTCCTTCTAGGGCTTGAGGTTTCTGGAAAGACTCTCTTAGAGGCTTTATACCCGACTCATTGGACGCGCCACAAACGACGCGCTCAGTGTTCGGTCTCTTCTCCGCTCAGCGGCGGCATGGGCAGGGGCGCCATCTCGGCCTCGATGCCCCGGTTCGCGAGCCGCTCCAGCAGCTGGTTGAAGAGGGTGTGGTCGGGCGGGGGAGCGTCCCGCACCAGGGCGAGCGCTTCCTCGAGATAGGCGACGCTCCGCGCCAGTTGGGCCAGGGTCTCGGCCTGGAGGGGCGCGTCCTCCGCCGAAGCGCTCGCGAACTTCTTCTCGTCCGCGAATGTCCCCAGCACCTCGATTACGCGCGCGGACAGCGAATCCGCGGCCTCGTTCACCGCTTCGTGATGGAAGGCGGTCTGGGCGAGGGCCAGAGCATCCTCTATCTCGTCGTCGCCCCAGTCGTCCCGAAGACGGTCGAAGTCGGCCGGGCCGAGGGTCAGATTCGCGCCCTGTTCATCCGCCGACGCGGCCACATCCGTGATCAACTCGATCAGTCGTCCCATGGCCTGATCCTACTTCCCGCCCGCGCCCTTGAGGTACTTGAGCAGCTCGGACTCGGTTGACAGGACCAGGACCGACTTGGCGTCGATCGTCTTCTCGAGGGTTTCGAGGGACTTGAGGAAGGCGTAGAAGTCCGCATCGCGTTCGTAGGCGCGCGCGAAAATCGACGTGGCCCGGGCGTCCGCGGCGCCTTTGAGGAGTTGCGCCTTCTTGTATCCCTCGGATGAGGCGGCGAGCAGATCGCGCTCTTTCTGGCCGCGTATCTCTGCGGCGCGCCCCGCCCCCTCCGACCGGCTCTTCTCCGCGATGCGCTTCCGTTCCGAGATCATCCGCTCGAACACCTTGGCCTGGACGGTCTCGACGTAGTTGATTCGCTTGAAGCGAACGTCCACCAGTTCCACGCCGAACTGGGGGGTTATCGCCGCCGCCTTGGCGAGGATGACCTCGGCGATCTTCGCCCGGCCCGTGACCACCTTGACGTCGACCTCCGAGCCCTCTTCAACGCCGCTCAGTTCTTCGGTGGCTTCAAACTCCCGGTTGGAAGAGCGCACCAGCTCGATCACGTCGAAGGAGGCCACGGCGTTACGCGTCTCACCATCGACGATGTCGTCGAGACGGCTCTGCGCCCCGCGCTCGTCCTGCACCGCCTGATAGAAGCGAAGCGGGTCGGAGATCCGCCAGCGCGCGTAGGTTTCGATCCAAAGGTACTTCTTGTCGCGGGTGGGAATCTGGTTCGGATCCCCGTCGAACTCGAGCCACCGCTTGTCGAAACGGTTCACCACCTGGATGAAGGGAATCTTGAAGTGCAGTCCGGGGGTGTTGACCGCGTCGCCCGCGGGTTTGCCGAAGACGGTGAGGACCGCCTGCTCGGTTTCGCTGAGGGTGTAAACGCTCGAGGCGGCGAGGACGAGCAGGATCGCGACCCTGACCACGTTGTTGACGAACCGCTGGCTCATTTCTTCTCCTTCGCGAGGGAGTCGAGCTGAAGGAGCGGGAGAATTCCCTTCGCCTGCTGGTCGACGATGATCTTGCTGCCGGACTTCTCGAGAACCCGGGAGAGGGTTTCGAGATAGAGCCTGCGGCGGGTGACCTGGGGGGCTTTCCGGTACTCCTCGTACACCGCCTCGAACCGTTTCCCGTCGCCCTCGGCCACGTTCACCCGTTCAAGCGCGTAGCCCTCGGCCGCCCTCACCTGCTGCTCGGCCTGGCCCTTGGCCTGCGGTACCGCGGAGTTGTAGTCGGCGAGCGCTTCGTTGATCGCGCGCTCCTTCTCCTGGATCGCCTGGTTCACCTCGTTGAACGCGGGCTTGACCTCATCAGGCGGGTTTACGTCCTGGAGGACAAGCTGCTGGATTTCGATCCCGTTCTCGTACAGGTCGCAGAGTTTTTGCAGCTCCTCGCGGGCCTGGAGGGCTATGGCCTCGCGCCCGATCGTGAGGACCTCGTCGACGCTGTGGTCGCCCACCACCTCGCGCATGGTGGATTCGGTCATGTCGCGGAAGGTGTCGGTGACGCTGCGGAGATGGAACAGGTACTTGTAGGGGTCCTTGATCCGGTACTGAACGATCCACTCCACAACCGCCACGTTGAGGTCGCCGGTAAGCATCAGCGATTCCTTCTTCGACTCCTCGCTGGTCCGGAACTCCGACTGCCTGCCCGAGTTCACGGTTTCAAAGCCGAACTCCATCTTGAGTTGCCGCTTGTCGGGCACCCGGATGATCCGCTCGATCCCGAAAGGCACGCGGAAGTGCGGCCCGGGTCCCGCGGTGCGCACGTAGCGGCCGAAGCGCTGCACCACCGCGACCTCGTCGGCCGCCACCTGGTAGAAGCCGGTGAAGAGGAAGAGGAGCACGAGGGCGCCGATCGCGTAGTTTCGGAGCCGGCCCGGGTTCAGATTCAGACCCGCGCCGCCTCCCGAACCGGCTCCGCGCACCCGCTTCCCAAGGTCCGCAACCGCGTCCCACAAAGGGTCAAGCGGGTCTTGTCGTCCATATTCAGCCATGCGCGCAGTATAGGGACCGACATGGGTTCGTGTTGCAGGACGGAGGTGCGGTTCGTTCAGCCGAGCCGGGCATCACGACGACTCGCGGGGCCTCGGCCCCGGGGGTCTTTGAAGGGGCGCTGGCCGGGTCTGGCCGCCCTTGGCCAAAGAAAAAGGGCGGGACCCTTGTGGAGTCCCGCCCGGTGCGACCCCCGCCTGGACGGCTACCAGTTCAGCCGAGCGCCGAAACGGATGACCCGGGGAGCGACGAGTCCCTGGATGTTGTTGGCGATCACTGAGTTCTGGGTGCGCTGCCGCGCCTGGATGATGCTGCTGTTGAACGCGTTGAACACATCGGCCGAGAGCGTGATCTTCGTGTTGCCCTTGATCGTCACCGACTTGTCCACGCGCAGGTCGAGGTTCTGGTAGCGCTCCAGGCGCGTTTCACCAAGGGGAACGAGGTAGACGTTGGCCTGGCCCCCGCCGTTCGCCCGGGTGGGCGTGAGGATCTGGAGAGGCAGCGGATAGCCGCCCCGCGCGTTGAAGAAGGCGGCGACGCCGATCTTCTGCCACGGAATCACGTAGGCGGCGCTGAGGCGACCGAGCCACTTCGCTCCGATGAACACGTTGCCCTGGCCACTGCCGGCACTCTCCGGGGCGTATTCAGCCTCGTGAAGATTCGCGACGTTGGTCGGATCCTCGAACGAACCGGCTTCAAAGAACGTCTTTGCGTCGTTCAAGGTGAAGCTGCCGTTCAAGGTCAGGCCGCCCGAGGTCCGCTTGCGCGCGGTGATCTCGAATCCCTTGTAGGTTCGCGAGGCCCCTGGCTGGTTCGTGCGGACGAAGGCCGCCGGAATGGCGGAGGTCGGCTCGAAGTACGTGATCGCCGGACACTGGGCGTTCTGGGCGGGCAGGCAGGCGGCGGCGGGTGCCGTGAAGCTGACCGAGCGGTAGTTGTCGCTCGTCCAGTTCGTGCGATCGTTCCAGCTGAAGTTCTGGGCCTTGCGCAGGATGCCGGCGAAGCCGACCGCGAACGAGTTGCCAAACTGCTTGTTGAACTCGAGGATCAACTCGTCCGTGTACTCATTCGTGTGGCCGGTGTCGATCGTCCCCGACGAAGCGAGCGACGAGGGGGCATTCGGGTTGTAGTTGCCGCCGAAGGACAGCGGAGTTCCCGTGATCGTGATCTCGTTCGCCTGCACGACGCGGTCCCCGTTCAGGTCGGCCCAGGGAAAACGAATGAACGAGGCCTGCACCGGATTCAGCACCCCGGCGATGCCGCCGTCGGAGAGTTGGTTGGCGTAGCGAGCGAGGTTGAACTTCACCACGTTCTTCCCGTCTCCCTTGATGTCGTAGTTGACGCCAAGGCGCGGCACCAGGTTGTTCCACTTGACCCCGGTCTCCGCGCCGCCGAACGAGAGCGCCGGCAGATGGTTGAATACGGCGCCCGTGCGGGTGGCCTGGCCGAAGAACGGATGCGCTGGGGCCGACGAAGGGTTGGTGCGATCCCACTGGCGGTCAAAGCGCAGTCCGGCCAGGACGGTCAGATTGTTCTTCGTGAACGTGTCCTGCAGATAGAAGGAGACATCGAACAGGTTGAAGTCCGTGAACTGATCCCGGTACATCTCGGCCTGCGTGGCGTTCGCCGAAATGGCGTCGCCGTTGAAGCGGGCGATGGTGTTCCCGCCGCGGTGGTTCTTGGTCAGCGCGCGATCCTGGCGATAGCGGACGCCGAACTTGACTGCGTGGTCCGCCCCCATAAACCCAGAGGCCGACCGGGTGCCGGTCAGGTCGAAGCTGTTCGTGGGACGCACGAAGCTGTTGCCCTGGAAGGAACGGCCCCAAAGCCCGGTGATGATGTTCTGGGTCGCCTGCACGTCGGCGAGGCCCGGCTCCTGGAAATCAAGCGCGAAGTTGTTGCCGATGTGGGCGTACTGGAACTCCATCATGAACCGATCCGAGAACGTCCGGCGCAACGAGGCCTTGAGCGTCTTCGGGATTCCGGTCTTCCACCACTTCGAGCCCAGGGACGTGTCGGTCACCGCGGCCTGAACATAAGCGGTCTCGAGCGGACGAAGGTCGGAGGAGTCGCGTGCGTTGCGGACCTTCTCCGCCGCGTTGACGAACAGCGAGAACTGGGTGTTGCTGTTCATCTGGTAGGTGAGTTTCGCGTTGTAGGTGTTGAGCTTGGTGAGGTCGGTGTTGAGGCAGCTCTTGATGAGGTCGAAGGAGAGAGCGGCGAGGCTGGCCGCGGGAAGGACCGCATTCGTCGCGGGGTTCCTGACCACTCCGCATCCGGCCTGTTGCTGCTCGGAAAGGAAGAAGCCGTTCACGCCCACATTGATGTCCTGGGTGCCGTAGCTGCCCCAAGCCCAGAGTTTCCCTTTGACCAGTGGACCGCCGACTTCGAAACCGTAGTCCTTGATGTTCTGGATGGGGTTTCCTGAGGAGGCGCCAAGACGGCGGAGGCTGTCGTCGATGTTCGTCGACTGATACTTCTCGTCCGTGTAGTAGTACCGCGCCGAACCCTTGAACTTGTCGGTGCCGCTCTTGGTCACGAGGCCGATGCTCACGCCGGGGCTCTGCATGGTGACGTCGGCGCCGCCGGTGGAGATCTGCATCTCTTCAAACGCGTCGAAGTCGTAGTAAACGGGGGAGGCGCCCACCGCGTTCATGTCGGTGATGTCCACGCCATCGAGATTCCACTTCGACTGGTTCGACGGCGTGCCGCGGGCCACGTAGCCCGACTGCTGCCCGGACATGTTGCCGCCGATGTTCTCTCGGTCCATCACGATGCCCGCGGACTGCTGGAGCATGACCCACGGATCGCGCGCCGACGGGATGTTTTGCAGGGCATCCTGATTGAATGTGGTGATGCGACCGTTGTTGCGGGTGTCGATCAAGGGAGCCTCGCCCGTAATCGTGATGACTTCCTGCAACGCCGAGACGTCCAGCGAGCCGTTGATCTGGGCGTTCTGGCCCATCTCGAGGCGAACTCCATCGCGCACCACGGTTGTGAAGCCGGAGAGCTCGAACTTGACGCCGTACGCGCCGATCGGAACCGAGGGGAAGCGGTAGACTCCAGTGGCGCCGGTGACCGCGGTCCGCGGCTGGATGAGTGCGGGACCGGAGATCGTGACCGTGACACCTGGGACCACTGCACCGCTCTTATCCGTGGCTTTTCCGTAGATTTCGCCGGTGGTTTGCGCTTGCGCGAATCCAGTAAGTAAGACCAGGGCGAACGCTAGCGTCGCCAATCTTTTGAGTGACATCATGCTTTCTTTCTTCCCCTGAGGGTTGAGGACAAGCACTGGCTTTACAGCGCGATAATATGGTTGGAACGACGGTACACCGATCTCCCACGAGCGTCAAGAGTTTGTACCTCGGAGTTCCGGCTACGTTCGGTCTTCTGAACGGCTCGTCAGTAATTTCGACAGAGTCCGTGATTCAATCGGGCGGGAAGGAACCGAGCACTCGCCTGGCTGCCTAGAAGAGGACCTGGGTCGGCCCTTCTGCGTTACAGATTGGGAAGGGCCCGGCGCATCAGGGCGTGGCGCTCCAACCCATTGAACGCCTCGACGCGGAGCCTGACCCAGCCGATGCGGAGGATGAGCTTTCGAAAAATTTCTAGTCTTGCGCGCCCGCGGTCTCTCTGGGCAGGACTTTGAGCCGGGTGTACGACTGGAGCACGGAGTTCGCCTCGCCGAGGTGAACCCGCAGGGTGTAGTCGCCCGGGGGGATGTCGCCGGGGGTGAAACCGAGGAGGTAGGAACGCCGGCCGTCATCACCGTTCAACACCTTCTCCACGGTCATGGCGCCGGGAGGGAAACGGTTTCCCGCGTCGTCCGCAAGGAACGACCGAATGTCGATGTCCACCGCCGGGTCCCGGGCGGTCGATGGATCGTAGGCGATCAGCACCATGCGCTCTCTCCGCCCCGGGCGTACCGTCATGTCGGTCCTCGGGAGAAAGTGCGCGCCGGCAAGCTGGATGTCGACCGGCAGGCCTGAGTACTCGCCGCTTCGAAGCGCCACCTCCAGCCAGCCCTGGCCGTTGTCCATGAAAAGGGGAGGCAGCAGGAAGCCGCGCGCCGCCTGCCTTTCGGGAACCGTGACTTCGAAGAACCGTGTGGTCGACTCCCCGGTCTGCGGCCTTTGCACGAGGAATTTCAACTGATACCGGCCGGGCGGTACGTCGAAACGACCCGCGAAGGAGAGGCCTTGAAAGTCCGGGTTGCCGGCGCGCGGCGCCTGCGGGTCTTCATTGTTGAGGCGGAGGAAATGAGCGAAGTGGCCCGCGACCTCGCCCGACTCGGAGGTCGCGTAGCCGTACATCTCGAGCGGTCCGACCGTCGCGCTGATCGAGCTTCTCGGAACCTGTACCACGAGGCCGAGGCTCTGCTTGTCGGTATCGGTGGGCACGGGCAGGATGAGCACCCGGAAGGGAACCTGATCCTGCGCCGCGCCGCCGCCATCGCCCGCCACCAGAAGCTCAGCCGCTTCGAACTGTCGTTGAAGCGTGGGCGGCGGCGCCGCCTCCGCGATGGCCGAGCGTTCGAAGAAACCCGGGCGATGAGAGATGCGCATGCCCCTGGGCTTGAGCCGGACCTTCAGCTTCCGGAAGCCTCCGTCGGGCTTCACCTCGCGTGGCTGGACGCCGAGAACGTAATAGCGGCTCGTCATATCCGCCATCTCCCGCAGCACGGGGAGGAGGTTGTTCGCGTCCTTGAAGAAGCGGCCCCCGGTTTCCGCGGCAATGATGCCGAGGGATTCACGACCGGAAGAATCGCGCGTGGCCATTCCGGAGCTAGCGGTCTGGAGGTATTCCTCCTTCTTGCCAAGCCCGGAGAGGTCAACCGAGTGAACGACCGCGTCGGCCCGGGAGAGGCTCTCCATGGAGTCCTGGACCAGGCCGCGCATGCGCGCGTCGCCGTACCGCGCGTCGGAGTCGACCTCCCAGATCCGTCCGGCCACGATGGCTTCACTCGCGCGCGTCTGATCGGCCTTGTCCTGGCCGCCGAGAAGGGAACTTGAGAAGCCGGTGGAGAAATACACGACCTGCTTCCGTCCGCCGATCCGCCGCAAGGCGAGACCCAGTTGCTCGAAGCTCTCGAGCAGGGTCCGGACCCGCGCCTGATAGGACTGCTCTTCCGCACTGCGCGCCCGGGTGGCGAGGGCGGCGATCACATCGTTCACGAGAGCGGTCGGCGTGTCACCCTGGTTCAGCGAGTCGCGTTCGGGGGTGAGGTCGGTGGCGGCGAAGTCGGCGGCGATGGCCAGGGGATCGGAGATCCGGGTGAGGCTTGCGACTCCGAGCGTGTGGATCGCGTGCTCGGCTACGCGTCGATCCTCCGTGAAATTTGCGACGAGTTTGATGCCGCGAAGGAAATCGAAGGTCGCGACGCCGACGAGGTCTGATTCCGCGAGGCCCGTGCGCACGAACTCCTTGGCCGCGCCGCGCGCCCGGGCGAGGCCGGCAGGATCGGTGAACGACTTGTCGAAGAGAAGGAGAAACCGTCGCCGCGCCGCCGAGGTCTGCCGGATTTCCTCCTGGAGTTCGGGCGCGCTCGTATCCACGTAGCGGAACGAGACCACCTCGACATCCTTACCGTCCTGCTGCACGGCGAAGTCTTTCGCGGTGAGCCCGGGTACGGCGCCCCCCCCGCGGCCGGAGACGAAAACCGGAACCTGGACGAGCGCCACATCGGAACCGAAAACGAGCGGCTTCTTCTTCTGATCCTCCGCGCGGGCCGGAGTGAAGGACGCGAGGGTTGCCGCAACGCCAAACAGCAGACAGGAACGCCTGATGGAAAGAATCATTTCAAGTACGCCTCCGATCAATTGCCTGTATGGGATCACACTCCCTCGCTCGCAGACAAGTCGGAGGAGCGAACCTGCCACGAAACGTAGAATCCGAAGTCTGTGGCGAAGAGACGCGAACCGAGGGCCGTGCCGACCGGGGCCACGAACCCTGAACCTGCGTCAAGGCGCCCCCGCTCCGGGCGGGTGCCGGGTACTGTTCTCCTCGTCATCGCCGTTTGCGCGGCGGTCTTCCTCCTGCGTCCCCGCACTCTTCCGCGCGACCCGGGCCTGTCCGTCCTCCTGATCTCCATCGACACCCTCCGCGCGGACGCCCTCGGCTCGTACGGGAACCAGAAGGTTCAGACCCCATGGATGGACCGGCTCGCGAAGGATGGAGTTCGCTTCGCGAGGGCGCATGCCCACAACGTCGTGACCCTTCCTTCGCACTCCAACATTCTTTCCGGTCAATACCCGCTGACCCACACCGTCCGCGACAACACCGGATTCCGGTTTCCCCCGGACCAGGAAACGCTGGCCACGCTCCTTAGGGCCCGCGGTTTCTCGACCGGGGCGTTCGTGAGCGCGTTCGTTCTTGACTCCCGCTTCGGTCTGGACCGTGGCTTCGACGTCTACGACGATCAGACCGCGGCCATCGAGCGCCAGGGGCCCTTCATGGTGCCTGATCGCAAGGGGGTCGAGACGGTGGCCCGCGCGGCGAAGTGGATCGAAGCGCAGGGCGACCGGCAGTTCTTCGCCTTCGTGCATCTGTACGATCCGCACTTTCCCTATCAGGCCGCGGAGCCCTTCGGATCGCGTCACCGGGACGATCCTTACTATGGCGAGGTCGAAGCCGTGGACGCCGCGCTCGAACCGTTGCTGAAGCCGATCCTCGAGGGGCCGCGGGGCCCGCGAACCCTGGTGATCCTGACCTCGGACCACGGAGAGTCGCTGGGCGAGCACGGAGAGTCCACTCACGGGATCTTCGCCTACGAGCCGACCCTCCACGTCCCTCTCATCTTCCGACTTCCCGGCATTCGCGGCCGTGAAGTTGAAGCCCTGGCGCGGCACGTGGACATCGTCCCGAGCGTGTTGGACGCGCTTTCCATGGACCCCCTGAAAGACGTTCCCGGGAGGAGCCTCTGGCCCCTCGCTCTGGGTGGAACCGCCCCTCCAGGGACGGTGTCTTACTTCGAGTCCTTGTCGTCTTCGCTCAACCAGGGCTGGGCCCCCCTGCGCGGTCTTTTCGATGGAAGGCACAAGTACATCGATCTTCCGCTCCCCGAGCTTTACGAACTCCCCTCCGATCCGGGCGAGACGAAGAACCTCGCGGCTCGGGAGCCCGAGACCCTGGCTCTCCTGAAGCGCGCGCTGGCCCGCGAGCGGCTCCGTGACCTCGGAGTCAAACGGGGCTCGGAGGATGCCGCGACGCTCGAGCGCCTGAGAGCGCTCGGTTACGTGGCCGCGGCCGAGCAGGCCGAACCGAAGGATGTATACAGCGAGGCCGACGATCCAAAGAATCTCATCGAGATCGACACTCGCAACCGCGCCGTGGTGACGGCGTTCATGAACGGCAGAATCGACGAGGCGGTTGAACTCGCGAAGGAGAATCTGCGTCGGCGACCCGACATGGCGGGCGCCAATCTGCAGCTCGCCTATCTCGAACGGGCGCGCGGGAATCTCGCGGCCGCCATTACCGCCGCCCGCCGGTCGGTGTTTCTCAAACCGCTCGATGCCGAGGCCCTGGCCCTGCTCGGCGCGTATCTGACCGAGGCCGGTCGGCCGCAGGAGGCGGTGGCTCTTCTCGATCCTTACGTGAAGGGGGCGGCGCTTGACTATGACGTCGTGACCGCCCTTGGCCTCGCTCGTTCAGCACTTGGGCAAAGAGAGCTGGCGCGCGAGGCGTTTGAGTCCGCGCGTCGGCTCGACCCGGGAAATGCGATGGGTCTCGTGAACCTCGGAACGCTGGCGCTCATGAGCGGAGACCGCCCGGCCGCTCACGCTCACCTGAGAGAAGCTCTTTCCCTCGATCCCGGGACGGCGAAGGCCCACAACACCCTCGGGGTCATGGCCGCTCAGGAGGGCCGGCTCGATGAGGCGATCCAGCACTGGCGCACTGCCTCGGAACTGAATCCGCGGGACTACCAGACGCTGTTCAACCTGGCCTCCACCCTGGACCGGGTGGGTCGCCCGGGAGAGGCGGAGCCTTACTTCCGCAGGTACCTCGACGTCGCCCCCGTCGCCCTCGAAGCACGTGATATCCAGAGGGTTCGCCGCCGGCTGGGAGTCCCCGGCATCCAATAATCGGAATCTGATTCGACGTGTTTTGGATGCGCGACATTCGATCTGTTGGACCTGCGTTCTGCTGATTTGTTGCCACAACTCTCTGAATAAAGTATGTTTCCGGGCACTTATCCACGCCGGAAAGACTGGTGGTATCCCTATTGCTTTGAACGAGGCAGGCTGGGCGTACTGTCCGGCAGTTCAACCAACAACATACTGAGGAGTATCGAATGAAGAAGATCTTCACTCTCGGCCTCGCCATCCTTCTGATGGCCAGTGTCGGGGCTTTCGCCCAGACGGCAACGGGCAACGTTTATGGAAAGGTTGTCGACCAGTCCGGAGCCGTTCTTCCCGGCGCCTCGGTCACGATCTCCGGCGAAGCCGGCTCGCGCACGAGCGTCACGGGTGCCGACGGCACGTTCCGTTTCCTCAACCTCGATCCCAGCGACTACACCGTCACGGTGAACATGCAGGGCTTCGGCAGCGCGAACCGCAGAATCCGGGTGCAGACCGGTCTCAGCGCGACGCTCGACGTGGCTCTTCGGGTCGGCGGTCAGGCCGAAACCGTTGAAGTCACCGCGGAATCCCCGCTCGTCGATGTGAAGAAGCGCGGCACCAGCGCCAACCTCACCAGTCAGGACCTTATCGACACTCCGAACTCGCGCGACCCCTGGGGCATCATGAACCAGGTGGCGGGCGCCCTCGTCGACCGCGTCAACATCGCGGGCAACGAGAACGGCCAGCAGGCCTCTGTGGCCGGCAAGGGCTCCTACGCGGGCGATCGCGTGTGGTCGCTCGACGGCCTCGTCATCACGGACATGGCCGCCACCGGCGCCTCCCCGACCTACTTCGACTTCGACGCCTTCCAGGAAATCAACGTTTCCACGGGCGGCGGCGATCTCACCATGCAGACCGGCGGTTTCGGCATGAACCTCGTTACCAAGCGCGGCACCAACACGTTCCATGGCGGCGGCCGTTACCTCGTCACCGACAGCAAGTGGCAGTCGTCCAACCTTCCTGACGCCCTCAAGACCGACGCCCGCCTTCGTGGCGGCCGGGGCCATTGCCAGGCCGAGGGTGGTGCCACCGCCTTCCGTGAGAACGGCGACAACATCGACTCCATCAAGGACTTCGGTTTCGACCTCGGAGGTCCGATCATCAAGGACAAGCTCTGGTTCTACGGCACCTACGGCAAGCAGGACATCAAGAACTGCCGCTTCGCGGGCACGTTCGACGACACCGTCCTTCCCTCGTACAACATCAAGCTCAACTGGCAGGCCGCGTCTTCCACGATGGTTTCCGCGTTCTACTTCCTCGGCAGCAAGCAGAAGTTCGGTCGCGGCGTTGGCTTCCCCGTCACCGAGACCGACGACTTCCTTTGGAACCAGGACAACGCGTTCACGGACGGCGGTCTTCCCGGCGGCCTCATGAAGCTCGAAATCAACCACACCTTCTCCCCCAGCTTCTTCATCTCGGCGAAGGGTGCCTACTACGACACCGGCTTCGGCCTTCTCGCCCGCGGCGGTGGTTCCAAGACCTTCACCATCGACTACGCGAGCAGCCAGGCCATCGGTTCCTACCTTGACTATCTGGCGATCCGTCCGCAGACCACGATCAACGTCGATGGTTCGAAGTTCTTCGAAGGTTTCGGCGGTAACAACGAGTTGAAGTTCGGCTTCGGGTATCGTGATTCCACCACCACGTCAACCAGCCATTACAACGGCAACCAGATCAACGGTGAGTACTACGGTCCGGGTACGGGCGGCGGCGACAACGTCGCTTACGCGACTCGCGACGTCAACGTGAAGTACAACGGCAAGTACACCTCGCTCTATGCCGGCAACGTCTTCACCAAGGATCGCTTCACCTTCAACATCGGCGTCCGGGTCGACAAGCAGGCTGCCAAGAACCTGGCTTCCGAATCTCCGGCCAACGCGTCCTTCCCGACGCGTCTCCCGGCGCGGAAGTATGACGGCAGCGACACTCTGATCGACTTCACCGACATCTCGCCCCGCCTCGGCTTCTCCTACGCTCTCGACGAGGCCCGCAAGACGGTTCTTCGCGGTTCGGTTGCTCGCTACGGCGCGCAGCTTTCCTACGGCAACGTCACCACCGAGAATCCGCTCTCTACCGCGTTCATCGCCTACGGCTGGAATGACCTTAACGGCGACAAGTTCCCCCAGCCGAACGAAGTTGGCAGCACGGCCCTGTTCGCGGGCGGTATCAACCCTGCCAACCCGAGTGCCGCGGGCGGTTCTCCCAGCAAGATCGACACCGACCTCAAAAACCGGTACGACAACGAAGCGATCATCGGTCTGGACCGTGAACTCGCCTCGAACTTCGCGGTGGGCGCGGCCATCACCTACCGCAAGACCACGGGCTTCCAGGCGACGCCTCGCCTTTCCGCCCTGTGTCCCACCGGTACCAACTGCGCGGTCATCGGGGCCAGCGGCTACACCGCGAACGCAGCGGTTTCCGCGACTCGGGAGGGTGCGGCCTACACCGCTCGCACGTTCTCGCCCTCGGCGGCTCTCATTGCCGCCGGCGGCAACGGTCGGTATCGCACCAACCGTGACGGCTACTCCAACCAGTTCAAGGGCTTCGAGTTGACCATGAACAAGCGCATGTCCAACAAGTGGGGCGCGCGCGTGGCCTTCTCGCTGAACGACTGGACCGAGCACTTCGACGGCGCGCCGGTCGGCGCCAACGGCAACCCGCAGTCCACCGACACCGAGCCCCTCAAGAACGGCGGACCCGTGTCCGTCCTCTCCGGCGGTTCCGGCAAGGCGGCGTTCTACTCGTCCTATGTGTGGCAGCTCTACACGAACTTCATCGTGCAGTTGCCGGCTTCGTTCGACCTCTCGGCCCAGATCTTCGGCCGTCAGGGCGGTACGTTCCCGGTCAACCTCACGCTGAGCTCCGGCAGCGACGGTACGGTCCGCGCGCTCTCGGGTAATGTGGACGACAAGCGTTACGCCAACCTGTGGAACCTCGACTTCCGTCTCGCGCGGAACTCCAAGTTCGGCAAGGTCACGCTGACTCCGTCGATCGAGCTGTTCAACGCCCTCAACAACGATGTGGTTCTAGCCCGTGCCCGCAACGCGAACGCGGCGTCCTTCAACCGCATCGAAGAGCTGATCAGCCCCCGCATCTTCCGCATGGGCGTTCGTCTCTCGTTCTAAGGCATTGCTGACGCGACCGGCCTGAGGCCGGTTTCGTCAAAGGCCCTGATGACCCGCACGGTCATCGGGGCCTTTTCTTTTGGGGCGCGGGGTGCGCGACTGGGCTTCCTGAGGCGGAATCCGGACGGGGTTGTTATCGTCACCACCTGATGTTGCTCCCCGCCGCCCTGGTCGCGGGCCTGCTCGCCGCAGGCACGCCCGACGTCATCCTCGTCACCATCGACACGCTGCGCGCGGATCGGCTCGGAGCCTACGGTTCGAAATCAGCGGCCACGCCCGCGCTGGACGCGATGGCCGCGCGAGGCATCGTCCTTGAAGATGCGGTTGTTCAGGCCCCCCAGACAAGACCCTCGCATGCGAGCCTGCTCACCGGACTGCTTCCCTTCGAGCACGGCCTTCGCGACAACGCCTCGCCCCCTCTGAAGAAGACGATTCCCACTCTGGCCAAGGCGTTCAAGGCGGCCGGGTATGCGACCGCGGCCTTCATCGCCGCGTATCCGGTATCGCGGGCCTCCGGCCTCGACTCGGGTTTCGATGTCTTCGACGACCCGTTTGGCGGGGACGCCGATTTCCTGGCCGGTGCGGGCGATCGCAACGAACGGCCCGCACACGAGGTGATCGACGCGGCCCTCGCCTGGCTCGGCCGCCCATCAAAAGCCCCTCGCTTCGTCTGGGTCCATCTTTTCGAGCCCCACTACCCGTATGAGCCGCCGGCGCCCTTCGCCCGCCGGTTCGCCGACGCACCGTATGACGGTGAGGTCGCCACCGCCGACGCGGAGCTTGGCCGCCTTATGGCGCGATATCCCGCTTCGTCGTCGCGCCTCGTGGTGGTGACCTCGGATCACGGCGAGGGACTCGGAGACCACGGCGAGGACGAGCACCATCTTTTCGTCTACGACTCCACGATCAAGGTGCCTCTCATCCTCGAAGGCGCGGGACTGCGCGCGGGCCAGCGAGTGCGCGGCCAGTTCCGCAGCATCGACCTCATGCCTACCGTCCTGAGCCTCGCGGGCGTGACGGCTCCTCGAACCACGGGGGTGTCCCGCGCCCAGAATCTCCGCACCGGTTCGATCATTCCCGACAACGAGTCGTACGCGGAGTCGCTCTACGGTTCCATTCACTTCGGCTACGCGCCGGTGCGGGCGCTGCGGGCCGAGGGCTTCAAGTACATCGACACGCCGCGGCCCGAATTGTTTCGAGTGGCGAACGATCCTGCGGAACTCGCGAACCTGGCCGAGGCCCGCGCGGTGCTCGCGGCGGGCATGCGCCGCCGATTGCGTGAGCTTCATGGCGAGGATGCGACCGGCGCGCCCCGGGCCGCGGCCCTCGATGCAGTGGCGCTCGAGAGGCTCGCCGCTCTTGGGTATGTGGGCGGAAGGGCTCCCTTAACTGCGGCGCCGGGCGTGAGCCTCCCCGATCCCAAGGACCGCGTCGACCACTACAACCGCTATTCAAGGGCCGTGAATGCGGCGATCGCCGCGCGCCGTCGCGACGATGGCGGGGCCGTGGTGGCCGCCCTGCTGCCCGTGGCGGGGGAGTTCCCCTCACACTTCAGCGTGACCTCGTACCTCGGCCAGGCCTACCTCGACCTTCGCCGCTTCGCCGAGGCGGTTCCGTACCTCGCCCGCGCCCGCGACATCTCACCCGGCGCAGGACCGGTCTGGGGACGGTTGGCCGAGGCGCTCGCGGGTGCGGGACAAACCCTGGAAGCGTTGAACGCCGCAGAAAGCGGCCTCAAGGTCTCGCCTCGATCCGCCGATCTGATCCGGCTCAAGGTCGCGCTGCTCTCACGCGGCGGTCGCGCCGCCGAGGCGGCGTCGTTTCTCGATGCCTCGGTCAAGGCGAACCCGAAGGACGGCGTTCTCCTTTCCGAGCTCGCCAGTCTGCGCCGCAACGCGGGCCATCTGGTTTCCGCCGAGGCGCTGACCGCGCGCGCGATCCAGCTCTCGCCCACCGCAGCGGATGCCTGGGTCTCGCGCGGTCTGGTCCTTGCCGCGCTCGACCGCATCGCGGAGGGAGCGAGTGCTCTTGGTCGCGCGCGGGATCTCGACGCCGCCAATGCCGACGCCTGGTTCTACGGAGCCGTTCTCGAAATCCGCCGCGGCAATGGCGCCGCGGCCAGCGGGCTTCTGGGCCGCGCCGAAGCCCTCGACCCGCAACGGGCGGGCCTTCGCGAGGCGAAACTGGCGGCCGCTCAGACCCAGAGCGCGCGCATCGAACCGACGCCGCCGGGAGGCGCGCTGCGCCTGCGCCTCATCCGAGTCTCCACAAGAACCGCCGCGGAGGATGCACATCGCCGCCTCTCCGCGCGCGAGGACTTCGCCGTGGTGGCGCGCGCTGTTTCCATCGATCCGACGGCGTCGAGAGGCGGCGAACTCGGCTGGGTTGTTCCCTCGGACCTGGGCGAGCCGCTCAGGTCCGCGGTCGCCTCTCTGCGCGCGGGACAGGTCTCACCGATCGTCGAGACCCCACGCGGCTTCGTGATCGTCCGCCGCGACCCCTGACTCTGCTGTCTTGGCAGGGTGCTGAAGAAAACCGAGCGCACAGCTTTCCTTCTCTACGCCCTCGAAGAAGCCCGGCAAATAGCGGTCGGTGGATCCTAGGCTTTCGCCGGGATACGCAGGGTGCTGAGCTTTTCAGCACCCTGCTAGCTGAAGGTGCCGTCGCCTTTGCCGATCAGAACGGTGACGTTGTCGCTGCCGAGGTTGGCCACGACCAGATCGACGCGGCCGTCGCCGTTGAGGTCGGTCGCGACGACGCTCACCGGCTGAGAGCCCACGTTGACGGCAACCGCCGCCGCGAATCCGCCCCGGCCATCGCCCTTCAATACCGAGACCGTGTTGGAACCCTGGTTCGCCACGGCGAGATCGAGGATCGAGTCGCCGTTGAAATCGCCCGCTGCCACCGCGCGCGGCTGGCCGCCAACCGCGAGGTTCGGGCCGACGCTGAAGCCACCCGAGCCATCGCCGGTCAGAATCCGCACGCTCGCCGAGCCGCTTACCGCCACCGCGATGTCCAGCCGTCCGTCGCGGTTGAAGTCGGCCAGGTGAAGGCCGAGCGGCCGCACGCCGACCACCACACTCGCCCGGGCGGCGAGACCGCCGGAGCCGTCGCCGGTCAGGATCGAAACATTGTCGTCCTGCGCATTCACCGAGGCGATATCGATGAGACCGTCGCCGTTGAGGTCCCCGGCCCCCAGCGCGAACGTCGACCCGCCCACGCGGGCGGCCCCGCCGCGCCTGAACGTGCCGAGCGCGTTCACGTAGGCGATCGCTTCATCGGTGTCTTCGACCGCCACCACGAGGTCGGGCAGGGCATCCGCGTTCATGCGGGCGGCCACGATGGCCCGCGGCTGGACGAGGCCGCTGATGATCGCCACGGGCGCGCCGAAGAGTCCGTTGCCGTCACCTCGGAGGAGTGACACCGTACCGGCTCCGAAATTTGCGAGGGCGATGTCGAGCGCGCCATCTCCGTCGAAATCCGCCATCGCCGTGCTCAGCGGGTTGGAGCCTCCGGAATCGAACTGAGCCGAGGCCAGGAAACCCGCGGGAGACCGGTAGCGGAGCACCGAGATGCTGGCCGCGGCGTAGTTCGACGTGACCACGTCGGGCGTTCCATTGCGGTCCACATCGCCGGTCTGGAGCGAGATGGGCTGGGAGCCCACGCGGTGGGTTCCGCTCGTCGCGAAACTGGCCGAGCCCGCGTTCACGAAGATCGCCAGAGTCGAAGCACCGGCACTCGTCGCGATGAGATCGGGCTGGGAATCCCCGGTCACGTCGGCCGCGTTCAGGGTCTGGGTCGAGGGTCGGCCCGAAATCGCGGTTCCGGTGGTGAAGCCGCCGCGCGCATCGCCGAGACCCACCGTGATCTCGCCCGTGCCGAAGCTCGCTATCGCGATGTCGCGCGCGCCGTCGACGTTGAGATCGACGGCGACGATCGCCACCGGATCGGCGGCGACCTTCAAGAGGGTGACGGAGCTGAAGGCGCCGTTCGCGTTCTGAAGGAGAAGAGTGACGTCCGCCGAACTGCGGTTCGCGATCACGATGTCGAGGCGGCTATCGGCGTTGAAGTCGGAGAACGCGACGGCCACCGGTTCGCTGCCGGTCTGGTACTGCCGGGGCGCGCCGAGGCCGTTCGTTCCGCTCATGGACACCCACGCCCGGCCCGAGTTGCGACTGCCGAGGACGAGGTCGGTCTTCGAATTGCCGTCGAGATCGGCCGCGGCCAGGAACGAGACATCGATGGGCGCCGGAATCAAGTCGCCCGGAGCGAAGTTGAATGCTCCATCGCCGCTCCATATCTGGACGGATGTGGCCCCGGCGGTCGCGATGGCAAGGTCGGGCACGGCGTTGCCGTCAAAGACGCCGACGGCAAGGCCGGTGAGCGCTCCCGAACCGCCGAGGGGAATGGTCCGCGCGACCGAAAGGCCGGTGGCGCTGCCCGCGAGAATGGTAACGGTGCGGCTGTCCGCGTTGAGCACCGCGATGTCCATGGCCGAGTCGAGGTTGAAGTCTGCCGAGGCCATGGCGATGGGCCGCGCGCCCACCGCGTAGTCGGTGGCCTGGATGAAGGAGCCGGTGCCGTCGCCGAAAATCAGCGACACCCGGCTGCCCGCGGAATCGGCGACCACGAGGTCGGTCCGGGCATCGCCATTCCAGTCGCCGGAGACCACCGCCGACGGTTGTGCGCCCGCGGTGATTGTGCTGATGTTCTGCGCGGCGAAGGGTCGGAACGCGACGGGCGGTGTGGAACCCTCCGTTTGCGCGGCCAGGAACAGGACCGCGAAAAGAGCGGCCGGCCTCACTGCAGATTCACCGTTGCGGTGACCGAACCCGACGCCCCCGCGTCGGTGGTCACGGAGAAGGAGAGGCTCACGAGCGCCTCACGGCCTCCGTTCGGCAGCGTGTAATAGAAGGTGAAGGGGATCGCCATGTTCGCGTTTACGTCCACCCGGTTTCCCGGCGCCCGGACATCGAAGCGGAAAGACTCGTCGGTGCCGGTGACCGGCGTGATCACGATGCCCGCTGAAGACTGCTGAAGATCCACGGTGATCGACCGGATGGTGAGGGGCGACGTATTCGTGTTGGCGATAGTGGCCACAAACGAGCCGCTCCAGGAGAAGGTCGCGTCGGGCGACGCGGTGGCCGTGACCGTCGTCGGATTGGTGGTCGCGGTGACCGTCGCGGTCTGGGTGGTGGTCGTGCTGGTATCGGTCGGCGAGGTCGTCGTGTCCTCGCCGCAGGCCGGCGTGAAAAGAACCAGCGCGGGCAGAACCCACAGGGAAAGTCTTCGTGACAAAAGCATGGGGTTCTGTGATTCTCCAGTTGGGGAGGCGCGCCCAGAGAGAAGGGCGCCTAAAGTCCCCTCTTTGAGGACGATACACCGAGGGGTGCTTCGGGCCGTAGCCCGCCCTGTCTAGTCCGACTCGACGATTCGCAACGTCCGCATCGCCTGCATCGAGATCCGCGCCGCGACCTTCGAGGCAATCGTCGCGAAGGCCTGGGCGGCGGGAGAGTCGGGCGCTGCCACCACCACGGGTTTGCCCTCGTCGCCGCCGCTGCGCACCCGGGTGTCGATCGGCACATCGCCGAGGAGCGGGATCTTCAGGTCGTTCGCGATGGATGCGCCGCCGCCTTTTCCGAAGATTTCGGTTCGTTCGTTGCAGTGTGGACAGGCGAAGTAGCTCATGTTCTCGACCACGCCCAGCACGGGGATGTTGAGCTTCTGGAACATCATGATCGCCTTGCGCACATCGGAGACCGAGACGCCCTGGGGCGTCGTCACCACCACCGCACCCGCCACACCCACGCTCTGGGCGAGCGAGATCGCCACGTCGCCGGTGCCCGGGGGCAAGTCGACGAGCAGGTAGTCGAGTTCGCCCCACGCGACATCGCGCATGAACTGCTGGACCGCGCTGTGGAGCATCGGCCCGCGCCAGATCACCGCCTGGTCCTTTGGCACGAGCATGCCCATCGACAGCGCCTTGATGCCGTGCGCCATGGGCGGAATCATCTTCTGGTCGGCGGTGAGTTCGATCGCTCCGGGCTCCATCTCGATGCCGAGCATCTGGGGCAGGTTCGGGCCGTAGACGTCCGCGTCCATCACGCCGACGCGCGCGCCCTTCTGGGCGAGGGCGATCGCGAGGTTGACCGTGGTCGTGGACTTGCCGACGCCGCCTTTGCCCGCCCCTACCGCGACGACGTTCCGGATCCCGGGAATCGCCTGCGACGTCATGCCCCCGCGCGCCCGCACCTGCGCCGTCATGTTGACCGAAACCGACGTGACGCCCGGCAGGGCGCCGATCAGGCTTTCCGCCTGCGCCTTCATCTGGTCCTTGACCGGGCACGCTGGAGTGGTCAGTTCGATCGTGAACCCGACCATCCCGCCGTTGATCTTGACGTCCTTGATGAAGCCGAGGGTGACGATGTCCTTGTGGAGGTCCGGGTCCTGAATCTCCTTGAGAGTGTCGAGGATGGTTTGTGAGGTGAGAGACATGTTTCCTTATTCGCTTGCGGCGAGGGCTTCCTCGACGGCTTTTTGCAGTCCTTCGAACTTTCCGGGCGGCGATCCGAGGATCTTCTTCACGATCTGGCCCTTCTTTCCGATCACGAACGTTGTTGGAAAACCCTGGTTGGCTTTGTATTTCTCGAGCAGGTCGTCGGCCCCGAGGAGCTGGGTGTAGGCGACCTTCGTCTTTAACAGGAACTCCTGGATCTCGGCGGGTTCGCCCGAGTCGAACACCACGCCCACCATCTCGACGCCCTTCGACTTGTTCTTCGCGTAGAAATCCGTGTACTCGGGGATCTCCTTGATGCACGGCGCGCACCAGGTGGCCCAGAAATCGACCACCACGACCTTGCCGCGATACGAGGCCAGAGTGGTCCGGCCCCCCGCGAGGTTTTGGAGATCGAAGTCGGGTGCCGCGGTGTTCATCTGAGAGGGCGGCGCGCCGCATGAAGCAATCAGCAGGGCGGATGAGACCGCGAAGGCGAGGCGTGCGGGAGACATTGGAGCGAGTATACCGACCAGGTTTGAGCGGCCCCTTTTTGCGGGGTGCGAGGCGCGTAAGCTCAATCCCTGATGCCCGAGTCGTCTTTCACCTGGCTCGCCGTCTGCGCCTACGTCCTGTTGATCGCCGGAGCGGGCGCGCGCGCGAAACGGGCCGATTCCTTCCGCGTTTTTGCCATCGGGGCACGCTCCCGGCACCCCTTCCTGATCGGCATGGCCGCGGCCGCGGGTGCGGTCAGTTCCACCACGTTCGTGATCAATCCCGGCCTCGTCTGGCTCTACGGGTACTCGGCTTTCGTCGCGATCGCGATGTCCTCCACGGTTGGCTTTTTGCTGGGCCTCGTCCTCTTCAGTAAGAGCTTCCGCAGGATCGGCGAGAAGTTCGAGGCGCTGACCGTGGCGCAATGGGTGGGCGACCGGTTCAAGAGCGGCTCCTTGAGGGTCTTCTTCGGCTGCATCTCGCTGCTCCAGGTCGCCTACGTGGTCCTGATCGTGGTCTCCCTTGCTCAGGTGATCTCGATCGGTCTGTCCGTGCCCATCATCCCCGCGGCCATCTTCGTGATCGTGTTCACCTGCGCCTACATCTTCCTGGGTGGCACCTCCACCCATATCCTGACGAACTCGATTCAGGCCGTCCTCATGACCCTGCTCGCCCTCCTGATGATCCTGTCGGGGGCCCGCCACTTTGCCGGCGGTGTTCCCGCCTTCTTCGACCAGCTGCGTGCGGTGGGGCCGTTCTTCGCGGACAGCGTCAATCCCCAGAGCGACCTCTATCGGGATTTCTACGAGACCATCGTCGCGCAGTTCGTGATCGGCGTGGTGACCGCGCTCCTTCCGCATCTCATCGTGAAGTCCCTGTATCTGAGAAACGACCGGGAGGTGAATACGTACCTCATCTCCGCGTCCACTTTCGTGCTGCTCTTCAAGATGGTGGTGGTCGCGGGACTGTATGCGCGGCTGGAACTGGGCGCTCCCCAGGGAATGACGCCCGACAATGTGATGGCCACCTACTTCGTCACCCACTACTCTCCGTTCGTGCGCGCGATCGTGACCGTGGGCGTCCTCGCCGCGGGTTTCTCGACACTTGAGGCCATCATCCTCGCCCTCGCCTCGATCTTCTCCCACGACATCGTCCGCCCGACGCTCCTGAGGCTTGGCGGGCCGGTCATGGATGAGCTTCGCGTCGCCCGGGTCTTCTTTGTGCTCCTGGTTCCGGTGGTCTCCCTGCTCGCCTGGCGCCAGATTGTGGCCCCCTCGCTTTCCGTCATCATCTTTGCGTTCAACGGAGTTCTGGCCTTCACGGCCGCGGTGGTGCCGTCGATCGCGTTCGGCATTTACTCAAAGAGCCAGTCCACCAAGGCCGCCTTCGCCTCCTCGGTGATAGCCCTCGTGGTCTTCTATTCGATGCTGGCGTTCGACATCACGCGCTACCACACGAACCCCCTGATTCCGGGTACGATCGGGGTCTTCGTCGGTCTCGCCGTCTTCGGCGCGGTGTCGGCCCTCGACCGCCGCCCGAAGGCCACCTAGAGATTTCGCCATGTTCAGGATGCAACGTTCAGGAAGCCTCATTCCCATCGTGACACTGCTGGCCGCGACGCACGTCGCCGCGGCCCAGGCTCCGCTGCGGCCGCCCGTCGAGGAAGCGCTCTTCGAGAAACTGAGCGCGCGTATCGCCGCCGTCGAGACGCGCCTCGATGGGGTTCTGGGCGTCGTGGTCAAAGACCTGACCACCGGCCGGACGATCGAGATCCGCGGCGATGTGGTCTTCCCGCAGGCCTCCTCGATCAAGCTGGCCCTGATCTACGAGCTGTACCATCAGGCGGGGGCGGAGAAGATCGACCTCAACTCCCTTCGCACTCTGCCCACGCTGCGCGCGGGTGGAAGCGGGATCCTGCCCCTGCTTTCCGGGAAGGCCCAGCTCACGGTGCGCGACCTCGCGGTGCTGATGATGTCCCTTTCCGACAACGCGGCGACGAACATTCTCATCGACGAAGTGACGATGGCGGCGGTGAACGCCCGCATGGACGCGCTGGGCCTGTCGAAAACCCGCCTGCGGCGCAGAATGATCGACCTCCAGGCGGCCCGGCGCGGCGAAGAGAACGTCTCCACCCCGCGGGAAATGGTCCGGCTGATCGAAGCGATCCGGAAGGCCGAGGGTCTCGAGGCGACACTCGCTGACGATCTCCGGGCGGTCGTCGGGGTATCGAAATCCACGGGTTTTCGGGACCCTCTGCCCCCCGGCCTGACCATCCTCGACAAGCCGGGCTCCCTCGAGGGCGTCCGCACCGCCACCGGTCTGGTTGATTTGAAACACCGCCCCTACGCGGCTGCCATCATGACCACTGCGCTCTCGAACGACCCGGACGGTGAAAACGCGATCCGCGAGATATCGAAGCTCGTCTATGAGACGTTCGCCCGCCTCGATCGAGCCTCACCCGAGGGACGGCTGCTCGGACGCTGAGGCGTCGCCCTCAGTTCCCGCGCGGGACCGCGGGCGTCTCGATGAGCCCGAGGAGAGGCACTCCCTCGGCCGCGGGCATCTCGAAACCGAGGAGGCGGGCGAGCGTCGGCGCGATGTCGATCTGACGCACCGACGGAAGAGGCACGCCCGATCGAACCCCGGCCCCGGAGACGATGAGGCCGGTGAACATCCGCGGCTCGGTGGGAAGGAAGCCGTGCGCCCCGCGGCGCGTGGTTCCGATCAGGAAAGAGTTCTGAGTGAAGCCGTCCGAAAGGTAATAACCCTCGGCGGGTTCGAAGAAGAAGAGCGCGTCGGGGTAGGCGCCGAGATCGTCAAGCGCCTCGCGTCGGACCACTCGGAACAGGCCCTTGTAGCGGGTGCGTGCGAGGCTCTCGAAGAGCTCGATGACCCGGTTCGACTGAGCGGGGGTCGCGGGATTCCGCATTCGGATCGCCATTCCGTGCAGGACGGCCTGCCACTCCGTCACGGCGCCTTTGTCATCGGTCTTGAGCAGGCCGGCATCGCGGAGGACCACGTTCGGCTGAAACAACGCATGCACGGGCGAGAAACCGTGATCGCCGGTGATGACGAAGGCGGTGCGGGTTCTGATGCCCGCCTCCTCCGTCGTCTTGACGATCGCCCCGATGTGCGCATCGACTCTCTCGAATGCGGCGCGGGCCTGCGGGCTAAAGGGTCCGTTCGCGTGCTGGGCGGAGTCGGTCTCCATGAGGTGGACGACCATCAGATTCGGCTTCTCGGTTCTTATGATCCGCTGGGCCACGGCCGCCGCGAACCGGTCGCGCTTTATAGGGTCCATATTGTCGCGCTCGCCGAAGCCGCCGAGATCGCTCACCACCGCGTCTATGAGGCCGGGGGTGGAATCCTTGCGCGCCCTCACGAGCCAGGTGGAATCTTGCGGGGCCTGGTTGCTTTCGGGATAGAGCACGTCCATCGAGGCACCCACCGTCACCGGCCACGACACGCCGGCGGTCCGCAGGCCGTGTTTGCCCGCCTCATCCCAGATGGCTCGAACCTTCATTCCCTCGTATTCGGAGTACCACGCGCGGGATCCGTTCAGCGGATCGAACTTCGTGTTGCTGATGATGCCGTGCCTTGCCGGCGACGTGCCGGTCACGATCGAGGTGTGAGACGGATAGGTCATCGAGGGGTAGGCGACGACGACCCCCTCGGCGGCGCTGCCCGCCTGCCGTAGCGCCATCAGGTTCGGTATCGAGACGCCCTCCCGCTCCGCATCGAGATAGACCTGCGGCCTGAATCCATCGATGGTGATGAGGATGACGTGGTCGGCGGCTCGGGCCGCGGCGGGCGCCGTCTGGGCCGAGGTCCTGACCGCCGCCACGGTGAGGAGAGCCAATGCGAGAAGCGCGTGAGCGCCCCTGGTGATGAGGCGACTTTGGGCGGGGATCATGAGGGAAAGGATAGCCCGCCCATCGCCCCTGGTTTTACGAACTCACGACCGCTTCGGCCTCGACTTCCACGAGGTACTCGTCGCCGATGAGGCCCGCCTGAACCATCGTGTTCGCCGGCATCACGTGACGGAACCGCTCGCCGTGGGCGCGGGCCACGTCTTCCCAGTCATAGACGTTGCGGACGAAGACCCGTGTGCGGACCACATCGTCGAGGGTGGCGCCGAGCGAGATCAAGGCGCCTTCGATCTTGTCCACGATGAAATCGAACTGAGCCCTCGCGTCGTTGCCGCCGATCGCGCGCTCGCCGTGGGTGGCCGTGGTTCCCGAGATCCAGATTCGATCGTCCAGACGATGCCCGCGCGAGAATCCGGCGAGCGGCTCCCAGGGAGTGCCGGAGAGCACGAGGGTCCGGCCCTTCGGCCCCGGTTTCACCGGATAAGGCGGCGGCATCGCGTCCAGATGGTGGGAAAGATCGCCCGAGGCGGTGAGATACGGCGGCTTGCGATACTCGTCGCCGCAGTCGCCGGGAATGGTCTTCAGTGATTTCCGGCCCTTGGCCAGGATCTTCCGGTCTTCGGCGTCGAGCTTCAGGGCGAAGATGCGCAACGTGTCTTCGATGTGCGCGGATCTGGAGAGGCGTGTGCCGACGATGACCGCGGCCACCGACTGGTGATCGAGGACCCACCTCGAGGCGACCGTGGCCATGGGCACGCCGTGCCTGGTCGCCACTTCGTCGATCCGGCGGAGGAGAAGCTGAAACGCGTCCCAGCCACCCGCGGCGCGGATGAAACGTCCGTACTTCATCTGAGACCAGGTGGCGACCTTGTCCCATTCAGGCTCATCGTGTCCGAGCCAGGCCTCCGTAAGGAAGCCACCGAGGAGCGTTCCGTAGGCGAGAAGGCGGATGTTGTGAGCGACACACAAATCCGACATCGCGGAAGCGGCGCGCTGATCGAGGAGGGAGAAGGAAACCTGGTTCGATACGATCTCGATCCCGCTGCGCACGGCGATGCGCAGATGGGCGGTGTCGAAGTTCGTGAGACCGAGGTGCCGGATCAGCCCCTCCCGCTTCAGCTCCTGCAGGTGGAAGAGCGCATCGAGCCAGGAGGGGTCGGCGTAGGTCCACGCATGAAACTGGAGGAGATCGATCCTCCCGGTCCGAAGGCGCTTCAACGAACGTTCGACCGCTTCGCGCACGTCCTCGCGCGACACCGCTCCCGGCTTCTTGGTCCACTTGGTGAGGCGCTCCGTCCGCTCACCCCCGAACATTCCGGCAATGACTTCGGCCGAGCCGTAGTGGTCGGCCATGTCGAAGGTGGTGAGGCCAGCCTCGACGTACGGGCTCATGGCGAGGGCCGCTCGATCGAGATCGAACTCGTGTCCGTCGCGCTCGAGATCGGCGATCTGCCACAGACCGTTGATCGCGCGCGAGATGGTGAGCCCTTCGGCGAGGGGGTAGCGGGGGAAGAGGATCACAAGCGACGAGGTTGGCGGCTGATCAGGGAATCACGATCGCCGGCTGAGTGGCCTGGTTGAGGCCGGCGATGTCTCCCGAGAGAAGCGCTGTCCACTCCGCGGCGATTGCGTCGATTTCACTCTTGTAGGTCGCGAAGACTTCACGCATGCCCTGGGTGGGCACGCCGTCGTTCTCGACCACGAACGAGTAGAGAGGAGAGAGGCGTGAGTACAGTTTCGCGCCGCCCTTGAAGGCGAGGATGTCGTAGGTCACCTCCGCTTTCGGGTTGTGGAGCTTCTCCTCGACGGCATCGAGAGTTTTCAGCAGGGGGTCGGCGAGTTTCAGCCAATCGGCCGCGGCCTTGTCGTCCTTCACCAGATCCCTTCGCATCTTCACCTGCGCGCGGATACTTCGAATGGCCTCCACCATCTTCGTGAGGCGCGTGACCTCATCGCGGAGGGAGAGGGAGAAAGCGAGCTGCGTGTCGTAGTCCGCGGCGCTCATCTTCAGGCGCGGATCGGGAGCCACGGTCACCGGCTCGGTGTACGACTTGCCATTGACGTTCAGGCGCACCGTGTAAGGGCCGGGCGAAGCGAGGGGGCCGACACCGGGCTCGCCGAGATCGATCTTCGCCTGCCAGATCTTCCGCGCACCGTCGTATCGGAAGTCCCACCAGGCGCGCTGAACGCCGGCGTCGTTCTTGAGAGCGGCTTCGGTCGGCTCGTCGATCGAGCTGTCGGGATCCTCGACCGGCCACGGCATCGGCTCCGGCACGCTTTTGAGCGTGCGAATCACCGCGCCTTTCGAATCGAGTATCTCGACCGTGAAGTCCTTCTCTGATTTCGCCTTCAGGAAGTACTCGATCATCGCGGCGGGCGGAGGGTTTTGTCCCTTGACCGCGTAGTCGTGGAAGTTGCCCGAGTAGCGCCAGCGGGTGGCGGGTGCGATGGGGAAGAGGTGCGCATCCGCGTTCTTCGTTTCGGGCTTCCACTGCCGAAGAGCGGTGAGGTTGTCGAGAATCCAGATCGACCGGCCCATGGTTCCCACCACGAGGTCGTCGCCGTGAACCCGCAGATCGCTGACCGCCACACTCGGCAGGTTCAGTTTGAGCGGCTCCCACGAGGCGCCGTCGTCGCGCGAAAAGATCACGCCCCGCTCCGTCCCCACGTAGAGCATTCCGCGCTTCTTCGGGTCTTCGCGTACGGAGCGGAGGTAGACATCCTGCTTCAGCGAGGCGGAAAGCGTCCTCCACGTCTTCCCGTAGTCCGCGGTCTTGAAGAGATACGGCTTCATGTCGTCGAGCCGATGCGCTTCGACAACGACGTAGGCCGTTCCGGCATCGAAGGGCGAGGCCTCGATCAGCGAGACGGTGGCGAAATCGGTGAACTTCGGCAGGTTGGGCGTCACGTTCGTCCACGTCTTCCCGCCGTCCTGGGTGGCCTGAACGAGGCCATCGTCCGACCCGGACCAGATCACTCCGGCCCGAAGGGGCGACTCGGCGAGGGCGAAGACGGTGCCGAAGTATTCGACGCCGGTGTTGTCGCCGGTTATCGGCCCGCCCGCCCACTGCTGCCTGGTCTTGTCGTTTCGGGTGAGGTCGGGGCTGATGATCGTCCAATTCTGCCCGCCGTCGCGCGTCTTGAAGATCACCTCGCCCGCGTGGTACACGGTCTTAGGATCGTGCGGCGAGACGAGGATGGGAGCCGTCCACTGGAAACGGTGCTTGAGATCCACGGGGCCGTGGCCGGAGCCGTTCTCGGGGTAGGCCGCGACGTTGCGCGCCTGTCCGGTCTTCCGATCAAACTGCGTGAAGATGCCGAGGTATTCCCCCGCGTAGACAAGGTCGGGATTGCCGGGCTCGGATTGGGTATGGCCCGCCTCGCCCCCGCCCACGTCGAACCATTCGCCCGCCGCGATTCCGCCTCCCTTGAGCGAGTTCGATGGACCGGACGCCGTGCCCAGGTCCTGCATCGCGCCGTGCACGCGATAGGGGACCGAGGTGTCGGTGGCTACGTGGTAGAACTGCGCGATCGGAAGCGGCGGGGTGTGCCAGGTCTTCCCCGCGTCCGAAGAAATCGAAACCCCGCCGTCGTGCGCGAGGATCATCCGCGCGGGATTCTTTGGATCGATCCACGCATCGTGGTGATCGCCGTGATGCGCGGGCACGCTCTGGATCGTTTTGCCCCCATCGATCGTCTTGAGCAGCGGCACCTGGGGAAACCAGACGATGTCCGCGTTGGTGGGGTCGATGGTCAGGGTTGAGTAGTACCAGGCTCGTTGCCGCAGGGCGCGGTGCGGATTCGCGAGAGAGAAGGACTCGCCGCCATCGTCCGACCGGAAGAGACCGCCCTTTTCCGACTCGATCAAAGCGTAGACGCGCTGGCCGTTTGAAGCCGAAACCCCGCATCCAATCTTCCCCTTGATGCCTTCGGGGATTCCTTCATCCTTGCCCAGTTCTTTCCAGCTGTCGCCCCCGTCACGCGAGGCGTAGAAGCCGCCGCCCGGCCCGCCGCTGGTCATGTCCCAGGGCTTGCGCCGGGCCTGCCACAAACCGGCGAAGAGGATTCGGGGATTGTTTGGGTCCATGCAGACGTCGGAGGCTCCGGTGTCCGCATCCTTCCTGAGGACCTGCTGCCAGGTCTGGCCGCCGTCCACCGTGCGATACACGCCGCGCTCGGGATTGGGACCGAAGGCGTGGCCGAGGACCGCCGCGAAGGCGATGTCGGGATTCTTCGGATGCACCACCATGGTTCCGATCTGGCCCTCCTGCTTAAAGACGTGCGTCCAGGTCTTGCCCGCGTCCGTCGATTTGTAGATGCCGTTTCCCGCGGCCACATTGCCGCGGATGTTGGCCTCTCCCGATCCGACATAGAGGACATTTGGATCCGAGGGCGCCACTGCGATCGACCCGACCGATGAAATGTCCATGTCGTCGAAGATGGGTTTCCACTTCAGGCCGCCATCCGTCGATTTCCACACGCCGCCTGACGCGGTGGTCGCGTAGTAGGTGAAAGGGTCGCCGGGCAGACCCGCGGCGCGGGTGGCGCGCCCGCCCGTGAATGGTCCCACGAGCCGGTACTTCAGTCCGGGAAAGTCGACGGGGGGTTTCTTCGCTTCCTCGGCCGGGGCCCCGGCAGCAAGCGCGCAGAGAACTAGGAGGGGTAGAGAACGGACACGTGGTAACAAGGGAGATCTCCTGGTGAAGGGCGAGGTGGGTGCGATCCTATCGGACCTCAGCCAGGAAGATCAGGTCGTGCTCGTTTCCTTGACCGGCCGGCGCTGAGGCCGAAGCAGGCGGCGCAGCAGAACGCTCTGGAACGTCGGCTCGCCGTAGATGCCGTGATGATCGGCATCGCCGAAGAAGACGTGGGAAACTTCAGGCAGGCCCCAATCCCGCGAGTTGTCGAGGTCAAGGTGAGTGCCGAGCACGCTCGACCGAGCCACCCGGCCATCGCCTGCTTCGAGCATGGCCTCAGCTTCGGCCCCGTTTCGCGGCTCGAAGAGAGGGCTCTGGCCGGGGCGTTCGGGGGCCGAGGCCCGCGCCAGGGTCGGCAGGCAATCCCCTCCGATGGCCGTGACCGCGACCGGGCAGATCGACTCCGGCGCCTGCGCCATCGCCTGATGGAAGGTGCGCGCATGGTCCAGAAGCGAGGTTACGAACGCTCGCTCTTCGTCATTGTCGTCCCGGGCGCCTGGTTTCCATGGCCCCCAGGCGAAACGCTGCCAGGTCGCCGCGTCGTGCAGGTCCACATCGAGAGCGTTGCCCTTCCGGTCGACCAGGGGTATCGCCTCTTTGGGCGGCATCAGCTGATAAATCGCGGGCATGTGCGCGATGACGTGGGCCGACAGCGTGGTGTTGGACATGCCGACCGGGTTGCCGTTCAAAGCTGCGTTGAGGGAGAAGATGCTGCCCGCGTTCGGGGTGGCCACCAGGATGAGTTGTGAAATACGGCGCGCGCCCGCCCAGGTTACGGGTCCCCCGGGCTCCGCGTCGCCGTAGCGAAGGTAGTAGCGGGCCACGAGCCCGCCCATGCTATGACCCACGATGTTGAAACGCGCGTCCGGTTCGCCGCGCGCGCCGGCCAGGGCGTCGAGGTACGTGCCCAGCCGATGCGCCGACTCCACCAGATCGCGACGCCAGTCGTAGGTGAAGACGTGGAAGATGGCGCCGCGGGTTTCGCCGCCGCGCTTGTTCCGGTGAAAGCCGGCCGCGCGCAGCAGTCCCACAAGGTCCGCGTATTCAGTGAAGCCGAAGAGCCGCGGAATCATCTCGTCGACGCCGATGAGCCCGAAGGGCCGCAGAGCGTCGCGGCTCGCTCGCAGATGTGCGGCTTTCGGGAGGCGCAGGTCGTGGTGGCCGAAGACGTTGCCCACGTTGAGCCACGCCGCAGTTCCGTCGGGTCGCTCCAGCCGGCTGCCCATGATGCCGGGGAGGATCACGGTGGCGGGGAGGTCCGGATGTTCACGCGACTCGCGCAGGAGTTTCGGAGAGAACCTCCGGCCCGGTTTGATCGCGTCGTAGAGGAGAGCGCCGGCCAAACCAGTTAGCACGCCTCCCGCGAAATGGAGCAGGGTGTTCTCTCCGCCTCGACGTCGCTCCCCCATGGGCGAATTCTAGTGCGCGCGGCGCAACACCTCGATGTCCTCGATCAGACGCTCCATCTCGAACGCGTGCGTACCGTTATAGAGGCCTCGGAGGCGGCCGTTGCCATCCACCAGGATCACTTTCTCGGTATGGATGAGACGGCTTTGCGAACCGTCGACGGCGCCGCGCTCATCGTCGGCGAAGTAAGAGTCTCGGATGACCCGCCGGATCAGGGCGGGGTCGCCGGTGGCGAGCCGCCACGCCGCGGGGTCGATGCCGCGCAGACGGCCGAATTCGGCCAGAACCGCGGGCGTGTCGGTGAGCGGTGTGACGCTGTACGACACCATCACCACATCGCTCCTGCCCCGGATGGCGGCCTGCACCGGCTTCAGGCCCTGGACGAGGGTCGGGCAGATACTCGGGCAGGACGTGAACAGGAAGCTCGCGACGTGGATCTTCCCTTCGAGGTCGCGGCTGCTGAAGCGCCGATTCTCCTGATCGACGAGATCGAAGGAGCCCAGGCGATGCTCGACCTCCGACCACCGGGGCGTGAAGTCCCGGCTCTCGTAGTACGGGAGAGCCGCGGGAGCGACCGGGGTGGCGCGGGTGAGCGGATAGGCGATGGCCGCGCCCATGGCGACGGCCGCGATGAGGAGGCTGACCCGGGCTCGCATCACATGCCTCCCGCGACGGGCAGGCAGGGCCTCGAGTTGATCAGTCCGAAATGGCGGCCATTGCGCGCCTCGAAGTTCAGGTACAGGTCCCCTTCTTCGGTCCACGCCTGCTGGAGACCGGACTCGCGTCCGGCCACGTAGTTCTTCACTTCGGCGGCGGCGCCACTACGGTGCCACGACCGGTAGACGCCGTGGATCACGTCGCCGTCGAAGAAGGCCTCGACCCTGCGGCCGCCTTCGGGCCAATAGGCCACGTGTCGACCGACCTTCCGGCCGTCTTGAAATGCGGTCTGGCTCTGCAGTTTTCCGTCTGGGTGGAATGTCTGCACGATTCGATCCGGTCCCCCGGGGACGAGACTTCCGGCCTGCGCGAAACCCGCGAGGCCCAGGGACACGGCGACGGCGAAGCGGATCACCGCTAACTCGCGGTTCCGGGCATGCCGCGAAAGCAGCCCGCGATGTAGGGCGGCTCGGAAACGATGTGGTAGTGGTAGATCCCGCCCGGGAACTCGGGCGTCGTCCCCACGTGCCCATTGCAGGTGTCGAGGCCCGAGGGAAGGACACCCCCCGTGTCCCGGGTTCCGTACACTGGGAAGCCGTCGAGCAGGACGCCGAGCAGCCGGCTCGATCCCTGGGCGGTGAGGTACAAAGGCTCGATGTGATAGTGGTACACCCCGTTTTGCTGAGGGTGGCCGTTAAATCGATCAAAGCTGCCGATCTCGGAGGTGAGCGGCGCCCGCTGCGCCGCGTACTGGTTGAACAGGGCGACGCCGTTGATCGACACGCCCATGACGCCCATCGGGGTGTCGCTCGCCGTTCCGGCCTGGGGTGAAAGCGGCACGCGCAGCACCATGTTCTGGGACGTGATGCGATTCGGGTTCACCTGCATCCCCGGGTGGGGCCCTTCATACCCCGCGTTCCCCACGCCGAAGTAGGGGCTTGCGTGATCGGGCACCGATGTGGCGCGAAGCACCACGAACGAGCCGTCGACCGCAGTCTGGGCTCCGTAGAACTGGGCGTAGTGGGCGGGCAAAGCGCCGGTCGGTGCGGCGGGGGTGGGCGTGGGCGTCACGGCTGCCGCCGTCGCGGTGGGTGTCGTGGGCGAACTCGACCCGCAACCGAGGCTGACGAGAACTGCGACCGTGGTAAACGTGTGAAGGCGGTGTTTCATACCCCGAGCATGGCCTGCGGGGCCTAACGCAATTCTTAAGCTCAAGAAGACGCCCCTAAATCCTTGGGGGCGGCCCTGATGACGATGGAGATCAGCGAATGGCGGCGGCGGCGCGCAGCTTCGTGGCACCCGCGTCGAGAGCGGCCACGGCCTTGCGGGACTCCGTCTCGAACATCGCCTGGTCCTTGTTCTCCACCGCTTCGCGCAAAGCGGGGAAGGGCCACGGTGCGTAACCGGTGGTGAGGCCGGGACCGATGAGCTGATGTTTGAACCACGGCCGTCCGGGGAGGCCTTCCTTGTTGAGGAACGCGCGCTCCACCTGATTAAGCGCGTCGCTCATCTTCGCGAAGGCCGCGGCGTTACCTGAAATGAGGAGCGCTTCCGTGGCCGCGTCGGCCGCGCGGCCGGCCGCATCGAGATCGCTCACCGCCTTGAGGAGCGCGGAGAAATCCGGGTTGAATGCGGAGGTGCGGTCCGTGCGCGCGCGCCGAACCACGTCGGTTCGGATCTCGTCGAGGTCCTCCTTCATGGCGTGGCCGTAGTTCGAGAAGCGGAGCGGTGCTATGTCGGCGGTGGCGGTGCGCATGGTGAGGAGGCCCAGATAGCGGGCGGCGGCCTGGTGATAGAGGAACTCCGGGTCGCCGAACCGCGACATCCAGAAGAAGTTGTCGTACACCGAGTGATAGACGCCGTAGTCGCCGCCGAAGCCGCCGTCGACCGAAGGGATGCCAAGATGGTCGATGAAAGCCGTGTAGTCGGAACCCGACCCAAGCCGGCCGAGCTGAAGTTCGAACGGAGCATCCTTGCGGTCGAGATTCACCGGTTCCGCCGCGGCCCAGGCCGCCTTCGTTCTCTGCTCCCAGATCTCGCCCACCGTGCCGCCCTTGCGGGGCTCCGGAATCACGCCCACCGCTTCCCGCACGGCGTCGCGCAGGGAGGGCGTTCCGCCCGAACCGAAGTTCGGACCGGTGACCGCGACATCCATGTTGAGATACGCGACGGCCTTCGACTGAAGCATCGACGCGTTCTCCTCCGCCCACTCGGTCGAGCCGACGAGGCCATACTCCTCCGCGTCCCAGGAGCACAAAAGGATGGTGCGCTTCGGCTTCCAGCCGGCCTTCACCGCGGCGCCGAGGCCCCGGGCGGCTTCGAGCATGGCCGCGGTGCCGGAGTTTGGATCAACCGCGCCGGGCGTCCACGCGTCGCGATGGTTGCCCACCACCACGACCTGGTCGGTGGTTCCCTGGATCTTCGCGATGATGTTGTAGATCGGCTTCAGTCCCTCGTCCATCTGAACGTCCATCTCGACCGCGGCGCCGCCCGGGCCGACGTGATACGCGAAGGGAAGCCCGCCCTGCCAGTCGTTCGGCACCCGCGATCCGCCGAGCTGACGCAGGAGCTTTTCGGCCTCGCGGTAGGAGATCGGCAGCGACGGGATCTTCGGGACGTTGTTCATCTGGTCGCGGGTGATCCGCCTGGCGCCCGCCGTCGAAGGGAGTCCGCCCGGCGTCGATGGATCGCCCGGCTGAACCGAGAGGTACTGAACCGAACCGCGCTGAATCGCCGAAGGGGGGCGCATCGGGCCATCGGGATAGATATCGCCCCGCATGTAGCCGTCATCCGCGGGGTCCGAGAAGATCACGACGCCGACCGCGCCGCGATCCTGCGCCTCCTTGACCTTGAGGCCGCGGAACGCACCGCCGTAGCGGACCAGCGCGACTTTGCCCTCGACCGAAAGGCCCATCGTCTTGAGGCGCTCATGGTCGGCGGGCGAGCCGTAGTTCACGTAGATGATCTGCCCGCTCGCCTTGCCCGAGGCTCCGTAGCCGTGGAACGCGGGGAACTGTCCGCGCGAGGTGGAGTCCTTGTCCTGCGGGACGTTGTCCTCCATGAGCGAAAGCTCCTCCACCCGCGGCTCGATCATCCTGAGCGAGACGTGCCTGGGGTGGTTGAGGAAGACGTCGTACTTCACCGTCTCGACCTCGAGGCCGAATTCCTTCATCTTGCCGGCCACCCAGTCGGCGACCTTCTTCTCGGCCGGTGTTCCCGCCACGTGCGGCTCTTCGGTCAGCTGGACCAGCCAGCGGCGCGCATTCTCGGGCGTGGGCGTGTCGAGGAGGATCTTTTCGAAAGGCGCATTCGCGTCCGCGGTGGCGCGGGTGTATCCGGCGGGCGTCTTTGTGGCGCTCTGCGCTAAAGCCAGGCTCGGTGACAGCGGAAACGCGACGAGAAGAATCAGGGCGGACCAGCGTCGCGGCGTTCGCATTCGGGAGGCTCTCCTTTGAGGTTCGGGGAGCGGATTGTACAGACTCGCAGCCCTGAGGAGGACCGTCCGCCTGACTTCAGGTCTATTCGTGACGCAGCGCGGAAACGGGCGTTACGAGCGTCGCCCGGCGGGCCGGGATGTACGTCGCGACCACCGATGCGGCGGCGAGGATGGCGAACGCGATCGCGAGCACCAGCGGGTCGAAGGGGCTCACCTGATACAGCATCGAGCTCACGAGCCGGCCCGCACCCAGGGCCAGCACCACGCCCAGGGTCAGGCCGGCCGCGGCAAGGGCCACCCCTTCGCGAAGAATGAGTTCGACCACGCCCCGCGAGGTCGCGCCGAGCGCCATGCGGATCCCGATCTCGCGGGTACGCCGGGCCACCACGTAGGACTTGAGGCCGTACACCCCGATGATCGCGAGGATCAAGGCGGCGGCGCCAAAGAGCGAAAACAGCTGCGCCCCGCTTCGTACCGCCCACAGAGGCAGGCTGTCGTTGCGGAATGACTGGAGGGTCGCGGCCGAGACAACGGGCAGATTCGGATCGAGTGAGCGCAACTCCTTTCGGACCGTCTGAAGCATCGCCGAGGCCTCGGCAGGAACGGCGCTCGTGAGTCTGATGTGGAGGTTGAGGCCGGACTGGAAGGTGGCGCCCACGGGCTCGTAGAAGAAGGGAACGGAAGCGGCGTCGAACAGGCTGTGGCGGAGGCCCGGGGCCACGCCGACGACCTGGAGCGCGTCGGCCTTGATCGCGTTCGTCCCGTCCTGCGCGATCGAGACGCCCTTGCCCGGTCCACCGCCCACGCCGAACTGCACCGCGCGGCCGATTGGATCTTCATTGCCGAAAAGTTGTTTCGCCAGCGGCTCGCTGATGATCACGGGCTTGAGGCCGTTGGGCCCCTTCTCCTCGCTCGCATCGAACTCACGCCCGCGAACCATGGTGAGGCCGAGCGACTTGAAGTAGTCGGCGCCCACCAGGACGTGCTGGGCACTGATGCCGGTCGGGGCGCCGGTCCCGTCTTTGTCCGGCTCCCCGGCTTTCCGCACGCGGCGTGAACTCGAGAAAGCTCCGAAGGGAACGGTGGAGGCGACGCTTGCGGACTCCACACCGGGAAGGCTGCGCACGCGGTCGAGGACCGCGTGGTAGGTCTGCTGCGAACGGGCCGTGTCGTAACCGGCAAGCGACGGATCGAGTTCCAGAATGAGGCCGGAGTCGAACCTGAAACCGGGGTCCGAATCGGCGGCGGCGAGCGACCCGCGCACGAACAGACCGCCGGTGGCGAGAAGCGCGAGGCTCAGGCCGATCTGCACGACCACCAGTGCGTTTCGCGGCGCGAGCAGCCAGAAACGTCCACGAGCGTTCGAGAGGGCGCCGCCCTCACCCGCCTGCTCCTTGAGCTGAGGGAACACGTCGAGGCGCGAGAGCTTCAGGGCCGGACCAAGACCCGCGACGACGGTTGCGAACAGGCAGAAAACAAAGGTTGCGCCAAGAACCCGGACATCGGGCGTCAATGGGAACACGATGGCGAGGGGCGCCACCGCGATGAAGGAGGAGACGAGGAGGCGGGTCAGGGCATAGGCGATGCCGAGGCCAAGCGCGCCGCCGAACATGGCGAGAACGAAACCCTCGGTGAGGAGCTGTTGAATCACGCGCCAGCGGCCCGAGCCGAGAGCCAGGCGAAGGGCGATCTCCTTCTGGCGAGCTTCACCCCGGGCGAGAAGCATGTTTGCGAGGTTGAAGCAGGCCACGATGAGCACGACGCTCGCGAGAGCCAGGAGGATGGCGTTTGCGGCCGCGATGGGCGTGTCCGACTGAGGATTCGTGCTGACCGACATGCGCGAGAGAGGAGCGAGGGTGATCGAGTGATCCTTGTTCTCGGCCGGATAGGCCGAGGCGAGCCGCGTGCCGATGAGCTTCGCCTGCGCCGAGGCGGCCTCGACGCTCATGCCGGCTTTGAGCTGGCCGACCAGGATGAGGTTGCGGTGGGTGCGATCAGCGAGCGTCTGGCCCAAGGCGCCCCCGATTTTCTGGAAGTCGTTGAGGGTGACGTCGTACATGCTCATGGGCAGCCAGATCTCGGGCGCGGCCAGCGCCATGGTGCCGCTGAAGCCATCGGGAGCTATGCCCACCACGGTGAAGTCGCGTGCGTTGATGCGGACCTGGCTCCCGAGAATGCTGTCGCTTTCGCCCATCTTCTTCCAGAGCCCGTAGCCGAGGATCGCCACCGGAGTGGCCCGGCCGGGGATCTCCTCTTCGGCGGAGAAGGCACGACCGCGGTGGAGGCGCACGCCGAGGGTCTGGAAGTAATTCGACGAGACGACGTCGCTGAAAACACGGCGGGTGACGTCGCCCTCAGTGAGGCCCACCATGGCGAAGTTGTGGGCCATTACGCTTTCGAAGATCTGGTTGCCCGCGCGGATGTCCAAGTAGTCGGGGTAGGAGAAGGCGCGGTAGGTGTCGGGCCGCGTCTCTTCCTTATGGAAGAGGCCCACGATCCGGTCGGCCGGGACGCCGGTGATCGGCCGCAGGAGGATGACGTTCACCAGCGAGAAGATCGCCGTGTTGACGCCAATGCCGAGGGCCAGAATGGCCACCGCGATGCCGGTGAAGCCGAGGTCCTTGCGCAGCGCCGGAGACTCAAAACCACGTCGCTCTTGAAATTCATCGAAAAACTCTCCCGTTAGCCGGGGATACGGCCGGGGTTCGGCCGAAGTTCCGAACTTCATGAGTTTGAACCATCGGGGCCGATGCCGCGGGCGGTATGCTCACGGTCGATCCGGGCGGCATCGAGGGAGAACCATGCACTCACGATTGATTTCCGCCGCGGCCTGCCTGGCTGTCCTTGGCGCACCGGTGTCGGCCTTCGCCCAGACCGAAGTCAGGAAACACCACAACCCGATGGTCGATCTGCTCGATCAGAGGAAACCGGTTTTCGGCCTCTATGCACCGAGCAATCGGCGCTTCACGCCTCAAGGCGCTCCCACACCCTCTCCGGTTCCGCCGAGGACGCCGCTGGAACTTGCCAAGGAGGCGGTTGCCCACAAGGCCACCGACTACATCTTCGACGGCAGCATGGAGGGCGATTTCGAGAAGGCGCTGCCCGCTTTCGCGGAGTTCGCGAAGGCGATGAGCGACGCCGGCGTGCTCGCGAAGACGCCGGTGCTCCGTCTGACCCACCCGCTGGTCGTGAAGATGAACGAGATCGCGCCCGATCCCGTCAAGGCCGCGGAACGGATCGGACGGCAGCTCGATCTGGGGGTGAGCGGCATCGTCTTCGTGGACGTCCAAAGCGCCGAGGAGGTGAAGGCGGGCCTGCTCGCCATGCGCTTCAGGTCAAAGGGCGGCACGCGCAGGGACGCCGTGGGTTCGGCCCCGGCGCATTGGGGCATGAGCGAAGAGGAATACCGCGCGAAGGCCGATCTCTGGCCGCTCAACCCCAATGGTGAGCTCGTGAACTTCACGATCATCGAAAGCAGGGAAGGCCTCGCGAAGGTCCGCGAGATCGCGGCGGTTCCGGGAATCGGCGTGCTCTTCCCGGGGGCGGGAACTCTCCGCGGCGTCTTCACCTCCAAAAACGACAAGGGCGAGCGCGTGGTCGACGCCGTCGCCTGGGAGGCCGCGATTCAGTCGGTTCTGGCGGCGTGCAAGGAGAAAAATGTGCCCTGCGGCTACCCGGCCCGGGCCGAGGACATCGAGATGCGCATGAAGCAGGGGTTCAGCGTCTTCGTGATCGGATGGGGCGACAACGGCTTCAAGACCATCGAGATCGGCCGCCGCCTGGGCGCGCGCGCGGCCACAAACCCCTGATCTGAAGTGGTTCCGGGGGCACGCGCAGCGCGCCCCTACGTCCCTCGGGCTTCCCGCTTGCGTCAGCGTCCTATGCATTTACTTCGATAAAATGTACAGCATGGTGGCATGAAGAAGCGCCTGATCTGGCTGGGTCGAATGGCCCGGGAATGGCGTCAAAAGCCCATCGTCTGGCTGTCGGGGGCAGGGAGGACCGGCAAGACCACCCTCATCGAATCGCTGCCGGGGAAAACCCTCGTGCTCGATTGCGACGACCCAGGGGTCGAGGCACGGATCCAGGATCCCCTGCGTTTCTTCGCCGGGGTTTTTGCGGATACGGTCGCCTTCGACGAGATCCATCAGTTGAAGGACCCCGCACGGCTGCTCAAGATCGGCGCGGACCGATTTCCCAAGCTCAGGATCCTCGCCACCGGCTCCTCAACCCTGTGGGCCACGCGCAAGTTCTCCGACTCCCTGACCGATCGGAAGCGCACCGTCCACCGGCCGCCCGTCCTTTGGAGCGAACTGCTCCCCCCAAGGGCCAGAACTATCTCATCACCCCTCAGTCGGGTGAGTCGTACACGAAGGCGTATGGCGATCTGGAAGTGACGATCGCCAACCCATCGATCTGGGAGCGAGAAGGTGGCAAGGCGCCGGTTGCCGGGCTGAGTCGACGAACAGGCCGCGCGGGTCGCGCGTAGGCGTGCGCGAAGCCGGGCCAGCGCGCCGGGCCAAGAAGCAGCCCCGTCGAGCCACAACCACCCGTTTCACACGACCCCATTTGCATTCCAACGACTCCGTGCTATATCCTTCCATCCGGCTTAACGAATGGATGCAATCGGTCAACCGCTGGACGCTCTCATGGGCGCGCTCGGGTCCCTCGGGGATCCGACGCGGCTTCGTCTGCTTCGCCTCCTCGAACGCCGTGAACTGGGCGTCGCTGATCTGGTGAGCGCCCTTCAGCTCCCGCAGTCGACGGTGAGCCGCCACCTCAAGGTCCTATCCGACCAGGGCTGGGTGAAGAACCGGGCCGAGGGCACGAACCGCATCTACCGGATGCCGGCGCCCGAAGACACGGTGGCGAAGAAGCTCTGGCATGTCGCCAAGGATCAGACCGAGGCGTGGGCCACCGCCAAACAGGACCAGCTTCGTCTCGATCAACTCGAATCGCGGCGTCCCCAGGAAGCGCTTGCGTTCTTCGCGGGTGCTGCGGGCACGTGGGACCGCCTGCGTTCCGAGCTTTACGGCAATTCCTTCAACGACTCGGCGCTCTTGAGCCTGATTCCATCGAACTGGACGGTGGCCGACCTCGGCTGCGGCTCCGGCATCCTCGCCGCGCGCATAGCACCCCACGTCGAGATGGTCATCGGCATCGATCAGTCGACCGCCATGCTCAAGGCCGCGAAGAAGCGAACCGCCGCCTATAAGAACGTCGACCTTCGCCCCGGCAGCCTTGAGGCCCTGCCTCTGGCCGACGCCTCGGTGGACGCCACCCTCGTGGTTCTCGCCCTCAGCTACATCAAGGACACGCGGGTCGCTCTGGCTGAGATGTCCCGCGTTTTAAAGCCCGGCGGCCGCGCGGTGGTGGTCGATCTCCTCCGCCACGATCGCGAACAGTTCCGGATCGAGATGGGTCAGACCTCGCGCGGTTTTTCACGCGACGAGCTGCACGATCTCCTCGCCGAAAGCGGCCTTCAGCGGGTGAACTGCCGGCCGCTCGCCCCGGAAGCCGATGCCCGGGGCCCCGCCCTTCTCCTTGCCACCGCGGTGACGCCACGCGTGGGCGACGAGGCGGAGACCGAAACTCCTCAGGCTCAATTCAAATCCCAGTCTCACCAAGCCATCAAACCCAAAGGAAAACTATGACCGCCACCGTTGCTCTCGATAAGCAGGCTGCCACCGCGCGCCTCCCGTTCAAAGTCAAGGACCTTTCCCTCGCCGAGTTCGGCCGCAAGGAAATCCGCCTCGCCGAGCAGGAGATGCCCGGCCTCATGTCGCTCCGCGAGCGCCACGGCAAGGAAAAGCCGCTTGCGGGCAGCAAGGTCATGGGCTCGCTGCACATGACGGTTCAGACCGCGGTGCTCATCGAGACCCTGGTCGAACTCGGCGCCGACGTGCGCTGGGTTTCGTGCAACATCTTCTCCACTCAGGACCACGCGGCCGCGGCCGTGGTGGTGGGCCGTCCCGAATCCGGCGGCACCGAGGCGAACCCCAAGGGCACGCCGGTGTTCGCGTGGAAGGGCGAGACCCTCGAGGAGTACTGGTGGTGCACGCGTGAAGCCATGATCTGGCCCGACGGCACCGGCCCGACCCTCATCGTCGACGACGGCGGCGACGCGACCATGCTCGTGCACAAAGGCACCGAGTTCGAGAAGGCGGGGAGCGTTCCGGCCTTCGACCCGAACAGCGATCCTGAAGAGTGGGGCGTCATCCTCGATCTGCTCCGCAACGAGCTGAAGACGAACAACGGCGTCTGGACGAAGATCGGCAAGGGCATCGTGGGCGTCTCGGAAGAGACCACCACCGGCGTGCATCGCCTCTACCAGATGGAAGCGGCGAAGACCCTGCTCTTCCCGGCCATCAACGTGAACGATGCCACCACCAAGCACAAGTTCGACAACATCTACGGCTGCCGCCACTCCGTCATCGACGGCTTGAACCGCGCAACCGACGTGATGCTGTCCGGCAAGGTCGCGGTGGTCTGCGGCTACGGCGAAGTGGGCAAGGGCTGCGCTCAGGCCCTCAAGGGCCAGGGCGCCCGCGTCATTGTCACCGAGATCGATCCGATCTGCGCGCTGCAGGCGGCCATGGAAGGCTTCGAGGTGAAGACCCTCGAGGAGTACGTCGCGACGGCTGACCTCTTCATCACCACCACCGGCAACTTCAACATCATCACCGCGGAGCACATGGCGAAGATGAAGGACAAGGCGATCGTCGGCAACATCGGCCACTTCGACAACGAGATCGACATGGCCGGCCTCAAGAAGACCAAGGGCATCCAGACCATCAACATCAAGCCCCAGTACGACGAGTGGGTTTTCCCCGGCGTTGACGGCAAGGCTGGTCACTCGGTGATGATCCTGGCCGAAGGCCGATTGATGAACCTCGGCTGCGCCACCGGCCACCCGAGCTTCGTGATGTCGACGTCCTTCACGAACCAGACCCTGGCCCAGATCGAACTGCACCAGAACCACAGCAAGTACGAGAACAAGGTCTACATGCTCCCGAAGAAGCTGGACGAGGAAGTGGCGCGGTTGCACCTCAACAAGCTCGGCGTGAAGCTCACGACGCTCACGAAGGAGCAGGCGGAGTACCTCGGAGTCCCAGTCGAAGGCCCGTACAAGCCGGATCATTACAAGTACTGAGGTGATCCGGCAGTCCCAACGCCGTTTGAGGGGGCAAGCCGGATCATTACAAGTACTGAGTTTCCCGATCGATCGGGAAACTCAGTATCCCGGCGAAAGCCGGGATCCACTGGAAGTCCTCTGACGCAACAAAGGCGCTCCGAAAGGAGCGCCTCTTTCGCGTGCTCTCACCGTTTCCCGTCACCCCGGCGAAAGCGGGGCCTAGCGCGAAAAGGCCGTTCTGGATCCGCGACGACCGCGATCAACCGGGATCCACTGGAAGTCCGCTGACGCAACAGCTAGGCGCGTGCGCAAATAGACGCCACGCGCTGACTCGGTCAGCGAGAAGCAGCAATCGCCAGTTCAGCTCCAAGCGCCTCGCTTTTTGTCTTCCCTGCACCGGAATCAGCACCCGCGCACCTTGCGCGGGCCGTGCTAGCATCGCGGGCTTTTTGAGCCATGGGCTCGAAGGAACTTCGGCTCTTCGGCTAGCGTCAGACAATGATCCTCATCTTCGGCGAGAACCCCCTCTCGTGAACCTTCCCCGCGGTGGGCCGCCGCACGGGAGGAAAGCGTCGCTCGGAATCGCGGCGGCGGCATTCCTGCTGAGCGGGGCGGCCGGTCTCGTGTACCAGGTCTCGTGGCAGCGCATCCTCGCCCTGCAAAGCGGCGTGGGGATTTATTCGATCGCCATGATCGTTGCCGCCTTCATGGCTGGACTTGGCGCGGGCAGCCATCTCGGCGGGCGCGCCAGCCAGGGGCTCACCCCGCGTCGCGCGCTCCTCACCTTTTCGCTCGTGGAGCTGGGCATCGCCGCGTTTGGAGCCTTGAGCGCCTGGCTCTACTACGACGTGCTGTACCGCCGCGCGCCCGGCCTCTACGCATCGCCCCTCTCCGCGGCAGTCATGCACTTCGCAGCGCTCGCCATCCCCACATTCCTCATGGGAACCTCGCTGCCTTTTCTGGTGCGTGCCACCGTGGGCGACGTTCACACGGCGGGGCGAACCATTGGCGTGCTCTATGGCATCAACCTGTTGGGCGCCGCGGCCGGCGCACTGGCGACGCCCTGGCTGCTCATCCGCTTCTATGGCGTGCGCGGCGCGATTGTGTGGGCGGCCGCGGCCAACGCGGCGGCGGGACTCCTCACCCTGGCACTCTACGCCTGGCTTCGCCGGGCCCCTGACGAAAGCCCGACGGTCGAGGCGGCAACCCCTCCCTCCGCTCAGGGACCAACCCAGTCTTTCGCGCTGTGGATGGGCCTCTATGCGCTGTCCGGCTTCTGTGCGCTCTCGCTTGAGATCCTGTGGTTCCGCATGCTCGACGTGGCGGTCAAAGCGAACGCGTTCACCTTCGGCACCATGCTCTCGCTGTACCTTCTGGGTTCGGCCGCGGGCTGCCTTCTGGGAGCGCCCCTCGTCTCCCGCCTTCGTCATCCGCTGCGGACCTTCCTCCTCTGCCAGTGCGCGCTGCTCGCCTATTCAGGGGTCGCGGTGGTCTTGCTGACCGTGGCGCCGACGGATCGCTTTCCCCTCGACTGGTACTGGGCCTACTGGCAGACCCCGGGCGATTTCGCCCCCGGCGCCGCGGGCCTCGACCTCTCGGCGTTCGCACGGCTGTACCTCTGGCTCCCGCTCGCCCTGTATGGGCCGCCGACCGTCCTCATGGGCTTTGCCTTTCCGGTGCTCCAGCGCGCGGTTCAGGATGACCCGCGCACCAGCGGGCGCAAGGTGGGTCTGCTTCAGGCTGCGAACATCCTCGGCTGCGTAATGGGCAGCCTGGCCGTCGGCCTGCTCGCTTTGTCCTGGTTCGGCACCACCGGGACGCTGCGTCTGCTGATGCTTGTTGGCGTGTTTTTCGCCGCGGTGGGAGTGCGGCACTTCGGCCCGCGCACCCCGTTTGCCGCTGCGCTTTTCGGACTCCTCGTACTCGCCGTATCCCTGCCCTCTCAGCGCACCCTGTGGCTTCGGGTCCTTGGTTCGGTTGAGGAAAGGGCGCTCGTCGAGGAGGACGCGACGAGCGTATCCGCGCTCCTCCCGCGTGGGCAGGCCTGGGGGGTCTTCGTGGGAGGCAAAAGCCACAGCTGGCTCCCCTTCAGCGGCGTCCACAACGCCCTCGGGGCGGCTCCCGCGGTCGTGCATCCAGGACCCGTGGACGTGGCGATCATCGGCCTTGGTTCGGCGAACACCGCCTGGGCGGCGGGCAGCCGCGAGGAGACGCGGTCGATCACCGTGTTCGAAATCTCCGGCCCGCAGCCGCGCCTGCTGCGTCGCCTGGGGGAACGCGAGGACCGGGACGACCTCAAGGACCTGCGGCGATTCCTGGCCGATCCGCGGGTGCGCATCGTGGTCGCGGACGGCCGCAACGCCCTCGCGCGTGACGAGAAGCGCTACGACTTGATCGAGGCCGACGCCCTGCTGCCGGACGTCTCCTACTCGGGGAACCTCTATTCGATGGAGTTCTTCCAGCAGGTCGCGGCGCGCCTGAAGCCGGGGGGTGTCATCTGCACGTGGGCGCCCTCGCCCCGCGTCTACTCCGCGTTCACGAGGGCCGTACGCTACGTGGTGGGGACCGAAGACATCCTGATCGGCAGCAACGAACCCATCCCTTACGACCCATCCGCCTGGATGGCGAGACTGCTTTCGCCCGCGGTCGCGTCGTACCTCGGGCCGACCGGCGTCCGCGACACCGGCCGCCTGCTGAGCCGAATCCGGCCGCGCACGCCGATCGGCCAGGCTCCCGCGCGCGCGACCAACTTCGACCTGTTTCCCCGCGACGAGTTCCGAACCCCCGGCACACCGTAGCGTAGAAGTGGCGGCGCGACCCCTCGCCTCGATCAGCTGAGTTTGGTGGCGACCGCTTCCATGACCTTCGCCAGCATCGCCTTGCGCGTGCCTGCGGCGGCGCCCTTGAGATGCCCGACATGGGTTCGCAGTTCGGCGGCCACGCGCGGGTCCTTCCGCGAGGCGTCGAGTCGTGCCTGAGCCTTGTCCAGCATGGCCGAGAGCGTCGCAACCTGGGCAGCCGTGAAGCCGCCTTCACGCTGGACCTGATCGATATAGGCCCGCGCCACCACGGGCGCCTCGGGCCAGCCGATTGGAAACTGCTGCTGCGGGTTGAAGACGCCGCCGTGAACGGCCAGCTTCGCCGCCGCGATTTCATTCGCACTCAGATGCGGGCTGGGCGAAAGCTCAAACACGTCCAGGCCGCGGGCGATTTCGGTGCCGTAGATCCGGCCGTTGTACCAGTAGGTGGACCAGTAGCCGCCCAGGACTTCCGCCTTGCCGCTGATCGGACCGCGGTCGAAATACGCGATCTCGGTTGGTTTCGTGCTGTCCGTGAAATCGATTACCGAGAGCCCGCCCTGATACCAGGCCTGTACGAAGAGGTCGCGGCCCGGCACCGGGATGATCGAGCCGTTGTGCGCGACACAGTTTTCAGTCTCGGTCTGCGGCGCGGGAAGCTTGTAAGTACCCCGATAAATCAGCTTGTTGTCCACGATGTCGTAGATCGCATCGGCGCCCCAGGTGCGTGGATCGTAGGAGCGGCAACGCGGGCGAGAACCACCGCCCCACTCATCGGTGAAGATGACCTTGGTGCCGTCATTGTTGAAGGTCGCCGAATGCCAGTAGGCAAAACCCTTGTCGGTCACCACGTCGAGCCGCTTTGGCTGGAGCGGATCTGAGATGTCGAAGATGATCCCGTTGCCCGAGCAGGCGCCGGCGGCCAGCTTGCGGGTGGGGAAGACGGTGATGTCGTGGCATTGGTCGGTCTCGCTCGTCTCCTGCGTGCCTTCGCCGTGACTGCCGCCCTGCCACAATCCGGCGAGGCGCCCTGTGGCTTCGTCGGCGAAGACGGCGGGGCTCGTGACGATGCGCGACTTCGATGGATCGGCCTTGGGGATCTCGACCACATCGATGCGGAACAGCGCGGTGCGGTTGTCGCCGGGCAATTCGCCGATGCAGCCGGCCAGTTCCTCTTCCTTGCGGACCCCGGCGGTGCCGGAGTTGTAGACCACGATCCGGTCCTGGTCCTCGGCCACCACTGAATGAGTGTGCGATCCGCGGCAGGTCTGCACCTGGCCGACCTGCCTTGGGCTTGTGAGATCGGAGATATCGAAGATACGAAGACCGCGGAAGCGTTCTTTGCTCACCTCGCCCGTGACACCCTGACGCCCGCAGTCCACGCGACCGAGGGTCTGCTCGACGGACATGATGAGGAGATCGCCGACGATGGAGACATCGCCCTGCCCGCCCGGACAGACCACCGAGCTCAGGAGGGTTGGCGCTTTTGCATCGGTAAGGCGATAGATATTGAAGCCGTGGTAGTTGCCGGTCACCAGCACATTGCCCTTAAACGCCATGTCGGTCTGCGCGAAGGAGAGAAGAGGGGAGCGCGCGCTCCATTCGGTGCCGTCATTGGACTGGCCGTCTGCGGCTCCTGGTCTCGTCCGGTCATCCGTCTTCCTGGCCTTGGGCAGCGGCAGGCCGGCCGGGTTCGTCGGATCGAAGAAGCCGGTGGGTTTCCCGAGCGCCGCGACCAGGGACACATGGCTCGCCGCCTGTCCGGCGTCTTTGAACCCGGCCGAAAGCGCCACCCGAGGATCGGTGGCGAGAGTGCCGAGGAGTTTGCTCATCCGCTCGATCTCGGCCTTCTGTTCGGTCTTGATGTCGCTGGTGAATTGAAATAGGACGGGGTCATAGGCGCTGCCGGCCTTCTTCACCAGCGCATCGACCATCTTGAGCGCGCCGTCGTGGTGGGCGATCATCAGGCTCAGGAACAGGCGATCGAAGTCGGAGCCCCTCAACGTGGCAAGCTTCGTCAGGTCGGCGGGCGAGGCCATGCCGGCCATGGTGCCCTTCATATCCATCCCGCGATGTATCGAAGGCTCGGGCACGCTCTCGCCGCGCTCGCGCAGCCAGTTCTGCATGAAGGCGATTTCGTCCGCCTGAGACGCGTTGATCCTGCCGGCCACCGCGACCAGTTCGGGCAGATTGGTGCGGTCCTTCACCAGTTCGGCCATCTGCACGGCCTGGTCATGGTGATGGATCATGTCCCGCATGAAGATGACATCGTCGACGGTGTAGCGCGAATCGGCGAGCTTGATCGCCTGCTCGGCCGTCAACTTCGTGGTTTTCTGCCCCGGCCCCCCCGGCTGAACGATGGGAACATCCTGCAGGGCAAGAGCGGCTGAGGCGGCGAGCAGCAGTATGGCGCCGGAAGTGATGAGCGCGCTCACGGCGGTACTGATGCGACGATCGTTCATACGCGAGTCTCCCTTTTCTAAAAGCGGCCGATGATAGGTCATCGTGACGGGGCTCCCCGGCCCCGGCATCAATTCCCCGGGGAGGCAGCGACGTAGGTCTTGAGGCCTTCCGCGGCCCGGCGGAACATCGAGGTGAACTGAGCGCGGGCGATCGGGCCGGCGAGCCGGACGACGAGCGACGGCTCGAGATAGACGCCGTAGTGGAGCCGCGTCCGGCCCCCGCCCTGATCCTCGAGCCGGTAGTCCTCGACCCCCGCGCGGCACAGCGGCAGAGAGGAACCCTCGAACCGGAAGGCGAAGCGACGCCCGCGCTCCCAGGCGAGGAAGTGCTCGTACACCGTCATCGTGGTCAGGGTGACCGTGCGAGTGGTTCCGACCCCCTTGGGCTCCGGGCCGGTCCAGACCACACGCTCGATTCCGTCGAACCAGCGCGGCCAGCTGAGGCCGTCCGCGAAGATGTCGAACACCGCTTCGGGCGACGCATCGAGGTCCACCACGTTCTCGAAACGGTAAGGAGCCCCTTCGATGAAGTCGAGCCCGACCGGCCGGCAGTTGAATCGAGGCCATTCCGCCCGCGCCGAGGCTCGAGACGATGGAGTAGGGCCGATTTCCGATCCCGGGGCGAGGCTCATGGAGAGGTCGGGGTGTCGCTTCCGCTTCGCCGCCTCAGCCCATCGGGGTACATGACGGTCAGGAAAGCAGCTATGAGGAGGACGTTGAACTCCACGCCGTTCCTGCCCCCGCCGACAACGAACCAGCCTTCGCGCCCATGGACCATGATGATGCCCATCACGAGCACCAGAATGGTGATCCAGCCAAGGGGCTTGAGGAATCGGCCGGACAGGAGAGAGGCGGCCATGGCGACGTGGGAGAGTTTGATGGCCCACGCGAGCGGCAGACCGAAAGGCGCGAAGCCCGCCGCGTCGAGGTAAAGCCGGCCGAACGCATTTACGCCGCCGTCGATCATTCCCGGCACGCTGTGCGCCACCATGGTCACAGCCAGGGTGAGCTTAAGAAAAAGCGCGCGATCGTGCAGGTTCACCGGTTCTTGCTTCGCCTACGCTTGGGACGCGCGCAGCCGCGAGGCGTCGAGCAGAAGTGCGAAGACCACCAGAACCAACTGCGCCACCGCCGGTCCGACGCCAAGCGTGGTGTCCACGAACACGAGTCGCGGCAGCACGATGGCGGCGTGCAGGAGGCCGGCGGCGAGGAGGGCCCACCAGGCCCACACCTCGCCGCGCTTGTACGGCCCGAACACGATCGCGAGGAACAGTACCGCGAAGGCCCCAGCGTAGGCAGCCGAGGTGCCGCGGATTCCGCGCAGAGCTTTCACAAGTTGCTCGTCGCCCGCGGCAACCTTCGTGACGGACGGCCCTTCACCTCCTCCGATGGTGTAGTCGTTGAAGTAGGCCTGCCCCATTGACACGAGGCTCAGGAGCAGGACGCCAATTCCGACGATGGTCAGGAGGAAGACGCTGGCTTTGCGCATGTTGCCTCTTTCTGTGGAGCCCGGGACGATGTCTCCGAGTGTCTTGAGTATGACGCGGAACCGGCTTCGCCCAAGTTCCAGGGAGGAGTGTACGTCGGGCCGTTTCGCGGCCGCCTCCCCGCCGCGCGACCGGCTAGCCCGCATTATTCATGAGAGTCGGTGGTTGTGCAGGAGATCGCTGTTTTGGGCCGGATAGTAGAAGTCGGCGATGTTCCCGGGCCGAGACGAGGCGACGGAGCCACCGGAGACGCGGGATGACGCG